>SMVB01067848.1_pt1 | contig 18054 bp, 18 predicted proteins | sample 2456461 | NCBI WGS metagenome assembly SMVB01 (sample SAMN11095934, study PRJNA526329) | marine sediment metagenome | biome: Marine sediment; feature: Surficial sediment; material: Deep marine sediment; isolation source: Hadal surficial sediment | place: Pacific Ocean | collected 2014-05 | depth...
CCACTTCGCCGCTTTTGAACAACCTGAAACCTTTGTCGGTGAACTGAGACAGTGCTTTTCCGGTCTTCGAGACAGCTGAACAAGGGGCCGATTCACTACAGATCCCGGAGTCCTAAAATTACTTGCAGAGCCGATATCGCATAGCATTTACAGTCAGGACAGGGGAAAGATATAGCATGCCGACCTTAAAGGAACTCGCCAAGCAGGAGTTCGTTAAAGATGTTATCGCGATGGCATCGACGTCAATTATTATTACCGAGATCGCAATTTTGTCTGAGTACGATACCAAGCTGAAAATACGTGGCGATATATTCACCACCGACCTGGAAAATCCCAGTGACAACATCCACACTTATTCCCGCGGCGAAATCAATGAGTACCGTAGACAATTGGCGGATCTGAAAGGGCATTACAAATCTTACGTTCTCAAACTCAATGAAGTGGCCAGGAAACACCTTTCTGCCAGCTATCGCCACTATTAATTGATGAGTCCCCCTATGAACGACGACATTTTTGATCCTTTTGAATCGGAAGATATCACCCCGCCTTTTTCCGATCACTGGCAGGCCAAGCGCCGCCTCGCCCAGGCACTGCGAGAGCTGACCGACGTGCTGGTTACCTCAACGCCTTCCATTGAAGATATGGATGAAATCGCCGAACGCCTGGAGTTACAGGCCAAACAGTTTTCCAAAGAACCCCGGCTATACGGCCAGATGGCCTTCCAGGAGGACGGCAATCATGGCCGGCGCGGCGAGGTCAACCACGAGCTCAACGCCGTGGGCGGCTGGAGCAATCCGCTGGCGCCGGGCCTGAATATGTGGTTTGAAGAAGAGCGAGCTTTTGCCACTGTTACCTGTGGCTGGGCCTACGAGGGGCCGCCGGGGCATGTACACGGTGGTTTTGTCGCTGCTATTTTTGATCAGTTTATGGGCATGGCACAAATCATCGGCAAACAGCCGGGCATGACCGGCACCCTCAAGGTACGCTATATGCGCCCCACTCCGCTTAATGTGGAGCTCAGGCTGGAAGCCTGGCTGGAGCGCGTGGAGGGGCGCAAGACCGTTATCAAAGCAGAAATGTACAACGGCGATACAGTCACTGCCAGCTGCGAGGCATTATTTATCCGCCCGAGCAGCGGGATGGGTCTGGGTAATTTGGATAAAAGCGCAGCGGCAAATACCGGCGGCAAAGACTAGGCAGCGGAAGACGGGTTATCGCGCGCCTTGCGCGTCAATACTTTGCGGGCATAACTGCTCCAACGCCCCCAGTGACGCGATTCAGATGGATCTGGCATAGCATCTGCATCGAACTCCATCTGCGATTTTCGAAAAGAGATTTTCACTTTACGGTAGTCAAACATATAGCCATCGCAAGGCAGGCGGGCAATATGCGGACTCTCACTGTTGGGCTGGGTGATCTGCATAAAATCTTCCGGACGAACACCCTGCAGTTGTTCCAGCATATCCACAAAACAGCACAACTCTATGGGCAGGTCGGTTAAAGCGGGATCTAAATAAAAGAACTGTGCCGGTGTGTAGTGGTATTCGCCCAGTCGCGACGGCCCATCGGTACGCACCATCATGTCGACACTTCCGATCAGCGGCAGTACAGACAAGTGGCCGTTGAATATGTAGTCCGCGCCAGCGCGCATGGCATTAACGGTTTTCAGCTGACGGGCCGGTTCGTGATCGTCGTTGGAAATAATCACAACCTGGTTGCCAGCATCTAGCAGCTGCTGGATAAACTCCTTGTTCTTGGTGGGATCTTCACTACTGGCCGTACCGTAACCGGTGGCGATGAGGTCAATCCTGATACCGTGATCGGGTTGATCGCGGTTTAGCTGTTCCATCCAACTGGCAAAAGGTGACTCATAATAGAGTTTGAGGTCAGCCGGGCTGAACGACCTCTCCTTTTTCTTCTTGCCACGAACCGGACTCACAAATTCACCCTCACTACTGCTCCATTATCTCTTTTTTATACAACATTATTTTGTATTTGCCAACAATATAGCCTGATAGTGTAATCGGGCTCTACCTCTATTTCCTTGCTCGAGCATAGCCCCTTAACAAATCTTTGCCAATCCCAGCGCAACTTTGCAGACCAATTTGTTCTACTGGACAGGTAGCAAACACGTTATTGACGACAAGGGAGCACCACATGAAAACACTGATGACTTTAACGCTGGGCCTGTTGCTGGTGGCCGGTTCGGCCTGGGCCGACCGCCCTGAAGGTGGACAAGACCAGGGCAAACGCGGTGATCGCATGGCACGCATGCAGCAGCACCTGGGATTGAGTGACGACCAGGTCTCTCAAATGAAAGACATTCGCGCCAATGGGGGTAGCCGTGAGGATATGCGTGCGGTACTCAGCGATGACCAGCAGGCGCAAATGCGCGAAATGCGCAAGCAACACCATGCCAGGCACGACGGCGAGGGTGGACGGCGCCCCCCTCCCCAGGATGAGGAAGACTAATTGTTCTGCAGGCGGCGCTTGGTTTTCCCTGTAGCCAGCGCCGTCAGCGGATCATCGGGCCAGGGGTGTTTGGGATAGCGCCCTTTCATTTCCTTTTTTACATGCTCATAGCCATTGCGCCAAAAACTGGCCAGGTCCTGGGTTACCTGTAAAGGCCGCTGCGCCGGCGATAACAGGTGAATCATTAAAGCCACCTTGCCCTGTGCAATCAGCGGCGTGGACTCACAGCCAAACATTTCCTGCAGCTTGACCGCTAACACCGGTGGTGACTGGGAATAATCGATGCGGATATTGGAGCCCGACGGCACTTTGATACGCTCGGGGGCCAGTTCGTCCAGTTCTCTAGGTAACGGCCAGGGCAGCATGGCTTGGAGAATACTGTTGAGATTAATATCGCGCAGCCTGTTTACCGTGCCCAGGTAGGGCTCTAACCAGGCCAGATCATCGAGTAGCGCCGCATCGGACAAATCAGGCCACGGCTCACCGAGTGCCTGGTGCAATAGGCAGACACGCGCCTGCCAATGTCGGAGATCTTCGTTCCAGGGCAGTTGTTGCACACCTTTCTCACGCACCAGTGCGCTCAGGGCCTGGATACGCGTTTCAGCTGAAACGTCTTTACACTTCTCTTTACTGAGAACAACAGCGCCGACACGTCGCTGCGTCTCAGCCACCAGGCGTCCCGCCTTCTCATCCCATTCTACAAAGTCTTTGGTCTGTACCAGATCGGCCAATTCATCTGCAAATACACTCTCTGATAAGCCCGCCGCCCTGTAGATGCGATCCTCAGCCATACCCACCCGGCCGCCCACCTCTGCCGCCACAATCCACTGCTGGTTGCACAGGGTGTCGGCTGCGTCCAAGGCCGCACTGCGGCCATTGCTGAGCTGGTAGATATTACCTTTGGCCTGCCGGCGCCGACCGATGCGATCCGGGTAGGCTGCCGCCAGTAACAAACCGGCATCGCCTGTCCGGGCAGCGCCCTGTTGCAGCTTTCTACTAAGCTGCAAATACTGTTTTGACTGCTGTTTAACGCGGCCCGATAAACGCTGTAATGAAAGCTCGATATCCGCCGAACGCGGTCGGCCGCCTTCGGTTAACACGGCGGCCAAATCACAGGCCATCTGTTGCATACCCCAGCGGCAGCCCAACACCAGCATATGCGCCAGCCGCGGATGCACCGGCAAGGTCGCCATCATTGCGCCGTCGGCAGTGAGCTTGACGCCGTCCAGCGCAGCAAATTCGCGCAACAAATCCAGCGCCTGTGACCAGGGTCCACTCGGTGGCATATCCAGCCAATTCAATTCAGTCGGGTCATCCACTCCCCAGGCCAGTAACTGCAATACCAGTGGCGCCAGGTCGGCCTGTAATATCTCTGGTGTTGAGCGGACAGGAAGCTGCTGCTGCTGATCTTCGCTCCATAAACGATAACAATATCCCGGCCCCAGGCGCCCCGCCCGCCCCATGCGTTGGGTGGCGCTGGCCTGGGAAATGCGCCGGGTTTGCAGGCGCGTCATCCCCGTGCCGGGATCAAACACCGCCTCACGCGCCAGGCCCGAATCAAGCACCGTGGTTATGCCTTCAATGGTTAAACTGGTCTCGGCAATATTGGTGGCCAGAACAATTTTGCGATGGCCGGCTGGCGGCCTTGCAATGGCCTGGCGCTGTTCATCCAGTGACAGACCACCATAGAGTGGCGCGACTGTTACGTCTTCAAATTCAGGCAGGGCCTCCTGCACGCGTTTGATCTCACCCTGTCCGGGCAGGAATACCAGCACATTGCCCGTTTCCGGATGCTGCATAATATCCCGTAGCTGGGCCACCACCGGGTCTACAATGGATTGCTTGAGTTCGGCACGCTTGCCGTAGTGAAGCTCTACCGGGTACATCTTGCCCTGGGAGGAAATCACCGGTGCCCCACCCAGTACGCTGGCAACCGCCACTCCATCCAGCGTCGCCGACATCACCAGGATTTTTAAGGATGATCCTTCCCGAAACAGCTCGCGCCCCTGCAGGGCCAGCGCCAAACCCAGGTCTGAATCCAGTGAGCGTTCGTGAAACTCATCGAAGATAAGCAGGCCAATATCATCCAGGCCAGGATCGTTTTGCAGCCTGCGCGTAAGAATACCCTCGGTAATAACTTCGATACGCGTTGCAGCTGAAACGCGCTTATCGAGCCGGACTCGATAGCCCACCGTTTGCCCGGTCTTTTCACCCAGCAGCGATGCCATGCGCTCCGCTGCCGCCCGCGCTGCCATACGGCGCGGCTCCAGCATGACAATCTTCTTGTCGCCCAGCCATGGAGCATCGCGCAGGGCCAGCGGCACGATGGTGGTTTTACCCGCACCCGGTGGCGCTTCCAGTACCACCGCATCGCAGTCATCCAGCGCAGTGCACAGTTCGGCGAGCACATCATTAATGGGTAAGTCGGTTTGCATCGCGTCTGCCGGCACCCCTAGAGTTGCTGCAATTTTGTGGTGAAAAAATCCCTGCTCCACAAGGAAAGACTTACCAGCTCGGTGGCAGCAAGGAATCTCTCTACATCCTGCACTGCCTGTTCCCAGTGAATATCATCGATCCTGGTTTGTAGTTCTCGTTGCAGCCACTCTCTATCAACGTCGGGCTTCAACCCTTGCCATGGACCGTACTGATTCAATGCCGCAGAGAGATGGTCGAGATTAGACGACACCCCCTGTTTCACATACCAATTGAAATCAAACCAATCGCGCCCCTTTAAATAAGGACGACACAGCAGGGCATGGATTTTCAAGGCAAAGTTGCTTGGCAAGTCCTGATGGCACACTTCAAAGTCCAGCGGAAAATCCAGGTAACTGTACGCATAGCCCGAACTCGCCGGCGGATTCACATCAATCTCCAACTTGATACGCAACTTTTGTTGCGGGCGACCCCGATAAAAAGCCAGCTCCAATTGATTGGCTATGGAGTTGTCTTTTAGCAGCGCTTTACGAATCCGTTGATCCATGCGGCCCTTATCAGACACCTCACAGTGCACGCCAAACTCAAGCAGGCAATTGCGCAGACCCTGCAGGTAGGGACCCCAATCGAAACCCGGGTTGGTATCTTTCAAAATAAAATCCAGGTCTTCAGAAAAACGTGGCAGGCGGTGCAAGATGCGCAGGCTGGTGCCACCTTGAAAAGCTGCCACTTCAAAGAAACCGGCACGCCACAAACCATACAGGGCACACTCCTGCAGAATCTCCTTAAGCGCCTGCTCCTCCAGTAAGGAATTGGATGTATCGTATGCAGCCAGGCGCTGTCGAATAACGTCGATCATGCCAGTACCTTTTCCATTTCTGCCAGGAAACCCTGCATGCGCTGTTGCTTGTATACGAGTTTGAGAATCTGAATATCGTCACTGGTAATGGCATCCAAATACTCACGCTCAATGCGCAGGCCATTTTGAAACCAATCGATTCCCTGCCATTCCAGCTTACGCTGACACACCAGGTCAAGCAGCGCCCGTTGCGGGCTGGCAACCAAAAACGATTGCCCCTCTCCTTCACCACGTTCAACCAACTCGAGGAAGTATCCCGGTCGGACAGCCAAAGGATGAAAAGTGAATCGCCCCATGCGCTCATCATCAAAGTGCTTGGATTTACGACCCGGAACTATCGAGGCTATTGTCTGTACAGACTCCGGAATCCAGCCGTGATAGGCCAGCGCCGTTTCCAGGGACACATAACTACCCGGCATCAGGTTTTGAGCAACAGCATAGGGATGGCTGTTTAATGTGCCGTCAGGGCGAGACAATACGTACAGCCCGCGTCGAATACGATGCAGTTCACCCGCTTTCAGGGCACGATTTACCAGGTTATAGCGACGTTGATCGCTACCATCAACCAATCGCGCCAGCTGTCTCTCGCTGAGAATACGATTTTCCAGTCCGTGCTCTAACACCAGCTTTGTTAAAGTTTGCATATTCATAAAATACCAGATACTTTCATTAATTGAAAGTATCTGGTATTTTTAGTTTGGCTGCTGCTAAAGCTATACTACCTTCATTCATATCACTGATGCGGTTACCGCTGGAGAACACACCATGAGCAACTCAGATATCGTCGCCAAATTTTGCGCCACCTGGCAAGACAAAAACATCGACGCGCTGATGGAGTTCTTCACTGCCGACGCGATTTATCACAACATTCCCGTCGACCCGCCCAGTGTGGGCACCGACGCTATTCGCGCCACTATTGAAATGTTCACCACCGCACCAGAAACCATCATGTTCGAGGTGCACAACCAGGCCGAGACCGCCGCTGGTATTGTGCTGAACGAACGCACCGACACCTTTACCTTCGGTGATACCACCATCACCCTGCGGGTAATGGGCACCTTCGAGCTGAAAGACGGCAAGATCACCGCCTGGCGCGACTACTTCGATATGAATCAGTACGTACAGCAGATGCCGAAATAATTTGGGGTCAGATCCGGATCTGACCCCGGCTTGCTGGTCGAATGAATTCGACCCTACTTCTTTTTGGACTTCTTGCGCGCTTCAACCGCGGGGCGCTTCTTTTTACGTGGCTTGCTGTCCAGCTTGGGCTTGGGTTTCCTGGGCTTGGCGTCACCGCCACCACTGGCCTTTGATATCTTGAGCTGCTGACCGGACACCCGCACCTTGCTGAGGTGCTCAAAGATTTCCTTGGGCATGCCGTCGGGCATATCCACGGTGCTGTAATCCTCGTAGATTTCGATACGGCCTATGTACTCCGCGTCAATCTCCGCTTCATTGGCAATCGCGCCAACGATATTGCCCGGCTTTACCCCGTGCGTGTGACCCACTTCAATTCGAAAGCGGTCCATGCCCTTATCGGGCGACGGCTGGTCTTCTTCGCGTTTATTAGCATGACGCGACGGCCGGTCAGCGCGTTCTTTACGCTCTCCACGCGGCGGGCGCTCTCCACGCTCCGCACGTTCTTTGCGAGGCTTGTCTTTATGCAGACGTTCTTTTTCAAACAGCGGTTGCTTGCCCTGCGACATATTCGCCAGTGCGGCGGCTATCTCAATAACCGGCACACCGTATTCGTGTTGGTACTCTTCCACCAGCATCCGAAACTTGTCCAACTCATGGGTATCCAGCGCTTCGCTGATTTTGGCCTTGAAGCGCTTCACACGGGTATCAGAAACATCCGCCGCCGTGGGCAGCTCCATTTTCTCTATCTTCTTGCCGGTGGATCTCTCGATCGCGCTCAACAATCGGCGCTCGCGGTTGGAGGCAAACAAAATCGCCTCGCCACTGCGCCCGGCCCTGCCGGTACGGCCCACCCGGTGTACATAGGCCTCTACATCGTGGGGAATATCGTAGTTGATCACGTGGGAGATACGCTCTACGTCCAGGCCCCGGGCAGCCACGTCGGTAGCGACCAGAATATCCAGGCGGCCTTTCTTGAGGCCATCAATGGTTTTCTCCCGCTGTGCCTGGGGAATATCACCATTGAGGGGCGCGGCGGTGTAACCCCGTGCGTTGAGCTTCTCTGCCAGCTCAGCGGTAGCAATCTTGGTGCGCACAAATACAATGATGCCGTCGAATTCCTCCACTTCCAGGATACGCGTGAGTGCATCGAGCTTGTGCAGCCCCGCCACCATCCACACCCGGTGACGAATGGTCTCGGCCGTGGTCGCCTTGACCTTGATAATCACTTCTTCCGGGTCTTTCAGGTAGCGTTGGGCAATGCGCCTGATAGCCTGTGGCATGGTGGCCGAAAATAACACTACCTGCCGCTGTTCGGGAGTTTGCTCAAGAATCCACTCCACGTCATCGATAAAACCCATGCGCAGCATTTCATCGGCTTCATCGAGTACCAGTGTTTTCAGCTTGGCCAGCTTCAGCGAGCCCTTGCGCATATGATCCATAACGCGCCCGGGCGTACCTACCACCACGTGACAACCGCGCTGCAGCGCCTTGAGCTGGGGCCGGTAATCCTGGCCGCCGTATATGGGCAGCACATGAAATCCGGGCACGTGCGTGGCGTAACGCTGAAAGGCCTCAGCCACCTGGATAGCCAACTCGCGGGTCGGCGCCAACACCAGTACCTGCGGTTCTTTCTGCTTCATATCCAGCCGCGCAAGAATGGGTAGTGCGAAAGCGGCCGTTTTACCGGTACCGGTTTGCGCCTGTCCCAGCAGGTCTTTGCCCTCCAGCAAATGAGGGATGGTCAACGCCTGGATGGCCGAGGGAGTTTCATAGCCCACTTCATCAAGAATTTGCATAAGCGGTGCTGGCAAGCCCAGCTCTGAAAAACTGCTTATCGCGGGTTCGGCCGCTGTGGATTCAGCCACTGTGGATTCAGATGACATGGTAATTCCTGGGATATGAGCTTGGGATGTTAGCGCCGGTGTAACGGGCGCGCATTATACATGAAACACGCGCTATACTTTGCGGCAAACTACCAAAGGATAGATGCTATGCCTTCAGCCCTGAACCTGGCTTCTTCCACCCTCGCCTCCACCCTACGCGGCTGGCAGGGTATTAATTCACGCACTGATACCCAAAAACCCAAACAGCTACTGCGTATCTACGATATCGAGAATTGTCCCTATTGCCGTATCGTGCGCGAGGTTCTCACCGAGCTGGACCTGGATGCCATCATTCTGCCCTGCCCCAAGGGTGGCCTGCGGTTTCGGCCGGAGGTACTCATACACGGTGGCAAACACCAGTTTCCCTACCTGATCGACCCCAACACCCATACCGAAATGTACGAGAGCATCGACATCATCAAGTACTTGTACACAACGTATGCCAGTACCAGCATGCCCCTGAAATGGCGACTGGGCCCATTGCAAAAACTCACTTCCAGCCTGGCCAGCGCAGCGCGTTTGAACGCCGGTATGACTGCCAGGCTGTCTGTAGAACCCGACCTGACCCTGGAGCTATACAGCTTCGAGGCCAGCCCCTTCGCCCGCCCGGTGCGGGAGCTGCTGTGCAGCATGGAGATTCCCTACATCCTCAGGAGTTGTGGCAGAAGCAATAAAGAAGAATGGCTGCCACCCAAATTGCGGGAAAAACTGCAGATAGAACCGGAATCGGTGCTGCCCAACCGCATCGCCATGATGGAAAAGGAAGGCAGGATGGGCATTCCCTATTTGTGGGATTCCAATACGGGCACCGGCTTGTTTGAATCGGAACAGATCATTGATTATTTGATCGAGCACTACGCCACGGCTGCTTGAGACTAAGCAGACCCCTTTTATCGCTTCAACATCGCACTCGCCGTCTTGGCCTTCCTGACCAGCTGGATAAACTCGGTGCGGTAACCATAGGCGTCATCACCCTTGGTCCGCTGGGCCAGGGCAATCACATCGTCGTAGGAATAGTCGCCGGTATATTTGCCACCCTTGAGTAACTGCGCGAAGCCGGCTACCGCGGTGGCAAAGCCGGCTTCCCGTGACAGCGTGCCGGTGCCGCCCAGTTCCACGTCGGCAGCGTGAGTAATCGGCTGGGTAATAAGCCGCGACTGATCTTCCTCGGGCAATTTGTAGCGAATTTTCAGGAAGGCGTATTCGTTAGCCATGGCGGCCCGCTCTGTCTGTGATTTTGGCGCATAGCGGCTAGCCTCTATCTGCGCAGCACCTGAACCGACCGGGGTGATTTCGTAGATAGCGGTAACCGTGTGACCGGCACCGATATCGCCGGCATCCACCGCGTCGTTATTGAAATCTTCACGGTTGAGATGACGTGTTTCATAACCAATCAAACGGTATTCAGCCACCGTGGCCGGGTTGAACTCCACCTGTATCTTCACATCCTTGGCGATGGGAAACAGGGTGGAGGTGGCTTCATCCACCAGCACCTTCTGCGCTTCGCTGAGGGTATCGATATAGGCGGCGACGCCGTTACCGTTCTGGGCCAGGGTCTGCATGGTCTGATCCTGGTAATTACCCTGGCCAAAGCCCAACACCGACAGGAATACGCCCTGCTCGCGCTTGCGCTCGATAAAGCTCAGCAACTCGCGCTGGTTGGTAATACCGACATTAAAATCACCATCGGTAGCCAGTATCACCCGGTTAACTGCCTCGGGATCAAAATTCGCCTCGGCCAGCTCATAGGCCAGTCGAATACCCTGTGCGCCAGCGGTAGATCCCCCGGCACTGAGCTGGTTCATGGCATTGATGATTTTCTGCTTGTCTTTAACCGCGGTCGGTTCCAGTACCGTGCCCGCCGCACCGGCGTAGACCACAATGGCCACCGTGTCGTCCGGGTCCAGGCTGGTCAGCAGCAATTCCATAGACTGTTTTACCAGCGGCAGCTTGTCGGGGCTGTTCATGGAGCCCGACACGTCCAGCAGGAACACCAGGTTAGTGCGGGGCTTTTGTGCTGCCTCCAGGTCGTAACCCTTGATGCCGATATGCATCAACTTGCGACCTTCGGCCCAGGGTGAATCGCTTACCGCCACACTGGCGGCAAACGGTTGCTCCTCAGTGTCTGGCAGAACGTAGTCGTAATCAAAGTAATTAACTAGCTCCTCGACGCGCACCGCATCGCCCTGCGGCAGCACCCCGTGGTTAAGCTGGCGCCGTACAAAGCTATAAGAAGCCGTATCCACATCTACTGAAAAGGTAGACACCGGAGTTTCGCTTACCCGTTGCACCGTGTTCTGGTCGAAGGCTTCAAAGCGGTCACGACCCACATCCTGGTAGCTGCCACCAACGACCATGACATCTGTGTCTGCCCTAAACCCAGCCTGCCTTTTGGCCAACGATGCGGCCCGGGCCGGCATAACTGACTGCAATTCGGATACCGCGTTCATCTCCGCAATTGCAACCGCCTGTCCCAGCACCTCCTTGCGCTCGCGCTTGCCGGGCAGAGCTTTGACCTTCGGTGGCGGCATATTTGCGGCCGACATATCAGCCACCACGCGATCCAGTTCCTGCAGTGCGACATCGTCCAGCGACTGTAACCCGCCGATAGCCGCGATCTCTTCGCTAATAGGATCTGGCAGCTTCTGCGCTCCGGGGGGTGATTGTAAAGTTACGCTCACAGCGATAACCCCAACACAGGCCGCCGTAAGGCCAGTAATAACTACTCGTTGATTGAATGACATGATGTGTCTCCCGTTGTTAGCGATAGTGCTAACCATGAGACGCAGCCAGTTTAATAATCCTTGGAGGATTGTGCGTTCTTTTTCTGCGGGCGCTGCCTGGGCCGCCTCAAACTCGACCATGGCGCTGGCAATCGCCCGCCGTTTGGCGGCCTCGTCCACGGGGGGAATGTCCAGGCCGTTAAAGCCCTCGCGCAACTGCGCGTCCAATTTATCGTCGTTATCGTTCATTCAGACCTCCCTGCTCCATGGCAAGGCTGTATTGCTTTCGAAATTCATGTAATCGCCAGGACACCGTGCTCTCTTTCACATCCAGCACCCGGGCCGCTTCGCCGTGGGTCAGGCCCTCGGCATGTACCAGCAGCAGTGTCTCCTTGATGCCTTCTGGCAACGCATCCAGCTGGTGCAGCAGTTGCCACAAATAAACTTGCCGCTCTACCGACACGGTTTCGCTGGCCACGTCCTCTGCCATGTCCAGCGGCTGGGAGGCATGCCGAGCCTGGCTGCGCGCCCAATCGCGCGCACAGTTGATGACTATCTTGTACAGCCAACTGCTAAAAGCGGATTCAAAACGAAACTGCCCCAGCGAGCGAGACAGCTTGATACAGGCCTGCTGGGTGATATCTTGTGCATCGGCACGGTTACCACACCACTTGTAGGCAAAGCGGAATAGCGTGTCGTAGTGGCGCTCCAGCAGCTGCTCAAAAGCCTGCGCATCGCCTGCTTGCGCCCCACGTATGAGCGCTTCGTCTTCTGTCACCGGTGATCCTCTTTAACGGTGAGACGCGCCATGTTTAACAATCCTTGGAAAATAAATCTAAAACCGTAACGCCTACGCGGCAGCCAGCGTCAGGTCAAAATCAAACAACGGCAGCCCAGTCACCGTATCGGCTTGCTGTTTGATGATCAACAGATGACGGAGCTCCGGTGGCGCTTTGGCGACCTCCAGGTCCTGTGCAATCAGCGGGTCACCCTGAAAATACATCTGTGTGATCAATTCGTCGTAGCCAGGCTGAGACACTTTGAAGTGAATATGCCGGCAGCGCCAGCCTTCATCCCCCAGAAAAGACAGTGGATACGCGCCCGGCTTGATGGTCTTGAAGGCATAACGCCCCTGGTCATCCGTATGTATTAACCCCCAGCCCTGGAAATTGGCATCCAGCGGCGCCGTATTGGGATCTTCAGGATGCTTGTAGCGCCCGTAGTGATTGGCCTGCCACACATCCACCAGCGCGTTCGCCAACGGTTGCCCCCGGGCATCCAGCACCCTGCCACGCACCAGTATTACCTCACCGATAGCCGCCGTGGAATGTCCCTCTATCAAGCTGAGGTCCAGGTCTGTATCGCTTTGAGCGTCAATGGGATGGAATGGGCCCTCTACCTGCGCCGGTGTCACTGGCGCGGCTATTATCAGCCCGGGACTCAATAAACCAACGCCCGTGGCAATAGCCATTTTTTTAGTGAGGCTGCGTCTGGAGATTTTCTTCATTGTGTACTTCCTTTATATCTGGAAAAGTATTTGGCGGAATTTATTCCGTCCTACGGCAGCAGCAGGGTTTTCGCAGCGGCTGTGCGCAGCTCATAAAAACGGATCAGGGTGGGATTGTCGAAGGGCCAGTTGCGGATGCCGTCTATCTGCCGCTTGTAGGCGGTAATTTCGACCATACTGTACTGGCTGTCACCACCAGATTTCAGCTGCGTTCGCGCCACCTGTAACGCCTGTCGGCACCAGTCCAGTTCGACTTCCTTGGCACGGCTGATCTTTTTGCGAATACCCCGCAGCGGCAACATCAGGCCAACCCAGGCGTAGATCGTAAACATCAGCAACATGCTGGCGATAAAAAATCCGAAGCCCGGCTCCATCAGGAACAGCGACAACACCGACGCCATTCCCACCACCAACAGGGCATTGGTCAAGCCCAGGCGAGTCAGTGGTTCATAGGGACGCAGGTCCAGCAAATCGAGTGACTCAATACTCTCTGATAATTTTGAAAAGCGCGCCGACTCAGCGATCATCACGTACAGGAAGCAACTGGTCCACATGGCAAATAATGGGCCGATGATTCGCATCCAGCGCGAATCGTATTGGGTTTCTGCCCACGCCCAGGGATCTGAATCAACGGTCGTGATCTCGGTGGCATAGGCATAGATCAGCAGGATATGAATCAGCGCCAGCCGCAAATCACCCGCTGTGGAGTCCACGCCGCCATCGGTCGCAATTCGGCCACCAAAAAACAACAGCAACAGCAGCATGGCAATGCCCAGGCCTTTGGCCACGGCACTGCCGGGTAGTGCATTGAAGATTCGCAGCGTGCGGGGGATTACAGAATGTTGGGGGTTGCTCACCCCGCCACTATATCATCGGGCCGTGTAAACCTCGCTGTCGGGATGAAACGACATCCAGGCAAACCAGAAGCCGATGGTGCTGGCAATCTCCTCCCCGTCTGCGTCGATAATACGGCCACTGCGAGCCTGTGCGTCAAACAGAATCGTCACCGGCTCACCATCCCAACTGGATTGTAACGGCGATGCAGATCGAGACAGCTCCTGGAAGGGCCAGGATTTTGCGCCACGCTCATTGCTTACGGCCAGCACCATTTCCTTGGGGTGATAGCGGCTATCGTTATTGGATACGGGAAAGTACAGCTCGCGTTGTTGGGCATAACCGGCATAGGGGTCGCGATCATAATCGCGGTTAAAACCCGTCTCCCTGGACAGCACGTAACTCTGGGGATAGCGCTTGCGCCAGGCACCCCAGGTAGTGTGGCTTGCAGGTATGAGCTGCAGCTTTTCCCCTACCCGCTTGCCCGCTACCGCCTGCTTCATAATCTGCGACCACAGCGAATCTGTGGCGCGGTCGTACAGCAGCACATCACTGTTATAGAGCAGGCCCGACACACCAAAGCTGGTATAGCCCGGCGTTTTGAAAACCATGCCGGTGCCGCACAGGGGACAAAAGGTGATCACTATCGATTCGCCCTTGATATGATCATTGACGATCTCATGCCAGTTGAGCATGGCGATGGGATAAGCGCGCGCCTCGCCGTTGCGATCCACGCCGATAACTCGGTCAGTGTCCTTGAGATAATCGGCGCGATGCCCGGCAATAAACCGGGGTTTGTCCAGCGCGGGAATGCCATCTTTGGCCGGCCCGCCAGATCGTATCTCGCTGACCGGGATGATCGAATCACTGACATCAAAACCGTTTTTGCGACTGTCAGACCACACCGCAAAGGTGCTCACACAACCCAGTACCAACAACAGAACCCGTAGCCTCTTCACGGCGCGACCCCACTTAACAACTCTGGAAATTGGAGTCGCAATCCCCGCGAAGGTTCCCGCCAAAAATTTTGGGGTCAGATCCGGATCTGACCCCAAGTTTGTTGTTTTTTCTTTATACTCACACCTAATGTTGAAACCACTCACCCTGCTGACCCTGTTATTGCTGCCCGCCGCGGCAACCCTCGCGCAGCCAGCCATCAGCTACCCCCCAGTAGCACCGCTGGTCAGTATCGAGGCGGTAATGCAATTGCCCGTGGGCAAACCCGTTGCCCTACACCGCTACGGCACAGCCCCCAGCCAATATGCTGAACTGTGGCTACCGGCAGGCACCCGACACAAGCTACCCGTGGTGGCATTTATTCACGGCGGTTGTTGGCTCAGTGAATACAGCATTGAACACAGTCACGCCCTGGCCACGGCGCTCACCCAGGCCGGTTACGCGGTGTGGAATATTGAATATCGCCGGGTCGGTGAAAGCGGTGGCGGTTGGCCGGGCAGCCTGCAGGATATTACGGCCGCCCTGGAGCTGCTCCATACCCTGCAAACTGAGCGTATAGATTTAACTGCAATGGTAATAGCCGGCCACTCCGCCGGTGGCCACCTGGCCCTGTTAAGTGCCACCAAGAACAGCAGGGTAATCGGCCTGGCACCCATTGTGGATATTGCCGAGTACGCGCGTGGCACCAGCAGTTGTAATACCGCCGCCGTACAGTTTATGGGTGGTACACCGAATGAAGTGCCCGCGCTCTACCAGGCAGCGACACCGGCCACACCGGGCCAGCAATCTAACTACCGGGTATTGATGGGCACGCAGGATCATATCGTGCCCGCCCAAACCGACTATCTGCCGACCGGCTACCTACAGTGGTCCGATGCCGGTCACTTCGACTGGATTCACCCGGGCACACCCGCCTGGCAGGAATTTCTCGACCAACTACAAAACATACTGCCATGATCGATACAGCCACTATTACCGCCATGGATAAAGAAGACCCCCTCGCCCACAAGCGCGCGGCGTTCTATTTGCCGGCGGGTAAAGTTTACCTGGACGGCAATTCACTGGGCGCACTGCCACTGGCCGCTATCGAGCGGGTGCAAACCACCCTGCAACAACAATGGGGCGAAGACCTGATCAATAGCTGGAACAGCCACGGCTGGATCGACATGCCGCAAGCTGTGGGTGAGAAAATAGCGCCCCTGATCGGTGCCGCCACGGGCCAGGTTATTTGCTGCGATTCAATTTCAGTCAACCTGTTCAAGCTGTTGGCCACGGCGCTGCAAATGCGCCCCGGCAGAACCACCCTGTTGTCGGTGGCGGACAACTTCCCTACTGATTTGTACATGGCCCAGGGACTGGCCGCTCTGCAGGGCGAGACCGGCTGCCAGTTACAGCAGGTAAATGAAGCCGACATCCTGGCATCCATAGACGAGAACGTGGCCGTGCTGATGTTGAGCCATGTAAATTTTCGCAGTGGTTATATTCTGCCCATGCAAGACATTACCGCAGCCGCACACGCCGCCGGCGCACTGGTTATCTGGGACCTGGCCCACAGCGCCGGCGTGCTGCCGGTGGAGTTGGATGCCTGCGATGTCGACTTTGCCGTCGGTTGTGGTTATAAATATCTCAATGGCGGCCCGGGCGCACCGGCCTTTATCTATGCCGCCACCCGCCATCACGACAACATTCAACAACCCTTAAGCGGCTGGATGGGCCATCGCAATCCCTTCGCCTTTGACCCCATGTATGTGCCTGCGCAGGGTATGCAGCAATTCCTCTGCGGCACACCGCCGATCCTGGCCATGGCCGCACTGGATGCCGCCCTGGATGTGATGACCGATATTTCCATGCATGCCCTGCGCCAGAAATCGATAGCGCTGGGTGAGTTGTTTGTAAACCTGGTGGCCCAGTGTGAGCTGGCCGACACCTTACAACTGTACTCACCAAAAGATCCGCAGCAGCGCGGCAGCCAACTGGCCTGGAGCCACCGGGCCGCCTACGGGCTCTGCCAGGCCTGGATCGAACAGGGAGTCACGGCTGATTTTCGGGAACCGGATATTCTGCGGGTGGGATTTTCACCCCTGTATACCAGCTACGGTGATATCTGGGATGCCATCGAACGCCTGCGGGCAGTCATCGCCAGCGGCGCACATCTCGATGCCCGCTGGCAACAGCGACACAAAGTCACCTAAAAGGGGACAGATTTATTTGGCCCCTTTTAGGTTAATCCCCCGCCGTGTAACGCCCGACAATGCCACTAAAGCGTCGCAACAACCACTTGGGTACACTGCGCCCGGCCACCGTGGCGGCCAGGTTAATGGCGCCGGGCACACAGATAACCTCGCCTTTCATGCAGGCTTTAAAACCCTGCGCGGCAACATCATCTACATCACCGACAATAAAATCGGGCATCTTGGTGAGCCCCTCGCTCTTCTCCTGGGCGGTGGCCATCATATTGGTGGCGGTAACGCCCGGGCACAGTGCCGTAATCGATACTCCACTGCCCTTGAGCTCTTCCGATAACGATTCGGTGAGCGACAATACATAGGCCTTGCTGGCCGCGTATACCGCCAGGCTGGGTACCGGCTGAAACGAGGCAATAGAGGCCACGTTCAACACGCGACCGCTGCCGCGTTCCACCATGGCCGGCAAAAAGTGATCCAGCATGTCGGTGAGGCTACTGATGTTCAGCTCAATCATGCGTTGGTGGGCGCTGGTATCAATGGAGACAAAATTGCCGTGTTCCAGCACCCCGGCGTTATTCACCAGCACATCAATATCGATACCTTGCGCCGCCATACGGGCCGCCAACTTCTTGGCCGCATTGCGCTTGCACAGATCGGCCGGCTCTACCCACACCTGCACCCCGTGTTCAGCGCCCAATTGCTGTGCCAACTCCTGCAACTTCGACTCGGTACGCGCCACCAGTACCAACGCATAGCCGGCGCCGGCAAACTCCCCCGCCAGTGCTTCACCAATGCCCGAAGATGCCCCACTAATCAGTACTGTTTTCATATTTATCTACCCTCTTCTGCCAACGCTTGGCCCACTTGCCCAGCGGCGCCTGAATCTCCAGTAAGCTCTCGCCCCATCGGGTCACACCATAGCCGCTGGGGTCATGTTTCTCAATAATAAGCTTGGCCTCCAATAGCTTGAGTCGATTATTGAGCACACTGGGTGAAAGTCCGTCACAGGCCGTCTGCAACGCCCGAAAGGTGAGCGGTGCATCGCGCAGCTCCCAGATAA
>SMVB01295090.1_pt1 | contig 18051 bp, 17 predicted proteins | sample 2456461 | NCBI WGS metagenome assembly SMVB01 (sample SAMN11095934, study PRJNA526329) | marine sediment metagenome | biome: Marine sediment; feature: Surficial sediment; material: Deep marine sediment; isolation source: Hadal surficial sediment | place: Pacific Ocean | collected 2014-05 | depth...
CTGTTGACCCGGGTCACCGATGTCATTACTGATCCGTTGATCGGTACCCTCTCCGATGCGACACCGCACAAGTACGGACGTCGCGGTCTCTGGATTATGATCGGCTTACCCATCATGGGGGCGGCGACGGTTGCGGTATTCGACCCACCCGAGAATGTAGGGCATGTCTATTTATTCATCGTGGTTGCAACGCTCTATCTTGGATGGACGCTGATCAGTATCCCGTTATCAGCCTGGGCGGCTGAATTATCACCGGATTATCATGAGAGGTCGCGCATTACCGGGGCCAGGTCAATCGCGGGTAGTGCTGGACTACTGCTTGTGATGTCGTTACCCCTGATCATGGCTTATCTGGTGAATTCGGGTTACACATCCCTGACTCCGGAACATCCTGGCAGCCTTCAGCCCATGTTAAAGATAGTCGCCTGGTTTACAGTCGGCGGGCTTTTTGTATTTGGTCCGCTGCTACTTTTTGCGGTGCCACAGCCAAAATTTAGCCAGAAGACCAGGCTTGACCTCAAACAAGCATTGAAACTTGTCTGGAGCAACAAACCGTTCTTGAGATTGATGGCAGCAGGGGTCACTAACCAGGTGGGCTGGTACTGTATTAGCACACTCTATGTCTTTTTCCTGTCCCGATTTCTTGGGGCGACAACCCAGCAGTGGTCGGCCCTGCTGATCGTGTATTTTGTCTGCGGCATGATAGGGACTCCTATCATTGTGAAACTTGCAGCCCGGGTCAATAAACACAAACTGATGGCCGGGTTGTCGATTTATATGATCGTTGTATTCAGTACTGTGCTGCTGATGGAGCCTGGTCAGTGGAAGTACTACATCGCTATCCAGATTTTGGCAGGTATGGTTGCAAACGTCGGCAATGTACTGGTGCCTTCAATGGCGGCAGATGTCATTGACCAGGATACAGTGAACAGTGGTCAGCAAAGAGGCGCGCTTTTTATGGCACTCTGGGGCACGGCAGATAAACTCGCCCTGGCAATCGCGGCCGGACTGACATTACCATTCCTGCAATTTCTTGGCTTCGATCCATCGGCAGAGAATGATTTGTCCGGATTAAAAGCGCTGCAGTACACTTACACCATCATTCCAATATTTTTCCTCTCCTGGTCGGCCTGGTTGATCTGGAAATTCCCCATCACGAAGGAACGCCAGGAAGCGCTGAGGGAGCAGATTTCATCGGGACATTTAAGAGTAGAGTGAGAATTTGGTTTGCACAGCGACAACTGACTAGTTCCTTCTCGGAAACTCAGAAAGTGCGAATATTTGTGATATAAATTCGCCGTTTCTGGTAAGTATCTTCTTGCAGCACCGGCGTGAACCCATCCCTGGGGCCTGACTTTCGGCCGTCCTGGCCTCGAGTCTGCTGCAAGAAGATACTTACCAGAAACGACTTGATCTGTTCAGAATCAGAGTTTCCGGACAGGAACTGGCTACCCGGTGAGTTCATAGACTCCCTTCACAATATAGATAACACCAACCACAAGTATTATGGTCCGGCCCACCGTCCTGAATTGGTCATCACTAATTTTCTCTATCAGTTCCTTTCCGATCCAGTTTCCGGCAAGCGCCGCAAAAACAACGGCTGGAAATAGCCAACCGGGCAATTCCCGGCTCACTGTCGTCAGCAGAAAGGAATAGTAAACCAGTTTGATGACATGGCCGAGCGTTTGCGTAACTGCTTTGGTGCCTAATATTTCGTGACGGGTCAGGCTGCTGTTTACGTAAAAAATATCCAGCACCGGTCCGGATGCACCGGCTAACATTTGTGCTGTGGTGACGATGAGTCCCGACAGGAATGCGACAGGCTTTTTCTTCATGTCCAGGTTGATGAACCGGGGAAGTCGTAACGCCAGAATCGGGAAGCTGCCGATAATAATAAATACGAGTCCAATGCTGGGGACGAAGGCGACGACAGAAAAACACCCAAGGACGATGAGTGCACCCAGCGAATAAGGGAACAGCACTTCCCAGCGTACATATCGTCGGTGGTGCCAGATACGTGAACCGTTTGAAAATGCCTGCGCAATGCCATGCAATACCATTGCGGCGGGCACCGGGAGCAGGAAGCCGAAGACACCCATCAAAATCATGCCACCGGCCATGCTCAACACGCCAGAAACGATACTGGTGATCAAAGTGGCGACGGTTAAAACAATGTAGATCAAGCTAGTCCTCCAAAAACGAGTCCTGCAAAACGCATGGTACATTCTCATGGCTGGTTATGAGTGAGAAAAGAGAATAGATGGAATAGAATGATTCTCTAATTGGAATAGGTTGGGTAATACAAAGCAATGATAGAGAACCTTGAAACCCTGCTGGCCTTGTCCAGGGCGGGGACGATGATGGAGGCGAGTACCGATCTGCGCATTTCGCAGTCAGCCGTCAGCAAACGTATTGCGAACCTGGAAAAATACTATGATCGCAAGTTGATTCAAAAAAAGGGCAGGCGGGTAGAGCTTACGCAGCACGGGAAACGACTGGTGGACAAGATATCTCCTATATTGTCCGAAATCAGGGATATGTTTCTTGACGAGGTGGGTAGTGGTGAACTGGTTATTGGCGTCTCTGACGCAATCCTGTCTTCCTGGGGCCCCAGGGTATTCTTTAAAATAAAGCAGGCAATGCCGGAAGTCAGGTTTGTCTTTCATACTCACCGAACGCCCGTGGTGCTGGATCGGCTTCGGTCCGGGGAATTCATGGTGGGTGTGTGTACGGGTTCTGATGCGCTTGATACGGACTTGCAGTCCGAGGTGTTAACACACGAGCCAATGGTGATCATTCCTTCCGGGTGCCAGAAAATTGCTTTTCCGCGCACGGGTGAATTGGCTGTTATTACCATTGAAGACTATTCAGGTGCCTGGCGATCATTCAAAGACGAGGTGCAGAAACTCAGGATCAGGAGGGAGGTATCGCTGGAATCATTTTTCAGCGTGGCGCAGATGGCCATTGCCGGTTTTGGTCACGGTATGGTGCCGGTAGGTGTTGCTAGAACGCTAAAGATCCCGGAAGATTGCCTGATCAACCTGGGTGATAAGGGGCTCCACCGACCCGTTCGTTTCGTCGCGAGAAAGTCGACCTATTCCTTGCCTGTGGTTGCTAATTTCTACCAGTATCTCGTTAAAGCACTAAAACGTTAAACCCTGGCGGTTGCATTTCATTGTGGCTGGAACTCGCTGTAGTTGAAGGTCTCACCAGCGTCATTGGTCAATGTCAGGTGATTTTTGTCCGCACTTTCAGTGAAGCCGATCTGTTTGGCTTGAATGCCAAATTCTCTGGCGATATCGATTATCTCATTGACTCTCGGACCCGGAACATAAATCTCCATCCGATGGCCCATGTTGAATACCCTATACATTTCCTGCCAATCGGTTGCAGATGCAGATTGAATCGCGGAGAAGATTGCAGGTGTTTCAAAAAGATCATGTTTGACGTAATGAACATTACTGCCAAACTTCAGGCATTTGGTTTGTGCGCCGCCTGAACAATGAATCAGGCCATGTATTTCCTCCGCCATTTCTGCCAGCAATTTGTAGATAACGGGCGCATAGCTTCGCGTGGGGCTGAGTAATGCCTCGCCCACACTAAGGCTGGAGTCTGGCAGATTGTCGTCAAGTTTATAGGGCCCGCAGTAGACCAGGTCTTGTTGTATGTTGCTGTCATAACTTTCCGGATACTTGTCAGCATAATAGTGGGCCAACATGTCATGGCGAGCGCTGGTCAGGCCATTGCTTCCAATGCCGCTATTTTCTACCTCCTCATAACTGCATTGCCCTGTTGAGGACAATCCGACGATAGCGAGGTTCTGCGAAATATTGTTGCGGATGATGTCCCTCTTTTTCATGATGGCGACGGTACATGAGTCAATCACAACCGAGCCGGTCAGGTCTCCCACATCAGCCGTTTCTCCACCCCCGACGTAAATGTTCACCCCCTGGTCTCTTAGTTGGGCGATGAAAGCCTCGGTTCCCTCGATCAAGGCTGATACGACTTCGCCGGGACAATTAAGCGCGTTCCTGTTGATGGTGTTTGAAAGTAGTATGCGGCCATTGACGCCCACGCAAAGCAGATCGTCCAGGTTCATCACGATAGAGTCCTGGGCAATACCGCGAAATACGCTGGGGTCACCCGTCTCTTTGTAATGGAGATAAGCAATAATTGATTTCGTCCCGCTGCCATCGGCGTGAATAATGTTGCAATTTTCGGGATCGCCTCCAAGGTAGTCCTCGGTAATTTTGCAGAAGGCGCCGGGCATTATCCCTGCATCCAGTTGGTCTACTACCCGATGTACCTCGGATTTATCCGAACTGACCCCGCGAGCCTGGTAGCGTCCTGCCCCGGGACCTGCCACCACAAAACCTGACCGGTTCCGAGCGACAATCAGGCCTCGAAATTCCAATTGGCGAAACGCCTTGGCAACGGTATTGGCCGCGATGCTATTGTCGTCCGCCAATTTTCGGATGCTGGGTAACCTGTCACCCACTGCCAATTCACCTGTATTAATCGCAAAGTGAATTACATCAATAATCTGTTGAAATACAGGTGTCGTAGCGGTGTTGTCGACGCTAATTTTCAATGGAATGCCTGACTTTTGTAGTACAGTTATGATACAGATATGTTTTCGCCAGTAACAGTATCTTTTAATCACGCTACCATTAATCACGCACCATGAAACTTACAGGCAAACTTACAGCCCATTCATGGCGAGGAAGGCGTATCTGTGTTGAATCAACTATAATGCGCGCTCTCGAAATTGGCCCGGTTCACGGGCACTGAATCTGGAATTTAAGTATGGCTAGACTAGTGGTCACAATCGTCGATTACGATGCCGGTAACCTGAAAAGTGTACAGAGGGCTTGCCAGAAAGTCGGCATCAGTGCAGCAATATCTGGCGATCCTGAAACAATTGTCAATTCAGATAAAGTGATCTTTCCGGGTGTCGGCTCAGCAGAGAGCGCCGTGGGTACGCTGCAGGCAAGAGGTCTTGATGAAGCTTTAAAGGAATTTTATCAGAGTGGAAAACCCCTGTTGGGCATATGCCTGGGCCTGCAGATCGCGCTGGAACATACAGAGGAAGGAGATAAGGATTGCCTGGGCCTGGTCGCTGGTGCCTGCGAGAGATTCGAATTTTCGGATCGATCCTTTAAAGTGCCGCACATTGGCTGGAATGAAGTGGATATCCGGCAAAATCATCCGATGTTAAAAAACATTGAATCTGGTGACGAGTTCTATTTTGTGCACAGCTACTATGCCCGATTGGAAGTTCAAGGTGAGGTTTTTGGCAATACCCAATATGGAAACATCCGTTTCTCCAGTATTATCGGCAAGGACAATTTTTTTGCGACCCAGTTCCACCTCGAGAAAAGTGGTGAGATCGGCTTAAGACTGCTATCCGAATTTGCAGGATGGGCGGGAGGCGCATGCTAAGTAAACGCATTATTGCCTGCCTTGATGTTCGTAATGGCAAGCTGGCTAAAAGTGTCAAGTTTGTCGATACCATCGATATCGGTGACCCCGTCAGCAAAGCAAAGGAATACTATGATGACGGGCTCGACGAACTGGTGTTTTATGACATCACTGCCTCCAGCGAAGAACGAGACATCATGCTGGATATCGTGAGCCGGGTTGCACAGCAGATCTTCATCCCTTTTTCAGTCGGTGGCGGAATTCGGACAACAGAAGATGCCAATAAGTTGTTATGGGCGGGCGCGGAAAAAATCAATGTTAACTCGGCGGCCGTTATCAGACCTGCGCTCATTTCAGAATGCGCGCATTCGATCGGAAGTCAAAACACCGTGTTGTCCATGGATATCAGAAAAGTGACACTCAGCCCGGAATTCCCGAGTGGTTATGAGGTCGTCATCAACGGCGGCCGGAAGCCAATGGGGATTGATGCGCTGGAGTGGGCATTGCAAGGCGAAGAACTCGGCGCCGGGGAACTGGTCGTCAACTCTATTGATGCGGATGGTACCCGGGTTGGATATGAAATAAACCTCACGAGGATGATTGCCGAAGCCGTTTCCATTCCAGTAATCGCATCTGGTGGTGCGGGTAAACCAGAACATCTGCTTGAAGTCCTGACCGTCGGAAAAGCAGACGCTGCCCTGGTGGCATCAATGGTCCACTTCGGGGAATACACCATCAGTGGTTTAAAACAATGGCTCCATGAAAAAGGGGTAAAGGTTAGAATGCGTTACTAGCAGGCTGCGACCGCATTGGTGTACTTCGGCTTCAGGTTAATGAGGTAGATGAGTCAACGCGGAAACACCATGGCAGGCAGGATGATATGGACACAAATGAATTTCAAAATTCCCTGGAAGATCTACAGACAAAATTGGCTTTCCAGGAGGATCTGATCCAGAAACTCGATGATGCGCTGGGCAGTCAGCAACAACAGTTAATGGATATGGATCGCCGTGTCGAATTGTTGATGGAGCAGATCAGGATGATGGAAAACACCAATCCCGACTCAACGGAACCACCGCCGCCGCATTATTAACACGTACTATTTACACGAACTATTAACAAGAACTATTTACACGCACTATTTACACGCACTATTTACACGCACTATTTACACGAAGTATGTACACGCATTATTTACACGCTCTACTAATAAATGTGACGAACAAGCCACAAGCCATAGCGCTAAACGATAGCGCTAAAAGATAGCGTTAAAAGATAGTCATATACGATCAATGTAATCGAATCACCATGAATAACCTGAGATTAGAGGAACCCACATGAAAGCTGTAATAATTGATGATGATAAGAAACTTAATTGGCAGGATTTCGCGACGCCCGAACCAGGACCTGATGAAGTATTAATCAAAATCCATGCGACTGCGATAAATCGAGCGGATCTGATACAGCGGCAGGGTTTTTACGCACCGCCACCGGGTGCAAGTCCCGTCATGGGTCTTGAGTGTGCGGGTGAGGTAACCGGGCTTGGCAAAAATGTTTCGAAATTTAGCGTGGGAGACAGAGTCTGTGCATTGCTGGCAGGTGGTGGTTATGCAGAATTTGCAGCGGTCGATGCGGGTAGTGTGCTGCCGATGCCCGGGGGTAGTTCGTTCGTTCATGGCGCTTGCCTGCCGGAAGTATTTGCCACAGCCTGGTTGAATCTCTTTATAGAAGCAAAATTGCAACCTGCTGAAAAGGTTATATTGCATGCCGGTGCCAGCGGTGTGGGCACGGCTGCCATCCAATTGTGTAAGAGCTTTGGGTCGCCGTGCTTTGTGACGGCTGGGACTGATGCAAAGATTGATACCTGTATCGAACTGGGGGCGCAATCAGGTAGTAATCGCAATGAGGGCTCGTTTCTGGACAAAGCCAGGGCATTTGCCGGTGATAGCGGAATTGGCGTCATCCTGGACCCCGTTGGCGGCGCCTATCTTGGTGACAACATCGAGTTACTTGGCCTTAATGGCAGGCTTGTGCTCATTGGTCTGATGGGCGGGAACAAGGCGGAGATTGATCTCGGCGCAATGTTGATGAAACGTATTCGCGTGATCGGTTCTACGCTTCGTTCCAGGCCACTGGCAGAGAAGGCGCTGGTGATGGGCGAGCTTTATGAACATGTCTGGCCGAAAATTGAATCGGCTGAAATCAGACCCATTTTAGATACCGTTTTTCCGATTGAAGAAGTGGAGGCAGCGCATGAATTGGTTGCGTCTGACAAGACTATCGGCAAGGTGGTCTTAACTGTCACTGCCTTAGGAAAATAAGGGTCAAAAAAAACCGCTCTAGTGGAGCGGTTTCTTTTTTCTAACAAGTAGGATATGTGGCATCATACTTCAGCAACATCCTCCGCTTGTAAGCCTTTCTCAGTTTCGGAAATATCGAATTCGACTCGTGCCCCTTGTTTCAAAGAGCGGTAGCCTTCACCACGAATCGAGCGAAAGTGAACAAATACATCTTCCCCATCTTCTCGTTCAATAAAACCGAAACCCTTTGCGTCGTTGAACCATTTAACGCTACCGGATTGTCTTTCTGACATACCCATTCCCTCATTTATTATTATGCACCCAGCTTCGACTTATTAGCCGAATACTTAGTCTGCATTAAGGCACAATGTTGAAATTGGGTGCAAGCTATTTTTTGGATCGATTTTATTGCAGTGCATAAAATCAAACGGGCGTCATGATGATACTGCCTGTTTTTAATGAAATATCTGTTAGAGATTTTCTATTCGTAACTTCTGTTGCTCTAGCTTATCAATGGCGGAAGAAAGCTCAAATACCTTATCTCGTTCCTTCTGCACAACTTCATCCGGCGCCTTTTCTACAAAGTTCGGATTATTGATTTTTCCATCGGCCCGTTGTCTTTCTTTTGACTTGCGGTCTATTTCCTTGTCGAGCCTGGTTAACTCCGCATCCTTATCTATCAAGCCGCTCATTGGAACCAATAGTTGCATCTCACCAACCAGGTAGGTTGATGACACAGGTAGGGTCGCGTCGTTAGACAACATCGTCAATTCTTCAGGGTTAATCAGGAATGACAATAGATTGCGATACGCTTTGAGGCACCTCCTGTCTGAATCACCAGCGTTGTAAAAAAGTACAGGAATTGGCCTGGAGATGGAGATATCCATTTCTCCCCGGATATTTCGCACGCCGGTTACAACGTTCTTGATCCATGCAACGTCCAGAATAGCCTCTTCATCAACCAGGCTCTCATCGGGGTCCGGGTAGGGTTGCAACATGATTGTCTCGCCGCTCCCGCGGATGCTCTCAGGGATTTGCTGCCATATCTCTTCGGTAATAAAAGGCAGGAAAGGGTGTGCCAGACGCAGGGTGCTTTCCAGGACTGTGAGCAGTGTATGCCGGGTGCTGCGGACAGTGTTAGCGGGCGATGCTTTAGAATTTAAAATTGGTTTGCTGAGTTCCAGGTACCAGTCACAGAATTGGTCCCAGACGAATTCGTAAATAGCCCTGGACGCAAGATCAAAGCGGTGGGTATCCATCGCCAGGTTGACTGCGGCAGCCGTTTTCTGGAATTCCGCCAGAATCCACCGGTCGAGAACCGAAAGTTCTATTTCACCCTCGATATCTGCTGACTCGGTGTTCATGAAAGTAAAATTTGCAGCGTTCCATAATTTGTTACAGAAATTTCGATATCCTTCTACCCGGTTCATATCGAATCGAAGTGAACGTGCACTGGATGCGATGGAATAAAAGGTAAACCTGAGAGGGTCCGTACCATAGGCTTTGATACCATCAGGGAATTCCTTCCTGGTTGCCTTTTCAATTCGCGCCGCCATTCTCGGCTGCATAAGGTTGTCAGTTCTTTTTGCGACGAGTTCATCGACAGAAATACCATCAATAATATCCAGGGGATCAAGGCCATTCCCTTTGGACTTGGACATTTTCTGTCCCTCGGAATCTGTCACCAGCCCGGTGATATAAACCTTCTTGAAGGGGACTTCGCCGATAAATTTCAACGTCATCATGATCATCTTCGAAACCCAGATGCTGATGATGTCGTGCCCTGTCACCATTAAGTCCGTGGAATGAAAAGTTTTGAGTTCTTCGGTTTCGTCCGGCCAACCCAGTGTGGAGAAAGTCCAGAGAGCTGATGAAAACCAGGTATCGAGTACGTCATCGTCCTGGGACAGCGTCAAATCATCCGCAAGGCTGTGTTTTACCCGCGCTTCACTTTCACTTCTTGCGACGTAAATATTGCCATCATTGTCATACCAGGCCGGAATTCTGTGTCCCCACCATTGCTGGCGACTGATACACCAGTCCTGAATATCGCGCATCCAGGCGAAGTAAATATTTTCCGCCTGTTTCGGGATAAATTCAATTTCACCCGATTCGACCGCCTTGATGGCCGGGTCTGCCAGGGGCTGGATTTTTACAAACCACTGGTCACTCAGAAAGGGTTCTACAGCCACACCGGATCGCTCGCCACGCGGCACAGCCATCGTGTGGTCCTCGATTTTGTCGATCAAACCCAGTGCTTCAAGATCGATGACGATGATTTTCCTGGCCTCATACCTGTCCAGGCCGCGATATTTTTCAGGGACATTGTCATTGAGCGTTGCGTCTTCGTTAAATATGTTAATCAGCGGTAAATCGTGCCGGTGACCCACGTCATAATCGTTGAAATCATGAGCCGGTGTGATTTTTACGCAACCGGTGCCAAAATCCTGGTCAACATAATGATCTGCAATGATGGGAATTGATCGACCAGACAGGGGTAGGATAATCTCCTTGCCGACCAGTGATTTGTAGCGCTCATCACTGGGATGTACGGCCACCGCGGTATCACCCAACATGGTTTCCGGACGGGTGGTTGCAACGATGAGATATTCATCCGGATTATCCGCCAGCGGATAGCGGCAGTGCCAGAGATGACCTTGTTCTTCAATCGATTCAACCTCCAGATCAGAGAGGGAGGTTTTTAACGCCGGGTCCCAGTTAACCAGTCGTTTGCCGCGGTAGATCAGGCCTTCTTCATGCAACCGAACAAAGACTTCGAGAACGGCCCGGGTCAAACCCTCGTCCATCGTGAATCTTTCTGTTTCCCAGTGCAAAGATGCACCCAGGCGGCGCAGTTGATTGGCGATTGAGTCGCCTGATTGCTCCTTCCATTGCCACACCCTTTCAAGAAATTTTTCCCGACCGAGATCGGTTGATTTTATTCCTTCCGCCGCCAGTTGTTCGGTAACAATAAGTTGCGTGGCAATACCTGCGTGGTCGGTGCCCATTTGCCAGAGTGTTCTGTCACCTTTCATCCGCCGATAACGAATCAGCGAGTCCACAAGGCTATGCTGAAAAGCGTGACCCATATGCAGGGTACCAGTGACATTCGGCGGCGGGATAGCGATTGAAAATGGGGTGCCGTTACCGGACGGTGCAAAATAACCGGCTTCCTCCCATTTACGGTACCAGTTCTGTTCGATGTCCTGTGGGTGATACTTCTTCATTGACGGTTTGTGTGGCGATAAATTGCGTGGCGAAAAAAAGCGCGATTATACACTCAAAATTACTCTTCTTTGGGCCTGACGTTGAGATCATCAAGAATGGCGCCTAGCTGGTCTTTCAGCTCGTCACGCAAACGACTTGTAATCTCGGCAGTATACTCCTGCACAATATCCTCAATCACCCGGTCTGCACCCGCTCGCAGTTCTTCCTCTGTATATTTCTTTATAAAGGAATGTAACCTGGTTGCCGGGTCTTCGAATAAATCCAGGGTGTCCGGGTCATAGTCCGGGCCATGGTCATTTTCTACCTGGCGGCGAATCGGCCGCTTTGTCCTGGTGGGCGTACGAAGTGGCAGGGCCGGATCGAAGACGATTTCACTCAGTAGGGGAATCTGGGAGATTCTGGGTTCAGGATTGTCTTCGGCAGACTTGTCGTCCTTTTCATCCACTTTTACGGTTCGCTGGCTGATTTATCCCATGTGGTTTTTTTATCTCATGCCTTTTTTTAATTTCATGAAAGCGCAAGCTGTATCCCCGTTCCTTGTAGAAATGATAGTTTTGCCTGGCGTTCTGTCGGCTTTCCTTATTGAGCGGCACAATTTCCGCGACCCTGTCGAATCGGCTAAAAAAATCAGGGACAGCTTGTGAGAGATTAATCAATACATCCTGGTGTTCTTCAGGCTCATGGTCATTGCCAATTTTGATTGGAGAATAACCCGGAGTCGTTTGCAGAACGTGTGGAATAAATCTGTCAGAACGAAATGACCAGAGCAATTCATCAAGCTCAACGGATTGATCCATGGACATCGTGTGAATGTAGATTCGACGGCCTTGTCGATAGACTTTCTCGATTAATCGACATGTGAAGAGCAGCGGTGCTTCATCACTATTGATCTGGTAGAAGTCGATCCTGGTCATTGGTGTGTTTCGTCAGGCTTCGTTTGAACGGTTGATGAGGTACTGGGTCAACAAGGTGACGGGTCTTCCAGTGGCACCCTTGTTGATTCCGGCCCATTTATATGCCGTGCCCGCTATATCCAGGTGGGCCCAGCGATATTTTTTTGTGAATCGGGCTAGAAAGCAGGCAGCAGTAATGCTACCGGCCTCGCGACCGCCAATATTTTGCATGTCGGCGAAAGCGCTATTGATCTGGGTCTGGTACTCTTCCCAGATTGGCATCCTCCAGGCACGGTCGAGCGTGTCTTCCCCTGCCTCCAGCAGATTGTTGGCGACGGTATCATCGTTGGAAAAAAGACCAATCGCATGGGATCCAAGGGCGATAACACACGCACCGGTGAGCGTTGCGATATCGATTACGGATGCAGGGTTAAATTTATCGACATAGGTGAGGGTATCGCAGAGTACCAGCCTCCCCTCTGCATCCGTGTTTAGAATCTCGACTGTTTGACCCGACATGGTTTTCACAATATCCCCTGGTCGGGAAGCATTTCCCGAAGGCATATTTTCTGCTGCTGCAATCACACCGACAACATTCATTGGCAGTTTTTGTTCGGCAATTGCCTTCATGGTGCCGAAAACACTGGCGGCACCGCACATATCGTAGATCATTTCATACATGGTCGCCCCGGGTTTCAGGCTTATGCCTCCGGTGTCGAAGGTAATGCCCTTACCGACCAGAACGTGGGGTTTATCACTGGCTTTTGCACCCTTGTGCCGGATCACGATCAATTTACTCGGTTGATCACTCCCCTGTCCCACAGAAAGGAAGGCGCCCATTCCCAATTTCGCCATATCTTTTTCTTCAAGTACGGTGGTGGTAATTGAGGCGTAGTTTCTGGCTAATTTTCTGGCTGCGGCAGCGAGATAGGAAGGGGTACAAATATTTGCCGGTGTGTTGGCAACGTCTTTCGCTGCGGCAATACCCAGGGTGAGCGCTTTTGCCTGGGTGATTGCAGCGGAAACCGTCTTCCCGTCACGCTTGTCGCCAAGCTGGAAATCTACTCGTTCGTTTTTGGAATCCGGTTCAGGTTTTTTGCCTTTCATTTCCGTATAGCTGTACAAACCTGCTTCGAACTGTTCAATCATCCGGTTGGTCTTCCAGGCCAGGCCCTTGTTGCCTGCATCTGCTTCCAGCAAACAGCAAAGCGTATTTTTTGCCGGAATATTCTTAAGCTGTGCAATGACCGCACGTGATATACCGACGAATCTTGCTTCGTCCGCGGTATCCTGATTACCCAGGCCCACCAGCAGGACTCGAGGAGAAGTAACATTGGGCACGTCATGGAGAAGCAGGGTCTGCTTGGCTTTACCCTTCATATCACCCCGGTTCAGGATTTTCTGGATATGGCCTTTACTTGCCTTGTCCAGCAAGGCAGCGCTATTAGACATCTTTGAGTTTTCATAGATGCCAACAACGATGCATTGGGTTCTGGTCCTGGCGAGATTGCCTGCTTTTGTGCCGTACTCCATGCTAACTCCTAAAGAATTTAAGCGTGTGGGAAGTGGATGATATAATACTTCTTAATGTTGGTGGTCACATAGTTGAAAGTTGAAGGCAGAATTTGATTCTTTTTAAGTATTTTTCCCGTGAAGTCCTGGTCACCATGTTGACGGTAACTGTGGTGGTACTGGTCATTTCCATTGGCTCCAGGTTCAGTGGTTACCTGAATGAGGCGGCCAGTGGTGCACTGAGCAAAGACATCCTGTTCTTGCTGATTACCTATCGAATTCCAAAATTCCTGGAATTGATTATCCCCATCAGTTTTTTCCTCTCGCTGATGCTGGTGTACGGCCGTATGCACGTGGATAGTGAGATGATTGTTTTGGAGTCTTGTGGCCTCAGCCCCTTGCGGATTATACGTATCACGTTGACCTTAAGCCTGCTGGTGATGGTCGTGACAGCCGTGGTGACACTGTGGCTCCGGCCGGTAAGTGAATTTCGTGTCGAAACCATGTTCGACAGCCAGCGAAATTTGACCGAGTTCGATACGCTCGCCCCCGGGCGGTTCCAGACGTTGCGCTCCGGCAAGCGGGTCACCTACACGGAAGACTTCACAGATAAGGGCCAGCTGTCCAATGTGTTTATGAATGAATACAAGGAGAGTAACTTCTATGGCCCCAAGGACGTCATCACGCTGGTTTCAGAAACAGGGGAAACACAGGTTGATGAAAATGGCAATCGCTTTCTGGTGTTGAATAACGGATATCGATTTAGTGGGCAACCCGGCCAGAACAATTACCAGGTGGTGGAGTTTAAGGAGTACGGCCAGCTAATTGATAAAGAGGTCGCCGAGAAGCGGCTTCTAAAACGAACCGCCAGGAAGACGATTGATCTGCTAAAGAGTAGTGACATCAAAGATATCGCAGAATTGCAGTGGAGGATATCGGTCATTTTGATGATTCCGGTGATCGCATTGATGGCCATACCCCTGAGCAAAGTTAATCCCCGGCAGGGGAGATTTACCAGGCTTGTTCCTGGCATGAGCCTTTGTTTTTTCTACGTGGTTGCCTTGAGTGGCGCACGTTCCAGCCTGGACAGAGGAAACCTGGCAGCGGATATTGGTCTCTGGTGGGTTCATGGTTTATTCATTGTCATCACATTCCTTTTGTTCCGGATGGACAATATTGGCAGGTTTGTCGTCCGTGTGTTTGATAAGGCCCGAGCAGTGTCAAAACCATGAAACGATTGGATTTTTATGTGGCGAAGACCGTCGCAACGACAATAATGCTCGCTGTATTGGGGCTGGTGGGCATGCTTGCCATCTTTACATTTTTAGAGCAGATGGGGGATGTGGATAATGACTACACGGTTTTTAATGTGGGGCGTTTTGTTCTTTTTAGCCTGCCCAGGCTGTTTTATGAAACAGTACCTTATTCGGCATTGATTGGGTGTCTTGCAGGGTTGGGAATGCTTGCCAGTACCAGTGAACTGCTCGTCATGCGAACGGCGGGTGTATCAACCTGGTCTATAGCATGGAGTGCAATGAAACCCGCTCTGGTGCTGGCGATGTTTGGACTGTTTGTCGGGGAGTATGTATTGCCCGATTTCGAGCGGGTCGCCAGGATGGATCGCGTCCGGGCCCTGTCTGATGAGAACAAGATTACGCCGAAATTTGGTTTCTGGTATCGGGAAGGCAATGTCTATATGCATTTCGATGAGGTCGGCCAGGGAGGTGTACTGGAGGGAGTGAGCCATTTCTATTTTAACAAGGAGAACGACAGGCAGCTCGAAAAAACAATGTTCGCGGAGCGTGCGGTATATCACGATATGGATGATGGCGAAAATTACTGGTTGTTTGAAAACGTCATCACTACCGAGATCACCGAAAACCAGAGTTTCACTCATGAATACACAAGCCTGCCCTGGTACACCAAATTAACACCAGATCTGCTGAATACTGAAATACTCGTCCAGCCTGACAAGATGTCTATCAGGGAACTGAATGCAAAAATTGAGTATATGCGTGCCGAGGGGTTAAACAGCAGTAAATTCGAATTGGGTTTTTGGGGTAAGGTGTTGCAGCCAATTGCGACCGTTGGCCTGGTGCTTGTTGCTATTTCCTTTGTATTCGGCCCACTCCGTGAGTCCACCATGGGTATGCGGGTGGTGTCTGGACTTATTATCGGCATATCCTTTAAATTCATCCAGGACCTGCTATCACCTGCCAGCCTGGTCTTTGGTTTTCCACCTGTTGTCGCCATACTCATTCCCATCGTGATTTGTTTCACGGCAGGCTATGTGCTGTTACGGCGTGCCGGGTAAGCCGAACGCTGACAGGAAATGATACGGCCAGTGTGGAATCGGGATTTCTGCACAGGAATTTGCGGGTTTTTTTCTCAACCATAGGGATTAGAGCCGAGATATGCCACATGACTGTTGGATGCAATATCGTGCAGCGTCAATTTTTCCTTGTTGAAATACATCCAGGCAAATCCGAGGCCAAAAGCAAGGACCGACAGCGTGGCTGCTGCAAATCGTATCAAACACTGGGAATAGCCCAATAAATTTCCCTCCCGGGTAAGCGTTCTGATTTTCCATACTTGCATGCCGAGAGTCTGGCCTTTCAGCCGCCAGAAGAAGATATAAAATGCGGCGAGTTCCGCATACAAAAAAAGCTGGAACCAGATTCCACGGACTTCAGCGCCATCTGTCAAAAGTGCAACCATCAGGATTGTGCTGATCATCCACAGGGCAATGATGAGAAAAGCATCGTATAACATGGCAGCAAATCGACGGAGCATTCCTGCATTAGGGTGATTCTCTGCTTGCATCCTGATCTTGTCTTTGGTTTCTTAGTGATTCCAGGGGACGCGCATTCTAGCAGGTCTTGATTGCCGCATTTGAGATGGTGACCAGATTAGTTTGAAAAATAGTCGATCTCAGGATTCGTTTTTGGCGTCGGCTGTCTCTATAATCGCAACAGGCGAGCCATTCAATAAACCAGGGAATTTGATGTTTAGAGCGTTTTCAGTAGGGGCGGTTTACTTGCTGGTGATGGTCCTGTACCTGGTCGGTGCGCGAGCTGAACCAGCAGGACCAGATTTTTCAGGCTTCGATGCGTGGCTGGCCAGTACGTCTTTGGAGGCTAAAGGTCGCGGAATAAGTAAGGCGACAATTGATCTCGCTTTTACAGGTTTAGAACCTGACCCGAGAGTGATCGGGTTTGATCGAAAGCAACCGGAATTTGTCCAGACCTTTGATGAATATCTTCACGCCCGTGTCACGGAATTTCGAATTAGTAAGGCAAGGGATTACTTCCTGCAGGAAGAGATGTTATTGCTGAACATCGCCGAAAAATATGATGTGGATCCTCAATTCCTGGTTGCCTTCTGGGGTTTGGAAAGTAGCTTCGGTCGCTACCAGGGTAAGTACTCCATCATCCGGTCCCTGGCGACGCTGGGTTTTGATGCCAGGCGCAGAGCGTTTTTCACAGAGGAGTTGTTCAATGCCTTGCAGATCTTGCAGGAAGGCCATGTTTCTGCGGATCAATTCGTTGGCGGTTGGGCGGGTGCAATGGGACAAAATCAATTTATGCCATCGAGCTTCTTGAATTATGCTGTAGATTTTGATGGTGACGGAAAAAAGAATATCTGGTCGAGCCATGCAGATGTCTGGGCATCGGTCGCGAACTACCTGCACATGAATGGCTGGTCAAAAGGGGCTGGTTGGGGTTCGCGCGTCGAACTGCCCCGGGGCCTGGACTTCGAAAATTTGAGACCTGTAACCGTCACTAGCGGCTGCCGGGCGCTTCGCCATCACACCAGGAAACTATCTCTGCAGGACTGGGCCGCACTGGGCGTAAAACCAATCAGCCAGCTAATGGCATCTAAGCGTTATGCACTGGTGATACCTGATGATGGCGTGCAGGCAAGTTACCTGGTCGGGGCAAACTTTCGAACGATCCTGAGTTACAATTGTGCGAATAAATATGCAGTCTCTGTTGGCTTGCTGGCTGATACCATGATATCGAGGACGAGTTCGTTGTAGGTCAGAACTTGTAAGTCTCTCTTTATTGGCATTGGCAGGTCTCTGTAAGCAAGCCTTTGTAAGCAGGACTTTTTAAGCAGGATTTTGGCGTTAAGTCTGCTTATCAACCCGAATTGGATTTCGCTATCACCCTGATATCAGTCAGTGGCTTGCATGAAGCTTGCTTTACATTCGGCGACGATCTGGCCCGTATCGATCCTTGTCATTGTGCCTTTCATCACCGTTAGCCGCCCTCTTTGCTTGATGCATTTACCCTCCAGTTTTACACTTTTGCCGATAGGCAGAGCGTCTTTATACCGAATATCACACTTTGCTGTGTAGGCCTTCAAACCTTTGAGGAACAGCCAGTTGGCCATGACATCATCAAGAATGCTAAATACAATGCCACCATGGGTGACATCATCGTATCCGCAATGATCTTTTCCCGGTGTAAATTCGCTCCGGCAAACATCATCTTCGATCCTGAATTCGAGATGAAGACCAATCGGATTGGAAGGGCCGCAGACGAAACAGCGGTTTGCTTCGGACTTTAAGTTGTTCATGGCAGGAGATTCTAAACGCGTTGGACCAGGCCTGGCATCCTATCGTGCAAGTCGTTAACCTGCAACATACACCCTGGGGGTTTTGACTGTACTATCGCCAGGTATGCAGATGGTAC
>SMVB01233054.1_pt1 | contig 18049 bp, 16 predicted proteins | sample 2456461 | NCBI WGS metagenome assembly SMVB01 (sample SAMN11095934, study PRJNA526329) | marine sediment metagenome | biome: Marine sediment; feature: Surficial sediment; material: Deep marine sediment; isolation source: Hadal surficial sediment | place: Pacific Ocean | collected 2014-05 | depth...
GTCTGATGCCTTCTTGCATCTGCGCCAGGGCTTCGCGATCAGGTCCGAAACCTGGCACTGATAATAATTTGTCGATGTTGGATGTCATTTCAGCTATTTTAAACTGTTCGTCATTAAGCCCATCCATCATGAAAGGTGAGCTTGTAAATGCACCCTGAATACCGGCATTACCACCTTCGAACATGGATTTCATTGACTCGAATTGATCATTTAAAGCAGTCTGCCAGTCATCAGACTGTTTACTGACATCTTTCATTCCTTCGAGAATTTTACTGAATTGCTCGCCCATAAAATGAAAAGACTGTCCCTGCTGCATCATTTTGCTATAAAAGTCCTGATTCTGACCAGACAGAGAAGGTGATGCTGATTTCCACCAGCTATTCATCGCTTCAGCCATTGGCGGAATTCCAGAAGATGAATTCGGCATGAATTTCTGAAAAGAAGACCAGGCATCCATGTACTGGGTTTGATTCTGGAACCAGTCCGGTTTACTGTTCATCCTGTCGTTATTCATCCAGTCTGTATTCCAGAAGGGAAATTGCATTTTATCACTCATAATCTGATGTCCTGAAAATAATCTTGTTTGTATGTATGGCGGATATTTGTGACTACAATTACAGCCTGTAATCCTTAATGTACTCCTTAATACGCCACATGCTACCATTTTAAATGGTGCGATGCAATATTCTTTATTTTACGATAACTTTTGTCAAACAACCGTTTAAAGTACTTTGACGGGATACTGGCTATCTACTTTCTCGAACATCTGCTAAGGGTAATATTGGTCAGGCTTGGGTAGCAGGAGCTACGTCTCCCTGGTGATATTTATGATATTTTCAAGTGGTTCAGGTTCACCAAACAAATTACCCTGAATAGCATGACACTGGCTCGCGGAGAGAAAATCAAATTGTGCTTCTGTTTCCACCCCTTCAGCGACAACCTGTAGATCAAGACGATGAGCAATCGCCAGAATAGCCTCACAAATTGCAGCATCACTTGCATCCGAATGTATGTCCCTGACGAATGATTGATCGATCTTGATGATATCAATAGGGAAGCGTTTCAAATAAGCAAGAGAAGAATAGCCTGTTCCAAAATCATCCAGAGACAATTTAACCCCTAAAGCACTGAGTTCGTCTAAAATTTTCTGGCTTTCATGGGCCTCTGTCATCAAGACAGTTTCAGTAATTTCCAGAACCAGACATTCAGGAGGTAGCCCGGTCTCATCCAGTATTATGCTGACTTTTTTTACCAGATCTTCATTTACAAATTGTCTTGCCGAAAGATTAACAGAGACGTGTTGAATTGCCTTATTGTCAGCAATCAGTTGGGTCGTTTCTTCACAAGCTGTTCGTAATACCCAGTCTCCCACTTCTACGATCATCCCTGTGTCTTCAAGCACTGATATAAATGCTCCGGGGTAGATAATTTTATCGCCTCCCTCATACCATCTTATCAGGGCTTCATAGCCAATGATCTGACGACTGCTAACATCGACCTGTGGGTGATAGTGTAGTCTGAATTCATCAGCTTCAATGGCATGCCTAAGTCGGGATTCTAGAACCAGTTGTTCCTTGGCCTCAGCATTCATTTTTTGTGTGTAATACTGATAATTATTTCTGCCTTCTGATTTAGCGTGATACATTGCCGCATCTGCATTTTGCAGTAATGTAGCGGAGTCTCTGGCATCACCTGGAAACATACTGATACCAATACTTGGTGTTATTCTGACTTCCTGTCCTAGCAACATGATCGGCTTATCCATTGCCCGAATGATTTTTTCAGCAACTTTAGTTGTGGCGATCGTCGCCTCTACGTCCGGAATAATAATTGTGAATTCATCTCCCCCAAGACGTGAAACAGTATCTGAGCCCCGCACACAAGACAGTAATCTTTTAGCCACCTCCTTCAATAACTCGTCACCAACTGTGTGCCCGAATGAATCATTAATAGTTTTAAAGCGATCAAGATCTATAAATAGTAGAGCAAAAATACCGTCATATCTTATTGCCCGTTCGAGTACTTGCTGCAGTCGATCATGAAACAGTGAACGATTAGGTAATCCAGTCAAGGTATCGTAATTTGCCAATAGTTGAAGTTCTTTTTCATTTTCCTTCCTTTGGGTTATATCCTCATACAACCAAATTGTGCCTTCATCTGGACAGTTATCTACAATTGATTTTGCCGATACAGCACACCAGAACAGCGTTCCATCTTTTTGCTTAAGATGCCATTCTCCTTGATATATTTCCCCATTTGCTAGCAATTTATATGCAGCGTTCCCTATTGCCTGATAATCATTTTTAGATGGATAAAGAATATCGGTCTCCATGTCCAATAATTCGTGTCTTTCAAAGCCAAATAGCTCCTCAAATTTTCTATTTACAGATATAATTTTTCTGCCCTGAATATTTGCGATACCGACCAGTGCATTTTCCAGAATTGCTTTGGTTTTTTTATCACTCTGTTCTAGTGCATTTTTTGCATTGGAGACTTCATCGATTAACGATTGTGTTCTCTCAGCAAAGCGGTTGAAATCTGCAGAAAGCTCAGAAAATTCATCCTCAACAAGATCGCTTACTTCTAATCGCCTGGACAAATCCCCATTGGATAAATCACGCATGGCTGTCTTTAAATCAGCTAACGGTTTGTCAATTCTGTAAATGACCAACATGACTCCAGCAGTGATGACCCCTATAACAAGCAGACTAACGACCATCACAACAGGGATAATTATTTCGTTTGCTAACTTACCCTGATTTGTGGAAATGAAATTACTGGAAAATACGGCAACGAGGGAAAGAAACACGACAGCAACAGCGCAAACAATTGCCCAATATTGCAGGAGCCGTTGAATTGAAAGCTTATTCAATATCCTGGAATTACGCAGGTAAGCTGGTAAGTGTTGATTGTCCATTTCTATTAATCAGAGGTAATATTTTTTGATTCTTACATTGAAAGTATTAGGAACCAAGACTATCACAAAGCTTATCTTTGTTGCAGATACAATCAAGTGGTGAGAGGTATAATTAACTCACTTAAAATAGCAGTTTTTCTGGACTATTCTTATACCGTTGCAGCGAAGCGATTATTTCATCTCTTGTCGCTTGTACGTCACAACCTTCGACCTTGAACCATTTATTCGGCTCCAGATCTTTAATAATGCTCAAAAAATTGCATCATTTGATCCAGCAGCGCAGCCTGCACATCTTGATAAGAATTAATAGAGGAATAAAATTTAGATACACTGTCTAATGGAACTACCATCATTCCCGGCTTAATCAGTCATATCCAATAATCCAATTGGGCGGCAACGCATGACAGAACCATGAATTAATGGCATCGGTGTAGCAACAATAATGTCCACAGGATCACCGTCTTCTGCCAATGTTCTTGGTATATATCCATAATTACAAGGGTAACGCATTGCAGTGTTTAAAAAACGATCTACGAACATGGCACCCGTGTCCCTGTCCAACTCATATTTAACGGGTTCACCATTCAAAGGAATTTCAATAATGACATTGACCTCTTCTGGTGGGTTTCTTCCAGCATCTACCTTGTCTAGATTCACGAATTTATCCTTGTCACTTTGATGTTATTTATTCATTCGATTTTCAATCAGCTGCTCTACTACAGAAGGATCAGCCAATGTGCTGGTGTCCCCCAGTGTATCAAGCTCATTTTCTGCAAGCTTGCGTAAAATCCGCCGCATGATTTTGCCTGACCGTGTCTTGGGTAGTCCTGGCGCCCACTGTAATAAATCAGGAGCAGCAATCGCGCCTATTTCTTTGCGTACGTGTTGAACTAAATCCTTACGCAGATCATCACTGGCTTCAACTCCTGACATCAAAGTCACATAGGCGTAAATACCCTGACCTTTAATAGCATGCGGGTAGCCGACGACAGCTGCCTCCGCGACCGCCTCATGGAGTACCAGTGCACTTTCAACTTCTGCTGTGCCCATTCGATGTCCTGATACATTAATCACATCGTCTACTCGACCCGTGATCCAGTAATAGCCATCCTCGTCGCGCCTGACACCATCACCGCTGAAATATTTTCCAGGATACATTTTAAAATAGGTTTCGATAAACCGCTCATGATCACCAAAGATTGTGCGCATCTGTCCAGGCCATGAATGTTTCAGAATTAAATTACCAGAAACAGCACCTTCCAGTTCATTTCCTTGCTCATCCACAATCGCTGGTTCAATGCCAAAAAAAGGTCGTGTTGCAGAACCTGGTTTAAGGTCAGTTGCCCCAGGTAATGGCGTGATCAAAATCCCTCCTGTTTCAGTTTGCCACCAGGTGTCCACTATCGGACACAAGCCATTTCCCACAATATGGTAATACCATTCCCAGGCTTCAGGATTAATGGGTTCACCGACAGAACCAAGTATGCGTAAACTCTTGCGACTGTGTTTTGTAACGAACTCATCGCCTGCCCCCATGAGGGCGCGGATTACCGTCGGTGCAGTGTAGAAAATATTCACCTGATGTTTATCGACTATTTGCCAGAATCGGCCCGCATCGGGATAAGTCGGAACACCTTCAAACATCAGTGTCGTCGCCCCATTACATAAGGGCCCATAGACAATATAGGTATGGCCTGTTACCCATCCAACATCAGCAGTACACCAGTAAATATCACCATCATGATAATCAAAAATATATTTATGGGTTATCGCGGCATACAGCAGGTAACCACCCGTTGTATGCAACACACCTTTTGGTTTACCCGTTGATCCGGACGTGTAAAGAATAAATAAGGGATCCTCTGCATCCATCTCCTCAGGCGGGCAATCAGCGGAAGCAGCAGCAACTGATTCGGCATACCAGATATCCTGTTCATCATTCCATTCGACGGTATTGCCTGTCACTTTGATAACGATAACCGTATGCACATGAGGACAGCCTTCCAATGCTTTGTTTACGTTTGCCTTGAGCGGTACTGCCTTGCCTCCACGCACACCTTCATCAGCAGTGATGACCACCTGACAATCAGAATCCAGAATCCTGCCTTTTAATGCTTCAGAAGAGAAACCACCAAAAACAATAGAGTGAACTGCACCAATCCGTGTGCATGCCAACATGGCAACCGCCGCCTCTGGAACCATTGGCATATAGATAGAGATGCAGTCTCCCTTTTTGACTCCCCTATCCTTCAGGACGTTGGCAAAACGACAAACTTCTTCATGTAATTCCCTGTAGGTGATCTCTTTACTGACATCAGGGTCATCACCTTCCCAAAGAATTGCAACCTGATCACCACGTTTTTCCAGATGTCTGTCGAGACAATTATAAGAAACATTCAGTCTGGCCCCTTCAAACCATTTAATACTAACGTCTCCGCTAAAATCACATGATTGCACCTTATCCCAGGGTCTGTACCAGCTAACAAACGCTTCGGCTTGCTCTGCCCAGAATGTGTCCGGATGATCAATCGACTGTTGATACATCTCCAGATACTGCTCATTATTGATATGGGCATTCTTTGTGATCGCTTCAGGAACCTGATAGGTTTTAATCTCAGACATCGATATTTTTCCTTCAATTAATTCAACTTGTTACCTCGAATACTTCCTGAAAAAGAGTTTAATCAGGAAAGATGCCCTAACAATAAGCTATAAGCAACGATTTCTCAAAGAGGAATTAGCTTGCTTTAAAGATTGCGAGAATTATTCATGGTTTGTCTGCCGGTAATGTTGCTTTTTGCAACACACAGGTATGACTTCACGAATAAGAGTGTAAATAATAAGGCTGTTTCAAATAGCCCCGGGCTGATAATTAATCAGTCTGGGATTAGCTTGGGATTTTATGAAAAATACAGCATAAAAATTAATTGTTGGAGAATACTTTTTTCAATAAATCTGTTGTGCGTGCAGCGGGGTTTTCCCTGATTAACTTTTCTTCTCTGGCAACCATTAGAAACAAACCATCAATAGCCTTGTTGGTAATATAACGGTCAACATCCAGACTTTCCGTATCGATAAACCTGGACATAAAGCCTAACTTATCTACCATCTGTTTATAATTCGATGTTACCCCAATCTGTTCGGTTGATTTTTTTACAATCGGTAGAAACCGATTCACTAATTTTTCACCGCTGGTGCGTCTGAAATATTTTGTCGCAGCATCATCTTGCCCATTGAGAATTCCCCTGGCGTCTTCAATGCTCATACTTCGGATGGCGCTGCCAAATATTTCCGCTGCTTCAGGGACCGCCTGCTCGGCAGCACGATTCATTGTTAAGACAAATTCATCTGCATATTTATCCTGACCTATCTTGCGCAGACCATCCTCCACCATTTGCAGAGAATCAGGCATAGGAATCTTGACTTTCTTATTGGCAAAAAAACCATCTTGCTTACCAAGTCTCGCTATTGCTGACTCTGTCCCCTTGCTCAGTGCTTCTTTTAGGCCATCAACTACTTCGGAGTTAGTTAATACTGATGTGGCACTTTTTATTATCTCTGAATCATCTGAAAAATAATCCAGCAAGTCACCCCATTCTGCATAGACATTTGAAACACCTATCCCAAGAAGTAATGCGAAAATACTGTATTTTTTCATGCTGTTTTCAGAATCAAGATCATCTTCGTGTATAACGACCTTCGACATAATCGTCCACGATGACACGAAACTCCTCAGCAATTTTATCCCCTCTAAGTGTCATTGCTTTCTTGCCGTCAATAAAGACTGGTGCAGTGGGTGTTTCACCCGTTCCCGGCAGACTAATTCCTATATCCGCATGTTTGCTTTCGCCGGGACCATTCACCACACAACCCATTACGGCCAGGTTCATATCTTCAACGCCAATATATTTTTCTCGCCAAATGGGCATCTGGCTACGGACATATGCCTGAATGGAATTGGCAAGTTCCTGAAACACAGTGCTGGTGGTCCTGCCGCAACCCGGACACGCTGTAACCAAAGGGGTGAAGGATCGCAAACCCATAGTCTGCAGCATTTCCTGAGCAACGATGACCTCATTGGTTCTGTCACCATTTGGTTCGGGCGTTAACGACACACGAATCGTATCTCCAATACCTTCCTGTAACAGTATTGCCATTCCCGCAGTCGAGGCCACGATCCCCTTTGAGCCCATCCCTGCTTCTGTGAGCCCTAAATGAATCGCATAATCGCAACGTGCGGCAAGGTCTCGATAAACCGAAATCAGTTTCTGTACACCACTGACTTTACATGAAAGCACAATTTGATCCCGTGCTAAACCAATCTCTTCAGCTTTTTTCGCACTGTTCAATGCAGAAACGATCAGAGCCTCTTTCATCACATCATCAGCATCATCAGGTTCAACTAATTTGGCATTATCATCCATCATTTGAGTCAATAATTTTTGATCCAGACTGCCCCAGTTCACTCCAATACGGACTGGCTTGTTATATTGAATAGCCTTTTCGATCATGACAGCAAACTGGTTATCTTTTTTCCTACCAAAGCCAACATTGCCCGGATTAATTCGATACTTGGCCAGGGCCTCTGCACAATCGGGATATTTTTCAAGCAAGGTATGACCGTTATAGTGAAAATCACCGACCAAAGGCACATGGCACCCCATTGCCTCCAGTTTCTCCCTGATTGAAGCCACCTGACTAGCAGATTTTTCAGTGTCCACCGTAATCCGAACAATTTCAGATCCCGCAGCAGCAAGTTGTTGTACCTGTTTCGCTGTCGCTTCAGCATCTGCAGTGTCTGTATTTGTCATCGACTGGATAACAATAGGCGCATCACCGCCAATCATTACTGGGCCGACCTTGACACCGACGCTTTTTCTTCTACTGACTAAAAAACTCTCTGCTGACATTCAAATATCCTGATTCTTTTTATACTGCAGGGAGTCTAACGGCAGGGGGGGTAGTGTCAAGAGAGCCAAAAATTCAGTCGCAAAAATATAACAATTAACAAAAGCAATCAGGGTCTTTGGTAAATGTCTGAATCTGGGTGGAATGCCAACCATGCAAATGCGAAATGCACGCCACTATCTACCTCATTCAATTGTTGTCCCGCGTATGAGCCAGCAATTGCTTTCCCAAGGATATTCCAAAGCGATCCTGTTTCTCTATCTCTGATTTGATTACCGGAAAACTCAAAGCTTAATATCTGACCACCAAGCTGTCTCGACCATGCAGTCACAGAAACTATTTTTCTTGATTCTTTTATCTCTTCTGCGTCCAGAACCGACAAGGTTCCTTGTTTTCCAAAGATTACAATCTTCAAATCATTTAACTCATCATTGATGACATTTAGTTCGCTGACCAGGCTAAAAGGATAAAGACGCTGATGTTTTCCGTTACGGACAAATAGAACACGTTCCATTGCGGGTAATCGATCATCCGTTTTTTCATTGAATAAAAATGGAAAATTACCAACCTGATCATATCCTCTGTAAGGGTTCGACCCATAAGGTCTGGAATATCCTGTCTCATCAGAGAGCACAAGACCCATGGGATAGGTCTCTCTGAAATCACTGTAAGCGACAATACTTGTAGGGAATTGCTTAAGTTCAGTCCCGGCATAGGAACCTATAATCCCTTTGCCAGTAAATTGTTGCCACCAGGATTCCGTCTGCCTGTCATACATAATCATGTCGCTTTTGTGTAACTTGCCCGTGACGCCGAAATCCAGCACCTTTCCTTCCACCCTGCGATCAAATACGATTGAAGCATTGCATAGTGGGCAGAAAGTGATACTTACCGGGATATTCGCCAACTCATCATTGATTATCTCGTGGTAGATTAGAATTTGTAGTGGATAGGCACGTGCTTGTCCTGCAAGTGTCAGAACAATGACAGGTTCCTGGTTATCTAACCATTGATTAGCTTGTTGGATAGAAATGAATTTTGGCTTATCAATGGCAGGAATACCATCTTTTGGCGGGCCACCTGATTCAATTTCTTCAATGTTAACGATACTTTTCGAGAAGTCTGTTTTTCGCCATTCGATGTTTTTACGTAACTCTGAATCCGCGAAGACACTTGATTTCATTATCAGGGCATACGCAGCTACACAAATGAGACTAAGAAACAGGAAATAGAACCTGAATGACAGCGTATTCGATTTTATAGCATCTCCATCTAACACAGTTAATAAACCCTTATGACCCGTATGTTCTACTGTATGACTTGCTCACTCAGCAGAGGTTCTCTAACTATTCAACTTATAAAGAGGTTTTCAAGCATGTTTCACGTGCGATACTATTGCGAATATGAATAAAAAAAATAAATATAGCTATGAAGATCTGATTATGTCTAGCAAGAGCGAGTTATTCGGGGAAGGGAATGCACAATTGCCTGCACCTCCGATGCTCATGTTTGATCGAATCACCAGTATTAGTGAAGAAGGTGGCGACTTTCAAAAAGGATTGATTATTGCTGAATTGGATATCAAACCGGATCTCTGGTTTTTTGATTGCCATTTCCAAAACGATCCGGTAATGCCTGGCTGTCTGGGACTGGATGCAATGTGGCAGTTATTAGGATTTTTTCTTGGATGGACAGGCGCGCCAGGAAGGGGACGGGCATTAGGGGCAGGCAATGTAAAATTTACTGGTCAGGTGCTACCTGATGTGAGCCTGGTGACCTACACTATTGACATTAAGAAACTCATCCAACGGAAACTGGTGATGGGCGTCGCAGATGGAACAATGTCCATTGATGGTAAGGAAATTTATACAGCTAAGGATCTGCGTGTAGGATTATTTAAATCAACAGAAGGTTTTTAACTGAGGAATTTTAATGAAGCGCGTCGTAATTACTGGCCTTGGTATTGTCTCCAGTATTGGAAATAACAGGGCAGAAGTCACCGAGTCCCTGAAATCCGGTAAGTCCGGTATTGAATTCTGTGAAAAATATGCAGAACTTGGATTTCGTTCTCATGTACATGGCCCAATTCGTCTCAATCTTGAAGAATTAATTAATAGAAAACTTAAACGCTTCATGGGTGATGGGGCAGCCTTTGCCTATTTGGCAATGAAAGAAGCCATAGAAGTTTCAGGTCTGAGTGAAGATCAAATTTCAAACCCAAGAACAGGTTTAATTACCGGTTCAGGCGGTGGTTCAAATCAGAATCTGGTTGAAGCAGTTGATCTCATGCGTTCAAGAGGGGCTCGCAAGGTAGGTCCAACCATGGTGCCTCGAATCATGTCAAGTACCACCAGCGCCTGTCTTTCTGTTGCCAATAAAATTAAAGGTGTTAATTACTCCATCAGCTCTGCATGTGCAACCAGTGCACATTGCATTGGCAATGCTTATGAAATCATACAGGCAGGCAAACAAGATATTATTTTTGCAGGTGGCTCTGATGAGGTGCACTGGACCAGCACGCTTTTGTTCGACAGCATGGGCGCACTTTCCTCAAAATATAATGACACACCGGAAATCGCATCACGAGCTTATGATGCAAATCGTGATGGCTTTGTTATCTCAGGCGGTGGTGGTATGGTCGTCCTGGAAGAACTGGAACATGCATTACAGAGAAATGCACACATCTATGCTGAAGTCGTCGGTTATGGTGCCACATCTGATGGAGCAGACATGGTCAAACCTTCTGGTGAAGGTGCCCTCCGTTGCATGCAACAGGCAACTGCAACTGTCGAGACGCCTATTGATTACATCAATACGCACGCAACCAGCACACCCGCTGGGGACATTGCCGAACTTAATGCCATCAAAGAATTATTTGGTGACGATGCACCCAGAATCAGTGGCACAAAATCCTTAACAGGTCATGGACTTGGTGCAGCAGGTGCCAATGAAGCGATTTACTCATTACTCATGATGAATGATGATTTTATTGCTGCCTCTGCAAACATCACTGAACTGGACGAAGGTGCTACTGGAATGAAGATTGTCACAGAGAGAGAAGACAATGCTGGACTCAATACCATCATGTCCAATAGTTTTGGTTTTGGTGGTACCAATGCAACCCTGGTGTTTAAGCGTCCTGATTAGTGGCAGGTAATTGAACTAGTCTCATAACGTCATGGAAACTGCACAGCTTCTGAAGATTCTCCTTAGCTGGGCGGTCACCCTGAGCAGCTATCCATCACCTGATCAGCCACCTACCGTTGAATACAAACCTGAAAGTTACTCCCATGAACATGCCTGTGGTGGCAGGCCGTGTAGTATCCTCGCCTGGTATAATAATAATGGCGCAATATTTCTGGATGATCGCCTGCAACAACAGACAGATGTGATGACAAGAAGCATGTTAGTGCACGAGATGGTTCATTACCTACAAGATCTCAGTGGCAGATACGACAACAGCAGTTGTGATGATCATGCGAGGCGAGAACGTGAAGCCTATGCTATTCAAAGAAAGTATGGTATTAAGGCAAGCGGCTCTGTACTTTACATTCGTATGATCATCCCACCTTGTCCTCAATCCTGATTATTCAATCAGGATTCAATATTGGCAAAATTAATCCCTGACTGGATTAAACCTTGAATAGTCATATCCTCATTTCATTGGCCGGAATCGGCGTATTATGAATCGCCTGCCAATGGCTGGCATGGTAGGCTCGTCTACCAGCAATATTATTCCTGCTGCTGTGCGGCATGATCGTTGGGCCCGTCACCGGCTTGCTAAAATCGGATGATCTGTTTGCGGAACTATTATCCCCCATGGTTTCACTTTCGGTTGCTGTCATTCTTTTTGAAGGTAGCCTGACACTCAAACTTAATGAAATAAGAGGCCTGGCATCTGTTGTTCGCATTCTGGTTACAGTCGGCACATTAATCACCTGGATGATTACTGCTGTCGCGACACATACCTTGATTGGCTTCCCCTACGAATTATCGTTTTTATTCGGCGCTGTCGTTGTGGTCACCGGGCCCACCGTCATCATGTCAATACTCCGTACCATGAGACCAAATGCAAAGATCGCAAATATACTTCGTTGGGAAGGGATTGTTATCGATCCTCTCGGTGCGCTACTGGCCATTCTTGTATTTGATTTCATCATCTCCAGCCGAGCAGGAAATGTACTGGAAACTATTTCTTTAGTATTCGGACGTATCGTACTTGTTGGTGCAACGTTTGGTGCAATTGCTGCAACTCTTCTTGGAGAAATACTGCGCAGGCATCTAATTCCTGAGTATCTTCGTAATATCTTTTCTCTAACGCTTGTATTTGGCGTTTACGCTGGTGCTGATCATCCGGCACACGAATCTGTGCTGGTCAGTCATGAGTCTTATTATAGATAGTCAAATTACCCAATAATCAAATGAAATTATAGTTTGATTTAAAAACTGTGATATTCATCACGGTATTGACCAAAACTTACCTGGATCTGTGGACTGCTTCACACACACATCCAGAAAATTTAACTAGAATTATGATCAAACCTCCTCAAGAGATTTATGACTGGACCCGGAACTGATTCTTGCCCTCCTCCCCCCTTCAAAGATTCATTCCGGGTCTCTTTTATTCTGAGCCACAATCTTCAAAGTACGTTCTAATCACATTCATATTTATAATGGCACTTTGATAGCTCGTCTTCCTGACAAATGATTCCACCATTATCCATGGTAAACCAGTCACCACTATCAACCATAATTAGACATTTTTCAGCTTTAGAAATCCCATCGAGCCTGACTTCCCTGTTTGGACTATCATATTTACAGGAGACAAACTCCCCGTAATTCTCGATACTTACTGCATATAGTTGTGTGACTGAAAGCAGGTCCCCCAGAGCTAATTCGTAATTGACGGTCCATTCATAAGCTTCCGGTATTTTTCTGTCTTTAATATCACTGGCAGTAGGACAGGTCTCTGCAGAGACAAACGGACTAAAATATAATGTGAGCAAAAAGATCAAAACTATCCTATTTTTATTTATCATCTAATATCCAGTCCAGGTAATTACTAACTCCAACAATAATGACAACAATTTACTATATTCACGACCCGATGTGCAGCTGGTGTTGGGCATTTCGACCAGCTCTGAAGACACTGAATGCAAACCTTCCCGATCATCTTCAACTCGAATATCTGCTCGGTGGTCTCGCCAAAGATACAGATGATCCTATGCCGAAAGAATTACGCCATCAGATTCAAAATCATTGGCACACTATTCAAACACAAGTGCCAGAAACAAAATTTAATTTTGATTTCTGGGCAAAATGTCAGCCAAGGCGCAGTACCTATCCTGCTTGCCGTGCGGTACTTGTCGCAAAGACTCAGGATATCCGTTTTCAGGAACCCATGATTCAGGCAATCCAGCATGCATATTATTTACAGGCCAGAAACCCGTCTGACACAGATACACTTATCGGCCTGGCAGAAGAAATTGGTCTAGATATGGATAGATTCAGCGCCGAGTTACACTCAGATGAAACTCGGTTTTTACTTAAACGTGAGATCGTTTTTGCCCGTCAAATTGGAGGCAATGCATTTCCTATGCTGCTGCTTGGCGATGACAATAGCTATCATCAAATTCTGATCGACTACACTCATCCTGAGAATATGCTCAATGAAATAGACCAGTTTTCATCGCACCGTGATTCATAGATAGTACGTCACCTCGAACCGTAATCATGGTGGGCATGGCTCATCGACAGGGAACGGGCAATAAATCTTCTGGCAATGTGCCTTTGCAACTCCATCTTACCTCACCTTCCTCAACGGAGGGTGTTAATACGACTTTCTTTCCCTCAATATCTGCTGGGGCATTCTGGTCTTTGCGACTGGTATACAAAAGACTGATAGAGCCAGGGACTTCCTCGCCGACAACAATTGATTCAAGTAGAGACTTATCCAGTGTTTCGATCGAAATTAGACTTTCTGATTGCCAATCTTCTTTGCTGGGAAATTCAGATTTCAATTTCCAATAGTCCATAATCACTTGTTTATACGGCTTGGCCAACGATATTCCCTGTAGCACCTTGGTACGATCAGATAATTCAAGTTTTGAAGGGAAAAGAACAAATTTCCAGAATAGCACCAGGGTGAATAAAATAAGAACAATCAGACGTCTATTCATGGTTTCCTTCTAATCTCAATAATCACATTTACCATGCCATATTCTGGACAACCAGAGCGGAAATAAGCAGTATAGTCATTTTACAGGCAACCTGTTCATAGAAACCCTATTTTAGAAACCATGAAAGACACAACAGAAATAATTACACATCCGGAAAATATTACAATTTCCCAGACCGTAGCCATCTTGATTGATGGTAACAATATTGAACGAAGCATCCATTCAGAGTCAGATAACACCAACACCATGCTCAATCTGGATTCAATTGTGCCAAAATTACTGGTAAACAGAGGCTTAAGTCGTCTGGTTTATTTCAGAGAAGGTAAACATATTTCAAGCAAACTGCAGGAACGCCTGCATAATTTTTATCATGGTTCCGTCAGAGCCTGTCATAAAAGCGCAGATATTCCGCTCTCTATTAACGCCATTCAGCTGGCGAACAAAGTAGATACCATTATTATTATGTCTGGCGATTCTGACTATATCGAACTGGTTAGACACCTTAAATCAGAAGGTGTCCGTGTAGAGATAGCCGCAGTACTTAAAACAACATCACAATTACTTAAAGATGAAGCCGATCATTACCATGAAATTACCAAGGAAGACTGGTTTACCTTAACTGCGAAGAAAAATCAGAGCCGTAGAAGAAAGACTAAATAGTTGCATCTCTGGATGAAATTATGAATGTATTCAATTAAGGAACCTCTGATTAAGTCATGAATCGACATCTTGCGACTAAAACATCCTGTTTCTGCGTTGTAAATTTTCGCAATAGCCTTGCTATTACGTGCGTTTCACGCCTTGAACCAGAATGTTATAATCAGTAATCTGTTCGACCTAGATTTAATCAGAGGTTCCTTAAATACAATCTGTATTAGACTTATATGGCATTAAAATTCTTACCGGTACAAACACCCTCTACTGTTGGCATTCTGGTATTCACCAGAGATAAATATCTGCAATCTGAAATTGAGCTTGCTTTACATGAATACCAGCATATTTTCTTCGCAAGCAATACCAATGAAGCAAGTAACATCCTGGCTGATGGTCAGATCGGGATAGTTATTATCGATACAAATATTTTAGAATCGGATGATAGTGACCTGGTTTTGGAAATGTTATCTTTTTTTCCTGAATTGATTGTAGTTTCTTTTCTTGAAGCAGGAAGTACACATAACCTTGTTGCACTTTCTGAGAAATACGATGTTTATCGATATTTAAAAATACCTTGTGCTCATAAAAAGATAGCAAATTGTGTTAGAAGCGCAGTCAAAATATACCTCAAACAGTATGTTAATAAGGATATTGAAGGCAAAAAGAGCTTCTCCCTGCCTTCTTTCCTTCGCAATAGACACCTCGCTGCTATTGCAGTGGTAATCGTACCGTTAATACTTCTGCTGACAATGATTGATCCCCGTACCGAAAATAATGGGCAAGAGCATGTGCTTGCTCAGAACCAACAGCTTGATACCAATAATATAGGCAACATTCTTCATAAGAACTCTGACGTTACGGTACCAATAGAACCAACATCCGTCTTAGAGCAAATTTTACTTAATGCACATGATAAGTATAAGACTGAACATTATTATGATCCTGAACAGGATAGTGCTTTGTTTTTCTATGTTAAGGCACTCAATCTTGATCCAAATAATCAGGAGGCGTTAACAGGACTAAGAATGGTCCTCAATTTAATGGTAGATAATATAAATGTTTCATTAAAGATTAACGAATACCATCAAGCCGTTAAATTAAGCAATATCATGGTTAAAACTCTACCCAATAGCTCTCTCAATGAACCAATACTTAGGCACCTTTCTGAACAAGGTATGATTCTGGTTGCCCAGGCAAAAAAGCTTGCAGACAATAGAGAACTAGACGCTGCTAATGCAACGCTGGCTAATGCAGTGATATTGCTCGGTCATAATCATGAAGAAATTTCTACTGCAGAATCTTACATCTCGTCCGTAACAAATCAATCCAGTCAAATTACTGAACTTCTGAAAAAGGTAAAGCTCAGGCTGAGCAGTGACAATCTGACCAAACCAGCAAATGACAGTGCGAAATTTTATTTGCTATCTCTCAAAAAAATGGCTCCGGGAAATCACAGGATATCTCCCCTGCTTCTTGAGTTAGCAGATAAGCTTTTAGGATATACAAATACAGCGATTGATGAGAACAATATTTCCAAAGCAAAATATTTTCTGCAGGAAGCTAAAGCACTTAATGTTAGAACTGAGTCCATATCAAAACTGGAAACGATAATAAATTCTCGGAACGATACTGAGCCGATCACAGCACCAATATCCACAACTGAGCAACAATCTGACATCATTCAGAATCGGATAGAAAGACAGGAAAAGATTAATGAATTACTCATCTTAGCGAGAAAATCATACAACTCAGAACAATATTTCTCACCTGAAAATAATAATGCCAGTCACTTCTTGCTTCTTGCAAAAAAAATAGACTCACATAATGAAGATATCAATTACAGCCTCAATGAACTGGCTGATAAAACATTATCGATAATTCAGATTAAACTGGCTGATGAACAGATGGCTGAGGCAAATGCCCTTATCAAATACGTCAAACAACTAGGCGTAAGAACTGAAGAGATAGGAAAGCTTAAGCAAGAAGTCAATTGACCGAAGTAACGTTTTCTAAATAGTAATTATAATGCGTAGGGCATCCAATCGAATCGATGCTGATGCAATCAATCCTGAAGTCACTTCCAACTGATTCTTAAAATGTTCTATTTCTTCGGGTCGAACATTGGAATTCACCTTCCTCATATGCACCAGCCTATCTACTTCTCTCTGCAAAATATCGATGCTTCTTTCTTCTGCCTGTTGCTTTAATCTTGACGCTTCATCCTCTGCAAGATTCCTGGATTTATCTAACAATATCCTGATCGCATCTGCTTTCATCTTTATAATTTCTTTAATTATTTCAGGTGAAACTCTGTCCTGATTTTCATTAATGATATTATTTTCCAGACTTAATCTATTGCCATACTCATCAAGCATGATTCTAATTATTGTTGGTGGCAAGTATCGACTCAACTGCATATCGATTTTATCTATCGGCTCTAACACAAAAAGTGCTTCCATCAATAATGTACCAGGGGCTATCGACTCATGCTTCATAGTACAGACTGTGGCATTGCCTAGTTCGCTACTCAATACCATATCCATGGCAAATCCAACCATCGGATGTTCCCATGATAAGTACTGCATATCCTCATGTATCAATGCAGTCTCTCTGGAATAGGTAATCGACAAGCCCTCATCTGTCAGCCCGGGAAAAGATGAAAGCATCCTTTCGCCGGGATGCAGTATGTAACATGATTCACTATGGAATTCCGAATTAATACCAAAACAATCAAAAATAAGATCCATATATTCAGGCAATCTATTATCGTTATCTTCTATAATCGCCTTATTTTTCAATGCCTCGGCAATTGAAAGACGGCAAGAACCATATTCCAACAACCTGTCTCGTCCCTTATGCATCGCATCATTGAGCTGCTGATTTATTTTCCTTGTTTTATTTATCAATTCTTCTGTTATTTTATTTGCCAGAAAATCAGCCTTTAATTCTGTTTCTATCTGTTCGTAGACTGATTGGCCTGCCGGGCAAATTTCCTTGAAAGCGCCAAGACCTTCCTCATACCATTTAAACATAATGGCTTGTGGTGTGTCTTCGATATATGGCACATGAATTTTTATAGTTTGCCTCTGACCTATGCGATCCAGTCTGCCAATTCGTTGTTCGAGTAAATCCGGGTTTAGTGGTAAATCAAACAGGACCAAATGGTGTGCAAACTGGAAATTTCTTCCTTCACTGCCTATCTCAGAACAAATAAGCACCTGACTGCCCTTATCTTCATCTGCAAAATAGGCCGCAGCGCGGTCGCGGTCAACCAGACTCAAGCCTTCATGAAAAGCTGCTGCGTGCATACCTTCTTTTTTTCTCAATAATTTACTGATTTCAATTGCGGTTCCGGCATGCGCACAAATCACCAGGACTTTCTGCCCTTTAA
>SMVB01300264.1_pt1 | contig 18049 bp, 14 predicted proteins | sample 2456461 | NCBI WGS metagenome assembly SMVB01 (sample SAMN11095934, study PRJNA526329) | marine sediment metagenome | biome: Marine sediment; feature: Surficial sediment; material: Deep marine sediment; isolation source: Hadal surficial sediment | place: Pacific Ocean | collected 2014-05 | depth...
GGATGCCCTGGATCGTATAGTCGAAGCTGCCGTTGAGCAGCTTTGTGCCCTGGAAACTCGTGTCGTTGGCGAGACGGTCGATCGTCTGGAGGATCGAGTCGATCTGCAGCTGGTTCGCGTCCCGCTCCTCGTTGGAGAGGCCGGCCTCGTTGGCGCTGGCAGACACGAGACTCTGTAGTTCGACCAGGAGGTTCTGGATCTCCTGGAGACCACCCTCGGCAACGTTGATGACCTGTTCGGCACGTTCGGCGTTGGCGATGGCCGACGAGATGGCCTTCTTCTCGGCCCGCAGGTTCTCGCTGGCGATCAGGCCGGCCGGATCGTCCTTGCCACGGTTGATTCGCATGCCCGTGCTGAGCCGCTCAAGACTGGTGGTGAGCGCCTTGTTCTGCATGGCCAGCACACGCTGAGCGAGCATCGATGCGGTGTTGGTATTGATCTGTGTCATGCTTGCCTCCAACGGAGAGCCGCGACGTACTCGTCAGCTCAACCCCTCGTACCAATTCTGAAACGCGTGCCAGTGCCTCACACGACGGTCAGCCGCACTCAGCGATCTGCCCGCATACTCTTTGCCCCCGTCCGGGTCGTTGCCAGGCCGGGTGCGTTGGTTGAGTATCGTCGCGAGGTCCAACCAACTTCAGGGGTGTTATCATTTCGATGGAGATTCCGTACCGCGCAACAACTGCGCGACGTCGGCCCTCACACCGAACGGCGACCTATTGTAAGAGCGCCAATACGCTCTGAGAAGTCGTGTTGGCCGTGGCAAGCACCGAGACACCCGCCTGGACGAGGATTTGAGCCCGTGTCAGCGCCGCCGTCTCAAAGGCGAAATCCGCGTCACGAATCCGCGACTCGGCAGCGGTAATGTTTTCGAGGCCGATCTGCAGCGACCGGATATTCGTCTCGATCAGGTTCCGCTCGAACGCGCCGAGACGTCCGCGAAGCACCGCGATGTCGTCGATCGCCTTATCGATGATGAGGGCCGCCTCCTGGGACGAGCCGGCCACAAGTGAGTTCGTCTGGCCGGCCTTGATCGAATCGAGGAAATACCGGACGCCGCTGAGCATCGTTCCGCCAAGGCGGCTCTCGGAGACCGACTGCACGCCGAGCCCGACCTGCTGACCGAAGTTGATCTCCGGGCCAAGCTGGAAGATCGCGCCGCCGCCGGCAATTTCGAACGCACGCTGCACGCCGATCGTCTGGGCGTATTCCGGGGTCAGGACCAGTTCCAGGGCAAGAGCGGGGGTATTGAGCTGCACCTCCAGCCCGTTGCCGACCGCCAGGGTTCCGTTGACCACCGCGGTCACGTCCTGCCCCTCGTCACGACCGATGTCCGGACCGCCCTGGAATTCCTGAACTGAGAAGAACGCCCCACCCTGGCCGAACTGCCGGACGGAGACGAACTGGCTGGTCCCATAACCGATCGAGTTGAATGTCATCCCGCTGGTGGGGTCCAACGCGTCGACCAACGCGGCGCTGACCCCGGTCGCGTCACGGATCAGGTTGATGGCGCCGACAACGGCCGCCAGCCCCACACCGGACGAGAACGTGAGCGTCTGGACGCCGATGTTCCCGACGATCTCCAGGGTAACGCTCGACAGCAGGGCACCGGGCGCCCCCGGTACGTTGCCCGACAGAAACAGTGAAGCGGTCTGGGCCGACGCGATGACCTCGACCTGGACCGGGATGTGTGTGTTGGTGCCATACTGCGCGCTGAAGACGTTGACGTCGGCGATCGCGCTGGTTGCCACGCCGGATGTGATGTACGCCAGCGTTCCATTGAGCAGCTGCAACCCCGCGAAGGTGGCAACGTTGGAGATGCGGGTAATCGCGTTGATCGCGCTGTCCACCTGGAGCTGGTTGGCCTCGATCTCCTCGCGGGTGGTCCCGGCCTCGTTGGCGCTCTCGACGATCAGGCCCCGGATGGAGGTGAGCAGGTCCGCGACCTCCGCCAGGTAGCCCTCCGTGGTCGCGATCACCGAACTGGCCCGCTGAGAGTTCGTGATCGCCTGCGACAGCCCCATCGCCTCGCTCCGCAAACGCTCCGACACGATCAACCCGGCCGGATCGTCGGCCCCGCGATTGATCCGAAGACCGGTCGCCAGCCGCTCCAGATGCACCGCGAGATCGCGGTTGGACCGCGACAGGTTCGCCTGGGCAATGAGCGACGGGATGTTGGTGTTGATACGACCCATGGGGGGAGCTTTCAGATTTCAGCAAGAGGCTGACAGCTGGCAGCCTCTTCTTCACTGCGCCTTGCGCAACCTGACACCGTCCGGCAGCCCATCCAACCGCGCTGCCTCTTCGTTTTCCTGCTTGATTGCGTCGTAGACTTCCTTCCGGTGCACGGCAATGTGCGGCGGAGCCTTGATACCGAGCCGAACCTTGTCACCCCGGATGTCAACGACGGTCAACTCGATGTCGTCGCCGATCATGATCGTTTCGTCACGTTGACGAGAAAGAACCAGCACTGCAAGACTCCTTCAAAGCGTGTGCCCGACCCCCGTTGGGGATGGTGCCGGGTCACCCGGACATCCATGTCCGCCGGTCACGGCGACCGGCTGTTGTGTACAAGAGCGTCGAGCTAGGCCGACGCGGCCTGGAGATGTGGTTCGAGCTGGACAATCTCGTGCCGCGTGGTCCATCGCTTCTCGGCAAGGACGACCTGCATACCGCGGCGATTGCTCCCGTTGACCACGAGGGGCCCCTGGAGGTTCGCCGTCAGCGAGCGATCGTACTTGTTGAGGATGACATAGATCTGCGCGTCATCGAGCGACTCCAGCCCGAGCTGGTGCATCTGCTCTCGCCGGAACGGAACCTCGTAGCCCCGGATCCACAACGTCGGATCGGTCACCACGAAGGCAAGTTCGGGCGCCTCGACCGACTGGAGCCATAGAAAGGCACCGTTGGCGTCCGGTTCGAGCAGGGCGTAGGTCTTGTACGCGACAAATCCCAGCAGACCTGCCGGGAACGTGATCAGGCGAGTGTCGTCCACGTTCACTACGCCGAATCGGGTCGTTTCCACATCCATGTGAAACGCTCCAAATGCCTCGGCCTCGTATGCGTCGCGCTCCGCGGCGACGCGATTGTGTATCAACGGTGTCGATCCGGCCGGAGGATCGACGCCGGGTCGGCTCGTTAGCCGAGAAAGTCGAGAAGGCTCAATGAAGTCACTTGCTGGGCCGTAATGAGCCCCGCCTGGAGTTGCTGCTGCAGCATGGCAAAGCGGATCGACGCCTCGGTGTAGTCCAAGTCCTGTACCTGGCTTCTCAATGCCATGTCCTGGATCCTCAGGTCCTCCTCGCGAAGGACCGCAGTTGCGACGCGTCGGCTCCGGACACCAACGTTCGCTCGCGCTTCGGCCAGCCCGCTGATGTCCCTATCGAACTTCTCTGCCGCAAGCGTGATGCCACGCTCATCGTCGGTCAGCAACGCGTCTCGCAGCCGCAGGAGGTGGGTAAACACGCTCTCGACGGCAACGGTTGCGCGATCCTCACTGGTCAGTGTTGCGCCCCCGGTGGACCCGACCATGCCAAGGTCCTCGGCGGCAAATGATCCATTCTGCGCGGTGACCGAGGTGTCGCCGGTGCCGACGGTCGCGTCAGTGATCGTGATCCCATTTCCGTCGGCGGCAAGTGTGGCCGTCACTGGCAGCGAAGCGACGGCTGCGGCGGCAGTGATGGCGTCGAGAACATCGCCGATCGTCTGGGCACCGGCCAGATCGACATCAAGTGCGCTGCCGTCCTTCAGATCGATCCGGAAGTCGATGTCTGCGGCGGGGTCGGGCAAACCCGTAATCGGATCGACGCTGCCGGAGCGGATCTGGATACCTCGGCCGTCGTTGAGGTCATCCAGGCGGGTCCATGTTGCGAATGTCCGAACGCCCAGCTCCGTTGCTGTCAGACCCCCGGCGACCTCGGCAACTGACATATCCCCGCCCGACAACTCGTTGATGAAGTTGAGCCGGTCGCCCGTGTCGGCGATTTCCACTCGTATCCCCAGGTTAAGCGATTCGACGGCGTTCCTGAGCTCCCGCACCGTCGTGACCGTCGACAGGTCCAGGTCGCGGACCTGCCCGCCATTGCTCAGACGGATGGTGCCGAGCGGCTGGGTCAGCCCCGGCAGGCTTGTCACGAGCGTCTGGTCCGTAATACGCGCGTCGATGTCGTTGCCGCCCATCGCGGGGCCGGGGAAGCCGCCCGGGATGTCCAGGCCGAGGTCCGCGGCGGTCGTCGCGCCGGTCAGGTCGGTAATCGTGACGGGCCCCGCGCCGGCGATCTCGAACGTGTTGCCGCCGGCGCTGATCACGACAGTCGCCGTGATGTCGGTCAGTTGAATCTCGGCCTCGAGCATCGCGGCGACGTCGCCCACCGTGTGCGCGGTGGACAGGTCGAGCGTGCTGAGCGTCCCACCCACATCGATGTTCACTTCCCCAAGCGTCACACCGAGCCCACGTGCGCCGTTGAGATCCACCAGCCGGGTGTCGATCGCCAGCGTGGGATCCAGGTCGAAGTTGCCCGTGACGCGGGCGCTGAGTGCACCGAATGCGTCCTCACCGGAGAGCGTGATGTTGATCGGATTGAGCATGCCGAGATCGTTGGCGAGCCCGGCACCCTGTCCGGTGTAGCGGTAGCCGCTGAGAAGCTGCTCCATGGGCGGCCGGGCCGTGGCGCTGCCGCCGAAGAAGTGCACCTGCTGGTAGTCGCGGTTGGCGGTCGCAAACAGTTCGATGAGCAGCGAGTCGATGACTGCCGCCTGGTTCCGCCGGGTATCCGTGTCGCTGCCGACACCGACCTGGCTGGACGCGATACCCTTGGCTTCGATAAACAGGTCCGTTGCGTCGGCGAGCGCGGCGTCAACGTTATTAAGAACGGCGTCAGCATGGCTGAGGTTGCGTAACCACTGCCCGCGTCGCTCGACGACATCATCGAGAACGCTGACGACGCTCGTGGCCAGCGGGTCATCGGACGCATGGTTGACACGCCGTCCGGTGGCCAACTGGATCTGGTTCGTCAGGATGCTGGCCTGCGTGCGTTGAAGCGCCTGCAGAATGATCTTGGAGGCCAGATTGTTGGGGACACGTGCGAGATGGCTTGGGATTGAGCTCATGATAAGAAGCCATTAGCCATTAGCCATTAGCCATTAGGGGAGAGAAGAGAAGGGAAGAGAAGAGCGGGTGGGTCAGGCTATTGCGAGGAGGGTCTGGATGGTTTCGTCTATGACTGCGATGAAGCGGGCGGCGGCCTGGAATTGGCGCTGGAACAGCAGGAGGTTGATCAATTCCTCGTCGAGCGAAACGCCTGAGACGGACTGGACCTGGGCGTCGAGGCTCTCGCGGACGAGCGTCGATGATTGGACCCTGAGGCTCGCGGCGTTGGTCTTGACGGCGAGGCTGTTGACCGAGTCGTGCCAGAAGTCCCGGAGGCTCCGGTCGTTCAATTCAGTGAGCGGCGCGTCCTGGAGATTGGCCAGGGCAAGTGCGGTGTCGTTGGAACCCTGCACGTGTCCTGCGCCTGCCGCGAGCATGTTCGGATTGCCTTGGATCGTCTGGTTGATGCCCATCGTCGATGCGTTGGAACCGGTGAAGAACGTGTTGACGCCCAACGCGGCGAGTGCGCCGGACGTGTCATCGGAGAAGCTGATCTCGAAGCCGGTCGCGGCAGTCAGCGTGAAGACGCCGCCGGGTCCGGCGCCAGCCGTCACGTTGGGAACGCCCACCGCGATGTTGATCTCGTTGATCAGGTCGTCCAGGGAATCGGCATTGCCATCCACGTTGATCTGGTGCGTCGTTCGAACGCCCGTCCCCTGGTGCGTCACGTGTATGAAGAAGCTGCCGTTGTCCACCTGGTAGTCGAGCCCGACGTCGACGTTGTTGAGGCTCAGCGTGGTGTCGTCCACGAGTTCGCTGCCGGCGACGGACTCGAAGCCGCCGCGACCCTGTCCCTGCGAATGTGTGCGGTTGACCTGGTAGATGAGCTGGTTCGCGAACGTATCCAGATCGTCAATCGCCGGCTCGATCGTGTCGACCCGCTGCCGGAGCAGGCCGCCGATACTGCCGGAATTCGCCTGCAGCTGGGTGCCGTCGGCGGCGACGCGGAGTGACACCTCGAGCTGGCCGTTGACGGTCTGGGTCCGGATCTCGAGCCCCCGATCGACGCCGGCCAGCAGTACGGGGACCGAGTCGACGAGAATGTCGACCGAGCCGCTCGCCCCTTCGATCACGGTGATCTCGATGAACTCGGACAGTTCGTCGATGAGCAGATCCCGCCGGTCACGCAGGTTGCCGGCCTCGTTGGCGCCCTGCTCGGTCTGGGTGATCTGCGAGTTGAGCAGGGCGATGCCGTCGAGCAGGCTGTTGGCCTGGATGACCGATGTGCCCAGCGACCGATCGATCTCGTCGATCGTCTTCTGGTACGACTGCCCCATCGCTGCAATGCGGTCCGCCAACGCCAGGCCGGTCTCGACGACAAGCGACCGGATGGCATGGTCCTCGGGGTTGTTGGCGAGCTCCGAAAAGCTGTTGAAGAAATCGCTCAAGGCGCTGGAGAGATCGTTGTCAGTCAGTTCGTTCTGCAGGGTCTCCAACGCGGTGAGGAATCGCTGGTCGATGAAGTTCGCATGTTGTTCGCTCGTGGCGCCACGGAGCCGCGCCTGCAGGGCCAAGTCAACCTCGCGTCGGATCGCCTGCAGCTGCACGCCCGTCCCGGCGAAGGCGCCGGCGACGATGATCTCATCGCGGGCGCCCGCCAGGTGAACCGTCCGGCGGTGATAGCCCGGGGTCGCGGCGTTGGCCATGTTGTTGCCGGCAACCTGCATCGCTGCCTGGCTGGCGACGATTGCCGAACGTCCGATCTGCAGTGCACCGTTGAGACTCATCGTTGGACTCCGTCAGCTCTTGATGTCGACACAGAACTGATTCTGCTGACCGGTCTCGATCCGGCCGCGCCGGCCGTAGACGGTTGCCCGCCCCATGGCCGATTGGACGGTCTGCATGAGGCCGCTCATATGCCGGGCCAGCGTGTCCGCCGCCGTGCGAACGACCGCGCTGGCCTTGCGTACCTCTTCGACCGCTTGTTTGAGCTGTGCGGCGAGCGCCTTGAAGCGCCCGCCGGCCGGTTCCTCGAGTTCGGCCGCAATGCGGCCCAGCGAGACCGGTTGTTGTGCGTCCGGTTCCAGTCGCTCGGTGAGTCGCCCGACAAGCACGAGACGGACCTTCTCGAGTTCCGCCAGTCCCTGGGCGATCGTGTTCTGCTCTTCGCAGACAGTTCGGATCTGCTGCATGTCAGCCTGTCGGACCGCTTCACGGTTGCGCTCCACGCAGGCGAGCAGTTGCTTGTGCGCTTCGAGCTGGCGACGGAGGGTCTCCTCGAGGAGCCTGATGTCGCGGCGTAGTTCGGACGTGTCGGTTTTTGTCGTGTTGTCGTTCATGAGGCGGTATCCGTTGTTTCTGATGTCCTGGCCGGCCCCATGAGGCGTTCGACGATGACGTCGATCAGCGGGAATCGCGCTGCGCTGGTGAGACGGTCGGCGACCTGCTGATCGAGCAGCGGCTGAAAACGTTTCTCTGCATAACTCGGGGCAAATGGCGGTTCCAGGAACGGGCTGTCGTGCATCAACTGGAGCACCGGCATGATGAACGTCGACGAGACGAGCTGCGCGGCGGCCTGCCGGACGGCCTCGCGATCCTGGTCCTTCGCCGCCTTGCCGAGCACGTCGTTGAAAGTGCCGTTGCCACGCCCGGCCACGATGGCTTCGAATGACGTGGGACCCGTGAACACGGGCGGATCGATTGAGGCGATGCCGCTCATTCGCTGACGATCTCCGCATGTAGCGCGCCGGTCTTCCGCAGCTCGTAGATGATGGCGATCTGGTCATCGACCGGGACCATCAGCTGATCGAATGCCTTCAACAGGTCGAGCAGACGCGTCGAGTTGCGGCTCTGACGGCCGGTGGTGTCGAGTCCGGCCCAGCGTCGTGGCATGGTCCGGGCAGGTGTTGCCGCACCGGGGAACCCCGGCAACTGCTGGGCCGGGAAGCCGGGCGTGATGCTCGACATCGACAGCCCCTTGTGCGTGATCCCCACCGGCGAGATCTCGACGTTGCCGGTGACGATGATGATCCCCTCCTGCTCGTTGATGACGATTCGCGCTTCGGTCTGGATCAAGGAGGGGTCGATGGCGATGGTGATCAGGGTCGCGATGAAGTTCGCCGGATACCGCCGCTCGACGGCCGGCACCAGGACCTTTATGTTCTTGGCATCCTCGACGATGGCGATCTGTGACAATCCGTCGAGTGCGAACTCGTCGTTGATCGCGGCCGCGATGGTGATCGCCACCGGAAAGCTTGCGTACTGATCCTTGAGGACCAGCCCCATCGTGCCGGCGGAGGTAACCGGATGGGCGCGAATGTCGGTGAGCATCTGACCGCCGGCTCGGACGACACCGCCACGCGGGTTGTCGCCCTGGATGATCACCTTGCCGGTTGCGAGCGCCATCGGCAGCAGCTCGTTGGAATCGGGCAGCGGCAGACGAAGCAGAGATACCACGAGCCTGCCACCGGCGAGGCTCGTGGCGTTGAACATCGTGTCGACGTAGACATCCACCCGATCGCCCTCGCGGACGCCGACGGCGGGGACTTCCATGGTCACCTGGACGATCGCGAACGCATCCGCCTCGGCCAGCTCCGCGATCGAGAGCGCCGCGTTGCCCAGATTCCGGAACAGCTCGCCATACGGCCGGGCCGCGAGGAGGGCCTGGCGAGAGTCGTCCCCGGTCCCGTTGAGGCCGATCACCATCCCCATGCCGGTCAGGACGTTGTTCTCATGGCCCTTGATCCGGACCAGTTCCTGGATCGTGGTTGCCTGGGCAGTGGTTGCGCTAAGCGCAACTATCGCGGCGCTTGTGGCAAGCCGGAAAAAGCGTTTCTTCACGCGCATCGCGGACCTCCTGTCCCTAAGGCGACTACAGCCCCCATCCAGCAGCAAACCGCGGACCCGGCGAGAAACACACCTGAGAAAACACACCTGGTGTAATTTTCAGGCTTCCCGAAAATTACACCAGGTGTGTTTTCTCAGGTGTGTTTCTCAGGTGTCATTACAATCCGCCGGTGGACCGGGCCCGTGTCGAGACAGAATCGCGACTCGCGATGATCGCCGGACCGGTGGTGGTCCTCGCCATGGTCGGATGGCTTGCCGGTCACGGCGGGCGGACCGATTCGAGTGGAGCGGCCGAGGCCGTGACGGTCCTGCTGACCTCGGGACCGTGGGCGGTGGGCTGGCTGCTGGCGGCCATCGGGTTGGGCTGGCCTCTGCGACGCCGTCTGCTGCCCGACCACACCGACGCCCTGGCGATCCAGGTCGGACTCGGCGTTGCGGCGATGATCACGCTCGACGCCGCGCTTGGAGCGGTCGGGGTGCTGCAATGGGGCGGGGCCGGCGGCGCATGGGCGCTGATCGTCGTCGGTATTGCCCTGCTCATCGAGCAATTGCGTCGCAGCACGCGACGCGCACCCGTCCTGCCGATCATCGTCTGGACTGCAATCCCGGCGGTGGCCGTGCTGCTGGTCGCGGCATGTTCGGCACCGGGGTGGCTGTGGTCGAGTGAGTTTGGCGGCTACGACGCGATGAGCTACCACCTGCAGCTTCCGGCCGAATGGCAAACGCTGGGGCGGATCACGCCGCTGGAACACAACGTGTACAGCTGGCTGCCCGGCTACGTCGAAGCGGCGTACTACCACATCGCCGTGCTCATGGGCGACGGGCTCGCTGCGGTCTACGCGTGTCAGCTGCTTCACGCCCTTTTCGCCGGGCTGACTGCGGCCCTGGTCGGCAGGTTCGCTTGGCGCCTGGCAGGAAAGGTCGCAGGCCGCTGGGTCACGGCCACAGCCGCGGTCGTGTTCCTGGGCACGCCATGGGTCATCGTGACGGCGTCGCTGGCGTACAACGAAATGGTCGTGACGTTGCTGCTGGCCACCGGACTGCTCATCATTGGCGACGGACCGCTCAAGACGCCAACGGCCGCGGCCCTCGGCATCATCGTCGCGGCGGCCTGTGGCGCAAAGCTCACCGCCATCGGCTTTGTCGCCGCCCCGCTGACGGTGCTGCTGTTGATCGGATCGCCCCCAGCGCGATGGCCGCGACTCGGCGCCGCGGCCGCCGGATCGGCACTGGTTTTCCTGCTGCCATGGCTCATTCGCAACGGCGTCAATGCCGGCAACCCGGTGTTTCCATTTGCGACCGGTCTCTTCGGTCTCGCCCATTGGACGGCCCAGCAGGCGGACGCCTGGACACAGGGCCACGCGGCAGGCACGGGCATCGCGGGTCGTGCTGCCGCTACGTGGAACGAGTTGCTTCGGTATGGGCTCGGCGAGAACCCGGCTCCACCGGGCCCCTGGTTGCCACAATGGTCGCTGCTATGGTGGCTGGCGCCGCTGAGTCTGGCGATCGCTGCAACCAGCGCACGCTTGCGACGGTGGGCGGCGCTGCTTGCGCTGATCCTGCTTGTGCAACTGGTCTTCTGGCTGTTCTTTACGCACCTCAAGTCGCGTTTCATGCTGCCGGCGGTTGTTCCCGCTGCGCTGGCGGTCGCGCTTGGTATCGCGGCCGTACGCCAGCAACTGCGTCCTGGACGCGTGAAGACCGCGTTGAGCGCCACCATGATCGCGGCGCTGCTGTTGTGGTGCTGCCTGCCGGGATCGATCTACCTGCGCGAAGCCGACGGCGCCCCGGCCGCACGGATCGGATTCACGTTGATGCTTTCGGGCGATGCGTTGTCACCGGCTCAGCGACGTCGTATGGCCGACAGCGTCGCGGCAATCGGGCTGAACTACGACCTTCCCGCCGGCGCCAAGGTCCTGGCAGTCGGCGACGCAACGCCGTTGTACTACCGCGCGGACGTCACATACCAGACGACCTGGGATCGCGGCCCGCTGTCGGCGGCGATGCGATCGAGCCCGGACGACCCGTCGGCGTGGATCGCCGATCTTCGCGAGCAGGGCTTCACGCACCTGCTTGTCGCACCGACGATGCTTGCGATCTGGGAACGCAGCGGCTGGAACGACCCGCTGATCACGGCATCGCGTGTCATGGGCATGGCCGATCGCTTCGCGGACCTGCAGCACGAATTCCAAGGTGGCGAGCGGCTCTATCGGGTGGCACGGCCGACGGAGCGATAGCGACGTCGCCCGTGTCTTAGGACGTCCAACCACGGGCGAGCTCGCTAACGCGCGCTCGGCCGTGCCACCCGATATAAGAACTGATCTAGCCCCCGTCGTCGCCGAAGAAGCCGGCGAGATCCAGACGCTCCAGCTCTTGTTTGACCTGCTCGATCATCGTGTCGAGATCGCCGGGGCGGTTCGCGTCGGATGCCGTGTCGGCGATGGTCGTCAATTCGCCGAGCGCCCGCACCAGGTCGGCGCTGCGCTGTTCGGCGGTGCGGTCTTTGCGGCCGGCGGATGCGATGAGCTGCCGCGCCCTCGTGTATGCCGCGACTATGGGGTCGACGACAGGTGTCGCTGTCTGCTCGACTGGCTCGGTCACCGGTCGTTGGCCCGGCGGTGCGTCGCTCGCGACGGGTTGTTGGCGCTGCATCGACGGCGTTGCCACGGCGTCCTGCGCCGGTGCTGCGACAGTGGGTGCACCGGGTGTCGACGCAACACCGACGGGCTTACGCAGGCCGATCGTCAATGCAGCGATCGCCGAGATGACGACCACCGCGACAAGCACGATCACCAGAGTTCGAATCGTGCGGTGCTGGCTTTCCACCCTGCGGCGCAAGGCAGTCGTGACCGGCGACGCGTGATCTTCGAAGACTGACGCGGGCGTTGCGTCCTCCGCTTCGGCCTCGGACGAATGCAGCTGTCCCCACGGCTGCCCCTTCGACGAGTCGAACAATTCGTCGTCGGTCGCAAAACCGGAGATCCCCACCGCTCCGACACGGCGCCCCAGTCCGACGTCCGCATCGCCCGGCCCGCAGTCTGATCTGTCAATCTCGGCCTCCCACGGCAGCGGTTGCGGGGCGGGCAGGCCGAGGTGGTTGTAGTCGAGATATGCGCCGAACGGCACGCCGCAGACGTGGCAACCGTGGTCACCGGCGTCCACGGATGCGTCACAGTTGTGGCAATACCCCAGAAGGTGTGACACGCCCGGCACGTGCTTGGCAACGGTCCAGAATTGCTTGGTCGTCGGACCTCGGACGATGGAGTACTTGCTCAACTGCCCACGATCGATCATCCGGACAAGCGTCTCGTAGTTGCAACCGGGGTGGAAGGGTTTGCCCGGGTCTCGCAGGAACCAGGGCCCCATGGCGTTGTGCGTCGCCTGCCGGCTCAGCGGCTCGAAGAGGCCGCCACAGCCCCGGCACCGCTCGGCGCTTGCCTGTGTCTCGCCGCAGTACGGGCAGATCAGAACCTTGGTCTTCGTCATCGTCTGGCGGTCCCCATTGACAGCGGGCGGGGGTTCGTATTGGCTATCCAGGTATGCAAGGGTATCCGTATCGACTTCTGGCGGAAACCGCGACCCTGACGCTGGCTTTCAGTGGCTTGTTCGCATGCGCCGGACCCTCGGATTCGCCTGGTTGGCAAGACCCGACGGAATCTTCCGGCAATGCGGCGATCGACAGGACCGGTAACGATTTCGTGTCGACCACCCTGATCGACGCCCGCCCGGCGGCCCTGGTCGCGGGGACCATGGTGACCTGGGCCGAGATGCGTCCGCTGCTCAACGAGGCCGCCGGGGCGGTGATCCTCCAGGAGGTCATCCTGGATCGCTTGCTCATCATGGAGCTCGCCCGGACCGGACACATCGTCACCGATCGCGACGTGCAACGCGAGCGAGAACTGTTCTACGAGACGCTCAGCCCCGACCCGGACGTCGCCGCCCGCCTGGCGAAAGTGTTGCAGATCCGCCAGGGCCTGGGCAAACGTCGGCTCCGGCGCCTCCTTCACCGCAACGCCAGCCTCCGCGCCCTGGTCGCCGACGACGTCATCATCTCCGAGGAAGCGATCGTCCAGACGCACATGATCCTGCACGGGGCCACCCGACGCGCGAGGCTGATGGTGCTGCCCTCGCTCACCGAGGCCCAGACCGCGCTGAACCGTGTGCGCGACGGCGAATTCTTCGGGGATGTCGCCGTCGAGGTATCGACGGACACGAGCGCCTCGCGCGGCGGTTTGCTCGCGCCGATCAGCCGCGCCGATCCGACCTACCCCCAGGTCATGCGGGACGCGTTGTGGTCTCTTGGCCCCGGCGAGATATCGACACCAATTCTTCTCAGCCGGCAGTACGCGGTGCTCATGCTGGTGGAGGAGGTCGACGGCGACGGCATCACGCTCGAAGAGATTCGCGTCGAGATGGAACGGCAGGTTCGCCTCATGCAGCAGCGACTGCTGATGGACCAGAAGGCGAGACAGCTGCTGAGCGAGGCTGCGGTCACCGTCATCGACGCGGCGCTCAAGGACAGTTGGGACAATCGAGCGGTCCAGATTGGGCCGTGACCTCGGCGTGAGCGCGTTTGCCTTGATCGGGTGGCACGATTGAGTTCGGCCGCCATCGGCGGACGAGCTCGGCCGTGGTTGGACGTCGCACCACGGCCGATCCGCCTGCGGCGGCTCAACCGTGCCACCCCGAGCGGTCAAACTAGGTCTTGATCGTCGAGACCATGAAGATCGCAACCGGGATCAGGACGAGCACCGGGAGAAAGACGCCGACTGCCGGCGGGATGCCCGGTATGGGCATCGCCAACGACAACAGCGCCCCCATCGTCGCCGGTATCGCAGCCCCCGCGCAGAGCATGCTGCTGCGGAGCAAGCTGGCGGGCTCGCGGAGCAGGAAGTACGGCAGCACCATGATGAGTACCACCATGTTTACGAACACTGTCGTAAACCGGGCATACGCGAAACGCACCAGCGCGTCGGAGTCGACCACGCCGGGGGAGCGAAGCATTTTCCGGATCTGCCCGAGGCTGAGCATCGTCGCGAACTGGCCGAACCGCCGCATCGTGAGCACCTCGGGGGTCAGGTCCGTGTCGTAGCGGTCGATGGGCTGCCCGAACAGCATGGCGGTCGTATCCGCGCTGGTTCCGGTCCGCGGCGTGATCGCTCGACCGTTGACCAGGTGCCACGTGTGATCCTCGTCGCTCCATACTGCCTCGTCGGCGGTCACCCGGCGAACGGTCCGGCCCTCGTCGTCGCGATCGAGGAATGTCGGCAGCTTGAGCGTGTTCGTGTTCGGGTCGAATCTCGGCGCCTGCAGCAGGTTGCCGTTCCCGTCGGCGGTGAACCGGACGATGAACGCCTGAACACCCTTTTGGCCAATGTCTCCATGCTTGCGAATCAGCATCGGCGCCAACCGCGGCAATATGAATTCCTGGTTGAGCAGTTGCAGGGCATTGAGGCCCAATGCCGCCACGATGATCGGCAACGCGATACGCTGAAACGGCACACCGGCGGCGAGCATCGCGACGGTCTCGCGGTTCCGGTACATCTCGGCGAGCGTGAAGCCCATGGCCCCCACCGTCAAGAGGCCGACCATGTAGGCGTAGAACTGGAAGATCCGGGGCCCGTGAAAATTGACAATCACCTCGATGAAGGCGAAGACCATGGAGATGGCGCCGGCGGTCTCCCCCACCTGCAGCCTGGCCGCGTCGACGTACTCGTCAAGCTCCAGCAGGATGTCGATCGACACCGCGAAAAGAAAGAGCAACATCAACAGGATGCAGAAGTTCCCGATGAATCTGCCCGCGATGTATCGGTCAAGCAATCGCAAGAGTCACTTCCGTCAATTCCGCGCGAGCCGGCGGTACACGTACACCTGTGCGCCAATCAGCAGCGCGATGCCGGACCACATGATCACCAGCCCGCCCACCAGGTCGCCGGCCCGCGCCCTGTGGTCGCCGCTGGCGATGAGCATGATATCGATCACCGCGGGCAGGAATGCCCACACGTAGACGACCAGCGGCGAGCTGTGACGCATCCAGATCGCGAGCGTCGCACCGAGCAACAACAGTAGCATCGCCGTCACTGACAAGGCATACCGGCGCATCAACCGGCTTGTGATGGTGCGATTGAGGTAATCGACCGTCCCGATGAGCCGGTTGATCTCGGGCTCCAGTTGTTCGCCAAGCAGCTCGGCGCGTTCGAGCAGTTGGCTGTACGGCAGCAGCGACGGATCGTCGCCGACCAGCGGTTCCAGCCAGAGATTCGGTATGGGCAGCTTGTCGCGGTTGTTCGTCACACCGTTCGACCGCAGATCGACAACTTCACAATTGCCGAGAACCAGGTCGACCGTCGGGTTGGCGAGCGTTGCGCCGGCCGAGTCCTGCAGGACCGCTGTCTCGGCGGTGATCCGCCGCACCGGTCGCCCGTCGACGTCAAACTCGCGGATCTCGATCGGACCGCGAGTCACACCAAAGGTCCCCCGGCGGAACGTGTCGGCATCGACCTCCAGCCGCCGGTTGCCACCACTCCAGCCCCCGGTCAGCGTCACGAAACCGGACCCGGCGATCTGTCGGCTCGTCTCGCGCCACACGTCCATCCGGCGGACCAGCCTGGCGAGATTTTCCTTGGCGTCGATGACGAGCGTGAAGTCATCGGGGTGATCACGCAGCTCGAGCAGGCGTGCCCGGGTCATGAACCGTGGATCATCGCCCAGCAGATCCTGCACCGGGATGGTGATCATGATCTGCGGCGCACTGGCAAGTTGCCCCGTCTGGGCGTCAAAGCCGACCGTGTCGACAAGGGCGATCTTCAGATAGGTCTGCCCGTCGACCAGGTGGACGTCCACGACCGCCTGCCGTGCGGCGACGTCCCAGACAATGCGGCCGTCCATGTCGAGCTTCGCCGCCACGACACGATCCATGACAAGTCGGGTCTGGGCCCCGGTGTCGGGGGGGTTCTCCAGGACGATCAGGTTGTCGGCATGAATCTGCACATTGCCGAAGCGGACAGGCTCGCCCTTCTTGATCGACGACTGGATCAGCCGCGTGACGTCACGGGCGATCATGTGTTGCAGCGATTGCCAGAACCGCGGGATGATTGTCTGGGTCAGGAGCACCATGACGACCAGCAGCAAGCAGCCGAACCCGAAGATCGGCATGAGGATGCGTCTGTAGCTGAGCCCACTCACCGACGCCGCGAGGATCTCGTTGTCGGCGGTGAATCGATGCATGACCAGTGTCGCCGCGAAACCCGCTGCAAACGGGATGGCAAACTGCAGCATGGGCACGATCGCCAGGGTGATGTACTTGGCAACCCGCAACGGGCCGCCAAGGTCATCCGCCGCCAGCGGCTTGATCGCCGCGCCGAAGGCAACCACCAGCACGAGCACCGTCGCGCTGAGCAGGAAGACCCGTAACAGCTCGCCCATGAAGTAGCGATACAGCATCCACGGCATGGGTGGCATTATGGCCTGAAACGTATCCTGGCAACACCCGCCGCGAGCCCCGCCGGTATTAACGTCCGACTTTGGTTATCAGGTGCCCAGGGCCTGTGAATGCCGTAGCTGTGCGTAATCCGGAGGGGTCCACCGTTCCGGCGGCGATACAATGCCTGGCGAGACAGCGTGGATGGCGGTCGGTGGAACCAACTGCCCGGTACCTCAGAGAGGGATCGCTGACAAGTTGAAAAGGACCTCGTCGTGATGCTCAGACCATCAAGAACGATGTGTTGTCTGGGGGCAGCAGTCGGGCTGACCCTCCCAGGAATGACCCGGACAATTCACGCCCAGTGTCAGGCGTCTGAGACGACTCAAGTAAGTGCTTCGGATGGCGTCTTCAACATCGGCTTCGGCGCATCAACCGACATCGATGGCAACAGGTTGATTGTCGGTGCCCCGGACACGGACGATCTATCCGGCGCCGTGTACATCTACGACTTTGACGGCTCCTCGTGGAGTGAACATTCGAAACTCATTGCCACCGATACCCAGGTGGACGACCAATGTGGCTATTCCGTCGCGGTCAGCGGAGATGTGGCGGTGGTTGGTGCCCCCCTCCACGGGCACCCACAGTTGTTCCAGGGCGCCGTATACATATTTCGGTTCGACGGCACGAGCTGGACACAGGAGCAGGAGCTTCTGGCTTCTGATGCCGGGTTTCTAGATTTCTTCGGGTGGTCAGTAGCGATTCACGGCGATGTCATCGTCGTCGGGTCGTTCAACGCCAATTCGACTGGTGCAGCGTACGTATTCCGTTTCAACGGTGCAGCCTGGGTCGAAGAGGACATCTTGACGGCCAGTGATGCCACATTCGACGATCGTTTCGGTGATTCGGTTGACATCTTCGCCAACACGATCATCGTTGGCGCACACCGGCATGACGACAGCGAAATGGACTCGGGGTCTGTCTACTTCTTCACGTGGCAGGGAGCAACCAGTTGGGGCGGTGAGATCAAGGTGAGTGCCTCTGACCCTGTCGCCGGTGGCATGTTCGGCTCTGCGGTGTCGATCAGCGGTAATGTCGCAATTGTCGCAGCGAACAACGACGAGACCGGATGGGACACAGGCGCCGCCTATATCTTGCGATACAACGGTGAGAGCTGGTCGGAAGAGCAAAAGATCACTGCGCCCGCAGGGACCGCCGACCCAAGCGAGTTTGCTTTCGACGTAATCATCGACGGCGATGTTGCGGTTGTCGGTGCGGTGCTTGATGATGGCGCAACGACCACGACGGGCACAGCGTTCGTTTATGCCTTTGATGGATCGTCATGGGCCCAGCAGGCGAAGCTCATTGCCGCCGCCGGTGCGGCCAACGACCTGTATGGCTGGGCCCTTGCCTTTGACAACGGAAGAGCGGTCGTCGGTGCCACCCGCGTCGACGACACCGGGGGCAAGGCATACATATACGAAGGCCTGGGTGATGGGATGCCTGACGAATGCCAGGCAGACCCCTGCCCGTGGGACCTTGGCGGTGACAGCACCGTCGGCATCAATGACTTCCTCGAGTTGCTGGGTGCCTGGGGCACCGACCCGGGAGGCCCGCCCGACTTCGACGGCGATCAGGATGTCGGCATCAACGACTTCCTGGAGTTGCTGGCGAACTGGGGCGACTGCCCCTGA
>SMVB01120170.1_pt1 | contig 18045 bp, 20 predicted proteins | sample 2456461 | NCBI WGS metagenome assembly SMVB01 (sample SAMN11095934, study PRJNA526329) | marine sediment metagenome | biome: Marine sediment; feature: Surficial sediment; material: Deep marine sediment; isolation source: Hadal surficial sediment | place: Pacific Ocean | collected 2014-05 | depth...
CATCTCGGATCCTCGGCTCAATCACGCGACGCATGGCCCGATTCGGCACGAGCCGGGCAAAGTGAGTGTAACGGGGAAACGGTGTCAGGTCACGCGGTGACTGAAGGCTCGATGGCTGCTGCGGCTGCCAACGGCAATTCATTATGGCGGATCAGAATGTTGTTGACGTCGCTTTGCAGCTGGTGCGCAATTCTTTCTACCAGGTAGACGGATCGGTGTTGCCCGCCTGTGCAGCCCACGGCGATAGTCAGGTAGTTCCGGTTATGTTCCAGGTATTCAGGAATTCGATTGCGCAGAAAGCCAACAATATCATCTGCCATAGAATTGGTTATTGCGTGACTTTCAAGAAAGCTTATAACTTTGGCATCTTTGCCGTTGAGTTTGCGCAGGTCCGTATCCCAGTAGGGATTTGGCAGACAGCGTACGTCAAATACGAAGTCTGCATCATAGGGCACACCGTGCTTAAAGCCGAAAGATTCAAGCTGAATGAAAAGTTCACTTTCATCCCGCGCAACCAGTCGCTGACGCAGTAAAGAACGGAGTTCATAAATGCTGGATGCTGTTGTGTCAATTACCAGATCAGCTAAATACGTGATCGGGCCGAGCAGCTCGCGTTCACGCTCAATAGCATCCTGAAGGCTCATATTGGCTTTGCGCAGCGGATGCTTGCGTCGGGTTTCACGGTAGCGCTTCAGAAGCACCTGGTTTTCGGCATGCAGAAAAACAATTTCGTACCTAATACCCTGATCTTTGAGTAAGCGTAGTAAATCAGGTAGTAACTCCAGATCTGCTGCCCTATTTCGTGCATCTACACCTACGGCAATATTGTCGTACAGTACATCGCGAGCAGCTATTGTTTGATCAATCAGCCCTCCCAGCAACGCAGCGGGAATATTATCGATACAGTAAAAGCCTATATCTTCTAAGGCATCCAGTGCGACTGATTTACCCGAGCCTGACAGACCGCTGACGATAATGAGTCTCATGTCAGGAGAAGTTTCTCTTTTCGCTATCGCGGGCGTGGTGGTCGGTAATTTTTTCTTTGTGTTTGCGTACTTGTCTGTCGAGTTTGTCAGTCAGAGAATCAATCGAAGCATACATATCCGCCGCAACAGAATGTGCATGTAGAGTATTGCCGCTAACATTTAATGTGGCTTCAGCGCGCTGTTCGAGTTTTTCTACGGTAAGAATTATGTGTATATCGGTTGCATTTTCGAAGTGGCGTTCGATGCGCTGGAGTTTTTCATTTACATAGTCGCGAATTGCGCGGGTGATTTCGACGTGACGTCCAGTCAACTTAATTTGCATATTATTGTGCTCCTTTTATTGAGACTATCGTCGCTCTGACTAAGGGGTTCGTCAATGAGGGATTCACTTGCTTTATCCTGCAGTGCTTTGTCTTTTACATAAGCACATTCTGGTCAGGCAGCCGGTCATCGCCGCGCAACTCTTTCGCGGCGCTCGCTTGAGGGGGCTATATGCATGGCTTCGCGGTATTTTGCCACTGTCCGCCGTGCAACTTTAGTGCCTTCATCTTCCAGCAATTTGGTGATTTTACTATCGCTCAGGGGTTTAGTTGGGTTTTCCTGCCCTATAAGACGCTTAATACGCGCTCGTATGGCAGTAGACGACTGTTCACTCCCATCATTTCCACTAATCTGGCTGGAGAAGAAGTAACGAAATTCAAGCACACCTCTGGGTGTGTGCATGTACTTGTTGGTGGTAACACGCGATATAGTTGATTCGTGTAATTGTAGCTCTTCCGCAATATCCTTCAGGATTAACGGTTTCATGGCTTCCTCGCCGTGTTCGAAAAAATCAATTTGTCGTTTGACTATGCTCATGGCTACACGTAACAGTGTGTCATGACGGATTTCGAGGCTGCGAACCAGCCAGCGCGCCTCCTGTAGTTGCGTGCGTAACATGGAGTGTTGTCCGTTGCCTTTTAGCATTTCCGCATAGGCCTGATTGACACGCAATCTTGGTGCGATGCTGCGATTGATGTCTACAATCCACCGCCCATCCTGCTTACGCACGAAGACATCAGGGATGACATAGGTCGTGGTGCTGGTCTGGATGGCTGAACCAGGACGTGGGTGGCATGAGCGTATCAGTGCAAGTGCTATGTCCAGATCTGCTTCTGTTACCTGCAGCCTGCGCCGCAGCATTCCATATTCATGTTCCGCGATCATATCCAGATCATTTTTTGCAATCTTCAGCGCCAGAGATCTGCCTGGTTCGTTAGCCGAAAGCTGTTCAAGCTGAATGCAGATGCACTCTGCAAGATCACGACCAGCGATACCGACGGGATCCAGCGCCTGGATGTGCTTAAGTGTTGCGGTGACTTCGTCCAGTGTGAATTTGGCATCATCCGGCATTATGTCGCGGATATTTTCGAGACTGTCTGTCAGGTAACCATCATCATTAATGCAATCCACTATGGCTTCACCAATGGCTACCTCACGAGGAGTAAAGTGCTCCATTTCCAACTGCCACAACAGGTGGTCGCGTAATGTTTCTTCACTGGTATCTGGTATATCGATCTGGGGCTGTTCGCCGCCGGACCAGCTCTCGTTGCTGCGGCCCGAACCATAAATATCGCCCCACTCAGTCTGGTCCGACTCATTACCGGCAACAACAGCAGATTGTTCTGCTGCCTCCTGGCTCTCGGTCTGCTGGTTGTCAACAGGATCCAGCTGCTCGAGCATTACGTTAGTCTCGAGAGCTTCCTGCAGTTGAGTGTTGAGCTCAAGTACCGGCATCTGCAGCAGGCGAATTGCCTGCTGTAGCTGTGGTGTCATGGTCAGTTGCTGACCAAGCTTTAGCTGCAGCGATAGTTTAGCCATAGTTTGCTGCGATCTTCCTGACCGCCTTTACGTGACTGCCTGATCCGGGGCAATCCATGCGCCGGCACCTGCCTTTAGCTTGTCAGCAAAAGGTTATAACTCAAAGTTTTCGCCTAAATACACTTCCCGCACATGCTGGTTTTCCAGAATTGAGTCAGGAGCGCCAGAGGCGATAATTGAACCCTGGTTCACGATATAGGCTCGGGAGCAAATTCCAAGGGTTTCGCGCACATTATGATCGGTAATCAGCACGCCTATACCACGTGCTGACAGGTGTTTGATTATGCGCTGAATATCAAGGATTGATATGGGGTCTACGCCTGCAAAGGGTTCATCCAGCAGGATAAATCTTGGTTCTACCGCAAGGGCGCGGGCAATTTCCACCCTGCGTCGCTCGCCGCCCGACAGGCTCAGGCCCATATTGTTACGGACATGGCTAATGTGCAGTTCTTCAAGTAATTCTTCAAGAATGCGCTCTCTGTCTGCCCGAACCAGCTCTTCTCGTGTTTGAAGGATGGCCATAATGTTCTTGGCAACCGTCAGCTTCCTGAAAATGGATGCTTCCTGTGGTAAATAGCCGATGCCTAACCTTGCTCTTTGGTGCATTGGGAGCGCGGTGACATCTGTACCATCCAGAATAATTTTCCCTTTATCGGCATCAACCAGTCCAACAACCATGTAAAAAGCGGTTGTTTTACCCGCGCCATTAGGCCCCAGTAAACCGACAACTTCGCCACTCTTGATATCGAAAGAAATATTTTTAACAACTTCCTTGAGCTTGAATTTTTTGCTGAGGCTATCAGCGCTGAGAATGCTCACGGGGTAGGCTTCTTTTCCTTTAGCTGACTAGGAGGTTCGATCAGTATTTTTACCGGGCCGCTGCTGCCGGATCCGGCGGTGAGGTGTTTGGCCCCAATATCATAGGTGATCAGGTCGCCTGATATTTCATTGGACCCGTCGGAAAAGCGCGCATCCTCACGTAATTCCAGTGTTCCGGCATCAAGCTTATATAATATTTTATTTGCTTCACCGATGTTGGTTTGCCTGGATTCTTCCATAAATTGTTCGAACCGGGCTGGGGCGCCGTCCAGTTCTGCGGTTATGAGTTGATGGTTAACAAATGTCAATCTTGCTGTATCACAAAAGAGTTTTGCATTTCCAGATTCTATGATTACGTTGCCGGTAAATACCCACAGCCCGTTTGTAAAATCCAGCTTATCTGTTTCGGCAATGTCAGCTTGTATACCCAGAGTGCCCTGGTTCATGCGGAGCCCATGGAATACCAGTCTGCTGGTCGCGTAATCAAATTCGGACGAATCGGCATCGATAGTAATCGGCATATCAGTTTGCAGTTCGGGCGAACCTGTCTGGGCATAGCTGGTTGATGCAGCAACCGTAAGCAATGCCATGGCAGACAACTCTGCCCAGCGGCGGCTATTGTGAGCACTCAGAAATTTAGGGCAAAAATTTTCCATTAACATTCGATAGTAAATTTATTTGGTTTGCTTCAAAGTCCGCCATCATGCCGGTGGCATTCAGCTCACGCCCATTGTATTCGATCACAACCTTTAGTCGTGTGGTTGCCTGCCGGGTGGCAGGGTCTATGCTCAGTTTTTCGGTTCGAATAGTCGTCGTGTCCTCCTTGCCGTGGCCAGAAGTTGCAATAACGTTACCACTGAGTTCAATGGTGCGTGCATCGGCTGGTATTTTGCCTTTGTTAGCTTGCAGTTCCCACGGCAAGCCATCAGTAGGGCCGTAGACCATCCGTACGTCATCCATGTCGATGCTTCCATCGCCCACTGTTTGTTGTGCCCGCTGTGTCCAGATTCGGTAGAGAATTTTTCCGTCCGGTCCGGTCCTGACTAGTTCTGCTTTATCCAGATAATAGGCAAGACTCAATTCGGGTTTGGATGCTTTTTCGTCAGTAGTCCAGGTATCAACCAGCATCAGGCTGCTGATGGTGGCACCTGCCGCTAATAGCACGAACCGGATGACATTAAGTGGTTCAGGTGTATGCATTACTGTGCATCAGCATTGTTATGTGCTGACAATAATAAATCACAAACCTCGCGCACCGCGCCCTGGCCTCCGCCCAGATGGGTATGCCAGTCAGCAACAGCATCCAGGTCAGAGTGGGCATCAGCCACCGCAATTCCCAGGCCGGCTGCCCGCATACATTCAAGATCGGGAACATCATCGCCAACGCAGGCAACGGAGCTAAGGCTGATACCAAGTTTCTCAGCCAGCTTTTTCAGCGTTGCCAGCTTATCTTTTGTCCCCAGAAATACATGCTGAATGCCGAGTTCGTCGGCACGCTTTTTTACCGGAACTGATTTTCGGCCGGAAATCAGTGCAACCTCAATTCCCATCTCCAGAACCCTGCGTATGCCATAGCCATCCCGTACATGGAAAACTTTGCATTCACGGCCCTTGGCATCGAATGGCAGGTGACCATCCGTAAGTACTCCGTCTACATCAAGCACCAGAAGACGAATCTCTGCTGCCTGCAGGCGGACTCTGTCCAGGTCAACTTTCTTGTAGACCACGTTACATAACTCCCGCACGAAATAAGTCATGGACATTCAGAGCGCCAACCAGCATTCCGGCATCATCGACCACAACCAAAGAATTTATATTGTACTGCTCCAGTAAATGCACAGCTTCCGCTGCCAGCATTTCAGGATAAGTTGTTTTGCACTGACTCGTCATTACCTGTTCCATGGTAGAGGTGTGCAGATCAATGCCAGCATCCAGCCGTCGGCGGAGGTCGCCATCGGTAAAAATTCCCTGCAAGCGATTATCGTCATCCGCGACAGCCGTCATGCCAAGTCCTTTGCTGGTCATTTCCATTAGTCCATCGATGACTGACGTATTAGCTGCTACACGAGGAATTGCTGCATCAGTGCGCATGATGTCTTTGACCCGCAGTAATAGTTTGCGGCCCAGCGACCCGCCCGGATGGGATAGTGCGAAATCTTCCTGGGTAAAGCCACGGCTTTCGAGTAATGCAACTGCCAGTGCATCACCCATAGCCAATGCTGCACTGGTGCTGGCAGTCGGAGCCAGATTAAGCGGGCATGCTTCTTCATTGACACCAACATCCAGTACGACATTGGCGGCCTGAGCCAGCGTGGAATCTGCTTTGCCGGTCATTGTTATCAAGCCAACATCAGCGCGCTTCAGCAATGGCAATAAAGTAACTAATTCAGTAGTTTCACCTGAATTGGAGAGTGCTATTACGACGTCCTTATGGGTGATCATGCCGAGATCGCCATGGCTGGCTTCGGCCGGGTGTACGAAAAATGCGGGTGTACCGGTGCTTGCCAGTGTTGCTGCAAGTTTGCCGGCTATGTGTCCGGATTTGCCCATTCCGCTCACAACCACCCGGCCTTCACAATTCAGGCAAAGCTCACAAGCCTCTATAAAACTCTGGTCTATACGTGGGACAAGATCCTTGATGGCTTGAGACTCTATTTCAAGGACCCGGCGGGCCGTATTTAGCAAGTCTGATTTGCTTGAGTTTTTTGCCATCCGCAGATGCTCCCCACTTCGCGAGCTGAATTACAGAGTCTGATTTAGCAACAATGCCTGATAGATGCAAAATGCTGTAATAAGTATGAAGCCCATGCTTCGGTTCAATCCTTTATTTCCAAAAGGATTGTACGCTATGAGCAGCAAAGGGACGGTAAAACCGATCATTACCGGGTAATGAATACTGCGGATAGAAACATCCAGTGCCGCCGGATTTATCCAGCCTGCGATACCGACGGCTGCCAGCAGATTAAAAACATTGGAACCAATTATATTGCCTATGGCGATACCTGTATCGCCTTTTAATGCACTGACCAGTGAAACTGTAAGTTCTGGCAGACTGGTGCCGATAGCAACGATGGTCAGCCCGATAACCAGGTCTGACAGACCAAAAGTCTGGGCCAGATTTTCAGCGCCCGTCACCAGTAGTTGTGCGCCTGCCAGTAAGGTGCCAAATCCAATGACAATCCACATGCATGCCCGGCCGGGCCCGAGACCATGAGGTATTTCATCGCTAATTTCTTCAATGATCGGGTCGGAACCGTTGCTAAGACTCATGCCGAGTCGGGTCATCCACACCAGGAACAGGATTAAACCAGTCAGCAGGATAGTGGCATCCAAACGACTTATATGATCATCCAGAAATAAAAGCAGGGTGACAGGCGTTAGCAATACGAGTAGCGGAAGTTCTTTGCTGAGTGTTCCGGATACATGGCCGCTGATGGGGCGCAGCATGGCTGTTGCTCCAAGCACCAGGCCGACATTTGCAATATTTGAGCCTATCGCGTTGCCGAGTGCCATACCGGTAAGCCCGCTTGAAGCGGCCGATATAGACACCATGATTTCCGGGGCAGAGGTAGCAAAGCCGACAACAGTGAGACCTATAAGCAGTGGTGGTACACCCAGGATTTTCGCTGTGGCTGCAGCGCCGACAACAAACCGGTCTGCTCCCCACAGCAGCAGGGCAAAGCCGCCAAACGTATATATAAGGTCAAGCAGCATGTCGGTTTCCGTTGTTTATCCTGTGGCAGCGTGCCAAAAGCCCACAATCATACACAATCATTGGAGCCTGACCGGCAATGAGCGGTGAATGTCTTTCTCTTTGAGGTCATTCCTTGCCGTTTTTCCTGCAACTTTTGTAGTGGCTTTCGGCTAGAATCTGCGCCTGCACGGTCAGGTAGTATTTGCGGCCGGCAATCTGATTGTCCACATACACAACTATTCAGGCTTTTATATATGACGCCAAGCGACATAGAGCAACTGATCGCAGCAGGGATGCCTGGCTGTTCGGTGCAGGTAACGAGCGATGATGACACTCATTTTGAGGCTGTGGTGGTTAGCGCTGATTTTGCGGGCAAACGGCCCCTGCAAAGACACCAGATGGTCTACCGTACATTGGGTGAGGCTATGGGTGGGGCGATTCATGCCCTGTCTATTAATGCGTTAACGCCAGATGAGCAGGGCGCAAGTTAAGCTGCATTCTGCAGTTTCCTGATGGTCAATACTGAACCCGTGTAATAGGCGAGGAATCCTGAGTGTGGAAAAGCTGGTTATAAGAGGTGGTACGCGGCTTGATGGAGAGGTGACGATCTCTGGCGCCAAAAACGCCACCCTGCCCATTCTTGCCGCCACATTGCTTTCTGATGAAGTTGTGCGTATTTCCAATGTTCCGCATTTACGTGATGTCACCACGATAATTGAGTTGCTGGGGCGCATGGGTGTAGGTGTAACCATCAATGAACCGATGGAGGTTGAGGTGGACCCCTCGACTATTACCCAGTTCAATGCACCGTATGACCTGGTTAAAACGATGCGTGCTTCGATCCTGGTGCTTGGGCCGTTACTTGGTAAATACGGGCAAGCCGACGTGTCCCTGCCGGGCGGCTGTGCGATAGGTGCGCGGCCGGTTGATTTGCATGTAAAGGGTTTACGGGCATTGGGCGCGGATGTGCGCATTGACGATGGTTATATACGTGCACGTGCCGACCGACTGAAGGGTGGGCATGTTTTCTTTGATGTGGTTTCTGTAACCGGTACGGAGAATCTGCTGATGGCCGCCGTGCTGGCCGATGGCGAAACAGTACTGGAAAATGCTGCGCGTGAGCCGGAAGTTGAGGATCTGGCTAACTTCCTGATTTCGATGGGTGCTCAGATTGAAGGAGCGGGTAGCAATCGAATAGTTATTCAGGGGGTATCTCGCTTGCATGGAACGACCTACAAGGTATTGCCGGATCGAATTGAGGCGGGGACCTTTTTGGTTGCAGCAGCCATTACCGGTGGCCGGATTCGGTTGCGGCGGGTAAATCCGTTGCATCTTGAAGCAGTTATGCAAAAACTCCGGGAAGCAGGTGCATCTTTAGAAAGTGGTGATGACTGGATTTCACTGGATATGGGTGGTCGACAGCTGCAATCAGTTGATTTAAGTACAGACCCCCATCCCGGATTCCCGACAGATATGCAGGCACAGTTTTTGGCTCTCAACTGCCTGGCAAATGGCACAGCTGCAGTCACCGAAACAATTTTTGAAAATCGCTTTATGCACGTGCCGGAATTGCAGCGCATGGGCGCGGATATTGGGTTGCAGGGGCGCACGGCCATAGTGCGAGGGGTAGCACAGCTTAGTTCAGCCCAGGTTATGGCCACCGATCTGCGGGCTTCAGCCAGCCTGGTGATTGCTGCATTAGCGGCGGAGGGGGAAACGGTGGTGGATCGTATCTACCATATAGACAGGGGCTACGAGTGTATTGAGGAGAAACTACGGCAGATAGGTGCCGACATTCGCCGATTACCTTGAGGTTACCCTGATATAGGGGCCGCATGCGGTAGGCAACACCATTTAGGCATGTGTATAATCCGCCAGTTCACAAGGGCGCCCACCAACGCGGCGGTGCATATCCAGATAATTTCGGGTCCTTTAATTATTAAGTGTAAGGCTGTTGACAGAGTTCCGAGCATGCAGGATTGCACGGATAGCTGCTGCACGCTGTGGACCTGACAAACGACAGAATAATTATTTGATGATCGATTGAGCTTTCCTCGGATATTCGGGGATATTCGGGGATATTCGGTATCCGTCTGGATATCCAGAGGATCTTCGGAAGGATATTCGCAAAGATGTTAAAAGCGGCCATCGAACGTTATGAATTTAGGAGATTTGCGGGATGAGCGAAGACACAGGTCTGAGCCGAAGACGCTTCCTGGCGGTGGCAACCAGCGTTACTGCTGCGATCGGCGCAGGGTTTGTAATGGTGCCATTTATTTCTTCCTGGCAACCGAGTGCCCGAGCTCGTGCGCTGGGGGCGCCTATTGAAGTTGATATCAGCAAGCTGGAGGACGGTGCGCTGATGCAAGTGGTATGGCGCGGTAAGCCGGTCTCCATACTCAGGCGATCTGCGAACATGCTGGAGCGCATGGAATCCAGCAATGCGGAATTAACTGATCGTGATTCGGAAGTGGATCAGCAGCCTGCTTATGCGCGCAATGAATTTCGTGCAATTAAGCCTGAAGTATTAGTAATCGTCAGTAGCTGTACACATCTGGGATGTGTACCCACCAGCAGGTTTGAAGTAGCGCCAGCCGATCTTGGTCCGGATTGGGTGGGGGGCTTTTTCTGTCCCTGTCATGGTTCCAAGTTTGATTTTTCCGGTCGTGTTTATGAGGGTGTGCCGGCCCCCACAAATCTGCTTGTACCGCCGTATCGTTATGTCGATGAGAACACCCTGATTATTGGTGAAGATATGGAGGTGGCCGCGTGAGTAGCGTACCTGATAGCCGCGGAACACAATTTCTGGCATGGATCGATGCCCGTTTTCCGTTAAGCAAAATGATGCGCGAAAATGCGACCGAGTATTACGTAGGCAAGAATTTTAATTTCTGGTACGTATTTGGCGTACTGGCGATGGTTGCTCTGGTTATTCAGTTTGTTACCGGCATCTTTCTGACCATGAACTACAAGCCTGCCGCTGCTGATGCTTTTGCATCAGTCGAGTACATCATGCGGGATGTCGAGTGGGGCTGGTTAATTCGTTATATGCATTCAACCGGGGCGTCAGCATTTTTTATTGTTATTTATCTGCACATGTTCAGAGCCATGCTCTACGGCTCTTACAAGAAGCCACGTGAACTCCTCTGGTTAATTGGCATGCTGATCTATCTGGCGCTAATGGCGGAAGGTTTCTTTGGTTACCTGTTGCCTTGGGGGCAGATGTCGTATTGGGGTGCGCAGGTCATTATTTCTCTGTTTGGTGCGTTACCTGTTGTGGGCGACCCGCTGGTTGAGTGGATTCGGGGTGATTACAATATTTCTGATATCACCTTAAATCGTTTCTTTGCCTTGCATGTTATTGCCGTGCCACTTGCACTGGTAATGCTTGTAGTAATGCATATTCTTGCGTTGCATGAGACGGGGTCAAATAACCCTGACGGCGTGGAAATTAAGGATAACAAGGGGCCGGATGGTATTCCTGTTGATGGCATAGCCTTCCATCCTTATTACACGGCCAAGGATCTTGTCGCGATAATATTGTTCCTGATGGTGTTTTCAGCCGTCGTATTCTTCGCCCCGGAGATGGGTGGCTACTTCCTGGAGCATGCCAATTTTGAGCCAGCGAATATGCTGAAGACACCGGAGCATATTGCACCAGTGTGGTACTTCACACCGTTCTACGCAATTTTACGTGCTGTGCCGAGCAAGCTGGGTGGAGTGGTGTTGATGGGTGGAGCTATTTTTGTGCTATTCCTGCTGCCATGGATTGATCGTAGCGAGGTTAAGTCTATTCGCTATCGTGGTTGGGGCTACAAGATCCCGCTGTTTATTTTCGCGGTAAGCTTTTTGGTGCTCGGCGTGCTCGGAACGCTGCCAGCAGAAGGCATCTACACGACGTTGGCGCGGATATTTTCATTCCTTTATTTCGCCTTCTTCGTCTACTTGTTTATCTATACCGGTTCAGAGAAGGGCAAGCCTGTGCCGGAGAGACTGACATACCACGGATGACCACGGACATGATCGAAGCCATATATAAGAGTCGCATCTGGACACGTATAGTCCTGAGGTCTGTCACTGTTGCAGCTGCCCTGCTGCCGCTGCTGGCCAGTGCGTCCGGCGGTGGTGCAATAATCCAGCATGCCAATAATGATGTCAGTGATATTGCTTCTCTGCAGCGCGGGGCACGAAATTTCGTAAATTATTGCGCGGGTTGTCATTCGACCAAGTACATTCGCTTCAACAAATTGCAGGAAGATCTGCAGTTGACAGAAGAACAGGTTGTCGAAAACCTGATGTTTGCGGCCAGAAGAACAGATGAGTTGATGGAAGTTGCCATGCCGGCAGATGATGCTGAACGCTGGTTTGGTCAGGCACCTCCGGATTTGACGCTGGTTGCACGTAGCCGAGGAACGGACTGGGTATACAGTTTTTTGAAATCCTTTTATCTGGATGAGGATGCTGCAACCGGTGCTAATAATCTGGCGCTACCCAATGCGAGCATGCCGCATGTACTTTGGGAGTTGCAGGGATTACAGCAGGCAACATTCGGCGTTACTACGGATGCGAATGGGGCCGAAGTAGTACATTTTGGTGATCCGGCGTACTTCGAGCATTTCGAGACTGTGTCGCCGGGCAAGTTGTCTACAGAGGAATATGATCGGTTTGTTCGTGATCTGGTAAATTTCCTGGATTGGGCAGGCACTCCCGAGCAATTGCAGCGGCAGCGACTTGGTATCTGGGTGATGATTTTCTTAGCTGTATTCCTGTTGTTTGCCTATTTGCTGAAGGTGGAAATATGGAAGGACATAAAATAGTTGCCGTTTGTGTTGATTGGGGCTAACTAATTTCAATAGGCTCGCAGCCGGTAAGGCGGTGAGTTAGATTTTTTAAAAAATTTGCGGTGCGAACCGAGATATGGGTGCAAAATAATGACGCTGTATTCGAATCCAACCTGTTTTTATAGCCATCGGGCACGCCTGGTCATGGCGGAAAAGAGCATCAGTATTGATGTTATTGATGTTGAAGGTATGAACCTGCCTGAGGATCTGCTCGATTTGAATCCCTATCACAGTGTTCCGACACTGATTGATCGCGATCTGATTTTGTATGATTCACGTGTAATCATTGAGTACCTTGATGAACGTTTCCCACATCCACCATTGATGCCGGTCGATCCCGTTACACGCGCGCAATTTCGTTTGGCGCTGTTTCGAATTGAAAAAGACTGGTATACGCAGGCGCAGCAGATAGATGATGCTGTAGACAAACGTCAGGCAATTCGGGCACGAAAAATTCTGAGCGAGAGCATCATTGCCAGTAACGAAGTATTTGCAATGAAAAAATACTTCCTGAGTGATGAGTTCTCACTTGTAGATTGCACTATTGCTCCGATACTTTGGCGGATGTCAATTTATGGTATAGATCTGGGTAGCGAGTGCGAGGCCATAGAGAAATATATGGGTGAGGTATTCAGTCGCCCGTCATTTCAGGAGAGTCTTAGCGAACTGGAACAAGAGATGCGTCCCTAGTATCCCTGGTTTTAGCGGGGGCACAATGCTATGACGGATAATTCTCTCTCATCAACACGGCCTTATCTGATAAGGGCTATGCATGAGTGGATGACGGATAACAACCAGACTCCTTTAGTTGTTATTGATGCAGTTGTGGATGGCGTCATCGTGCCGCTTGAGCATGTTAAAGAAGGCCGTATAGTCCTGAATGTTGCATGGTCGGCTACCCGTAATTTGGAATTGGGCAATGATATTATTAGTTTCCAGGCGCGTTTTGGTGGTGTCGCACATTCGGTTGCTATACCCATAGGGGCGGTGCAGGGTATCTATGCCCGAGAGTCGGGGCAAGGTATGGTCCTTCAGGATGAATCCGGTCTGGCCGAAAGTGCTGGCAATAATTCGGTCGAAGCTGGCTTGAATAGCAACGATGATGCGGATGATCCTAAGCCACGCCCCAGTGGTCCAAACCTGCGCGTTGTAAAATAATGTTTAGGTATGGCTGACAAGCCATTAGCCGGTTTTATTGCCTGGCAGGGCCCGTTTATCTACAGCGTGGGATCCAATGTAAGCTGGCAGAAACCGGGCTAAGGCATTTCGGTTAATCGGTCGGGAAGAGGCTCTGGTCAATCGCGTCGCAAAGGCAGTGGATAATCAGCAGATGAACTTCCTGGATTCTGGCGGTACGTTCTGACGGAACGCGAATTTCTATATCCGCATCTACCAGTGCCGGAGCCATCTCGCCACCATCATTACCTGTTAGCGCAACTACAATTATGCCGCGATCCTGTGCTGCATCAATCGCGCGGATAACATTGGCGCTGTTCCCCGATGTGGATATTGCCAGCAATATATCTCCGGTCTGGCCCAGTGATTTTACCTGTTTGGCAAAAATATCATCGTAAGAATAGTCATTGGCAATTGATGTCAGTGTTGAACTATCGGTGGTTAATGCCATTGCGGACAGGGGGGGGACGTTCCATTTCGAACCGGTTGAGTAGCTCTGATGAAAAATGCTGGGCATCTCCAGCTGAGCCCCCATTCCCACAGCTAAGGATTTTGTGGCCATTACGTAAGCAGTCGGCCATAGCCAAGCCGCCATGTTCTATAGCAGGTATGAGCAAGTCCATCGCGGCATTTTTAACTGCCAGGCTCTCCGCAAAATGTGCACTAATTCTTTCAGCAATATTCATGACTATAGAATATACACGGGTGAGGCTCCGGTCAGAAGTGGGGTCGTATGCTAGCGGTAGTCAAAATTAAAAGCGCGTCTGCGCCAGTCGACTACAGGGGCTTCTGTCGGCCCTGATAAGGCAAGTACATCGAAACGCAGGCAGAATTTCGCAAAACGATGGTGTTTCTGGATAAAGCATTCGGTTGTGCGTGCCATGCGCATTTGTTTTGCCGGTGTTACAGACATAAGTGCACCACCGTAGCCCGAATTGCTTCTGTATCGAACCTCGGCCACCACGAGGCAATTGTGGTCCAGCATGATCAGGTCCAGCTCGCCAAAACGACAACTATAGTTGGAACAGATATGGGTCAGGCCCTTTGATTCCAGCCAATGTCGGGCAAAGTCCTCGCTAAGCCGCCCCTTGTGCAGATGGGGGGCGGTCATATTTGGTAGCTTGCTATTGCTGACTGATGACTATTTCTGCATCCCCGGTAAGGCGGCCGGACACTTCCGGCAGTACTCTCGGTTTGCCGCGCTCCATACGCGCCCACCGTAATTTGCGGTGCAGCTGGCCGTTGTCGTCCATAAAAAGCAGGCCCGTTGTTCCATTGACAGTCATTCTCGATTTGTCGGATCGCCCATTCAGCATACCGACTAAATAATAGGCGTCGTAGCCCATGGCATAAAAGCGTGCACGGGTTTTTGCCCCGACACCCCAGTAATTCTCGAGTGCAAGCTGACTTTCTTTGACAGATTGATTCGGGTCCAGTAGCCATGGGATGTCTGGAAAAAGAATGCCATTCAGGTCTGAGTTGTTAGTTGAACCAGGCTGGTAAATGGCTGAGGTTGCGAATGTTGGTAATTCACCTGCGTAATGAAAGCGTAATTGTGGTTTGAGCAACTTGGCCGCCGTTGTATTGGCACCGAGAAATATTAGATCAACATCCTGGCGTCGGCGAGGCTCAAATTCGAGTGTTTTACCTATATTTGCAGCCAGACGATCGCGTCTGGCATAACTTTCATCCAGCAACAGAATTTCCTGAATTGACTGGGAAAAATCTGCCGTATTGGTTGGGTATAACTGCGCGGCTAACAGTTTTCCGCCACGTCTTTCCAGTTGTTCGCGAAATGCTTCCAGAACGCGTTTGCCCCAATTGTTATCGGGTACCAGAGCGACTGCATTGAGCATACCCTCGTCAGAGGCCCTGTCAGCAGCAGCGCGTGCTTCATCTTCGGGTGCCAGAGCAAACTGATAGAACCCTGCAGGCATATTCTGTTCTGCTGGTGCGTAGTTCAGTGCCAGTATTGTTGTGCCATCTGAAATTTCAGTGATCTCTGCGATCTCATCTTTTAGTAGCGGGCCTACAATAAAGTCGGCCTCGTTCAGAGTAGCCTGTTGGTACGCATTGACGGCACCGTTGCGTGCGGTGTCATAAATGAAGATATCGGGCCTGTGCGTGTCGTCGCCCAGTGCAAAGTGTGCAGCCAGGAAGCCATCGCGGATTGCTTCACCCAGTGCTTGTTGTTTGCCTGATATTGGTAGCAGCAATGCCACCCGATTAGGATAGCTGGATAGTGCTCCCATATTGGCAAGGACATCATCCAGCAATTTTCCGGTCGCCGGGTGTTGTGGGTTTTGTAACTGCCATTCCTCAAGACTATTGGTCAGATTGCTCAGTGAGCTTCGGTGGGTGTATGCGAGGTAGCCAAGTTGCAGCCAGCCGGCCAGCACAGGGTCTTTTGCTTTTGTGATGGCATCCGGTTGAATAGCCGCGCCAGAGGATTGCAACCCGGACCATATCAGGGTTCTGTTGGCCTCTATTGCGGCCCTTCGAGTCAGCAGTTCTTCTCGTTTAAGCAAGGTGGCAATAGCGGGCTCCGGGCGGTTAAGCTGAAATAGTGATTCACCACGTAACAGTAATATGCGTGCTGCGGAGTCTTTGTTATCTGTACTTGTTACCTGGTTAAGTGCTGCGAGTGCGCCTTCGGGGTCATCGCGTGCCCGTTTTAATAGTGCGGTAACTTCAGCCCAAATAGCGAGGTTGGCTTCCGCAATATTGTCCCCAAGTCGGTCCAGTATTTTTTCCGTTCCATCAAGATCATTTGCAAGGTAGAGTTCGCCCGCCGCAAAAATCAGGTAACGCTGACGCTGGTCGCCGGTAGTCTGCAATGCCAGGTTCAGATATTCGCGACTTGCTGCTACGTGGTCACCCTTTTCTGACATGAGCTGCGCATTGCTGGCACTCTCACCTTGCTGGCTGGTCTGCATGGGTGTGCAGGCAGCGGTTAGCAACACGATAAGTATTGTGGTGAGCGATATTGCGCGGTGGTAATAAGACCGATAGTTAAAGCTGGAGCTGCGTGCAGAAGATAAGGGTATCTGGAAGTTAGCTGTAGTCATTTTCATTTCTGTCGGGACTTGTTGTTGGGCAGGCCGTAATGGACACTGTTTGTTATCCTGCATCAGTCAGCAGTAATCATAAATAACACGAGATAAATAGTGAGTTCTACTGATCCATCTGCCGGAACACTTTTTGTAGTCGCCACACCCATTGGCAATATTGATGACATCAGTCTTCGGGCGCGGACTGTTCTGGGTGAGGTAGCGCTCATCGCCGCAGAGGATACACGTCATACAGGGAAGTTGCTGAGCCGTCTGGGGATAACCGGAAAATTGCTCTCCTGTCACGAACATAATGAAGTAGCCCGTATACCGCAGATTCTGGACTGCCTCCGCTGCGGTGGGGATGTTGCACTGGTCAGTGATGCGGGGACGCCATTATTGAGTGATCCGGGATTTCGGGTGCTGCAAGCTGCTGTGGCTGAGGGTATTCTTGTCAGCCCGGTGCCGGGCTGCAGCGCTGCGCTTGCAGCTTTATCAGTTGCGGCATTGCCAACGGATCGAGTGCTGTTTGCGGGCTTTATCCCGGCATCTGCGGGTAAACGCAACGCAAGCCTGCGTGAATTAGCCGACCGTGCCGAAACACTTGTTCTATACGAGTCAGTGCATCGAATTCAGGCGACCTTGAAAGCCATTGCAGATATTTTCGGTTCTGACCGCCCTGTCGTTGCGGCGCGTGAGATGACCAAACTGCATGAAACGCTGTATCGGGGCAGCGTTGCCGAGGTGCTTGTGCAAGTCGAGGCGGATACAGGTTCGTCCAAGGGTGAATATACGCTGGTAATTGCCGGGGCGGAACCGGTCGCGGCAACCACGATCGAGCTGGATCGCGTATTGAAAATATTGCTTGGCTATCTTGGTGTTCGTCAGTCAGCAGAGGCCGCGGCCCGAATTCTGGACGTTAAAAAACGTGATGCCTATCAGCGCGCGCTGGATTTGCGGGAATCGACGGACGATCAATTCTAGATTTGCCGCCGTGGCAGGTCTGGCATGGCTTATGATGGCTTTATCCGAGGTTGCCTATAGGTCGCTCCATCGTTTAATAGCCTCATGATTCCCGTCTTGCGGGGAGTACGCACCTTTGGTCCGGGTAAAGCGCAGCTATTCCCGGTCGCTTAACTCGCTGCGCACAACATTTTTCAGTGGGCAACGCAGTTTTGGTCCGGGGGTGTTGCACTCCGCGATGGCTCCCTGCGGTCCGCTTAATTCGCTGCGTACAACACCCCCGGACCAAAACTGCTCCAACCAGTGGCAGTAAAAGCTGAAGTGTTGGTGCGTGAACTGATTCTCGCCTGACCTGCGAGGCCGAAATAACAACGGGGTCTGACCCCGACTATATTTGTCGCAGAATTGCCACCTTATGCAACAGGGGATCAGACCCCCACTTCGTTATGCTGCCGCTGAACGTATTGCTCACAGCCTAGCCAGCCAAGACCGGGTCGGCCTACATAGACATGGCTCACGACAGTCTGCTCTGAGACTGTGGCCCGCATGGACGCGGGCCCCAAGCCTACAGGGACGTATTTATGGCGTGTCTCAGAGCAGACTGTCGTGAGCCATGTCGAACCTGCCGCCATCGGTCAAGGCAAGCGTGCAGTGAC
>SMVB01228337.1_pt1 | contig 18038 bp, 18 predicted proteins | sample 2456461 | NCBI WGS metagenome assembly SMVB01 (sample SAMN11095934, study PRJNA526329) | marine sediment metagenome | biome: Marine sediment; feature: Surficial sediment; material: Deep marine sediment; isolation source: Hadal surficial sediment | place: Pacific Ocean | collected 2014-05 | depth...
AGCTTCTTTAGAAAGAAAAAGAAAAAGGCATAGATTTAATAAATTAGTCAGTACTAGATAATTCAAATTTTTTATGGTAAACAAAACATCAATCCTATGAGCTGGATAAAAACAATACCTTATGAGGATGCGGATAAAGACTTAAAAAGAGTTTACAATAAAGTTAAAGGACCTAATAATAACATTGATAATGTATTGTTAATCCACAGTTTACGCCCCCATTCTCTGGTAGGTCATATGGCACTTTATAAAAATGTGTTGCACAATTCAAACAATAAACTGCCCAAATGGTATCTTGAATCAATTGGGATTTATGTGAGTTATTTAAACCGATGTTATTATTGTGTGGAACATCATTTTTCAGGATTAAAAAGACTTTTAAACGATGATGATAAAGCAAATAATTTTTTGGAAGCTATAAAAAAAGATGCTTTAGAAGATAACTTCGACTCTAAACTTTATCAAGGTATGTTGTATTCCAAAAAACTTACTTTAGAACTCCATAGTATTAAAAAAGATGATATCAGCAAACTAAAAACATTAGGTTTTTCAGAAGGCGAAATTCTCGAGATTAATCAAGTAACAAGCTACTTTAATTATGTAAATAGAACAGTAATTGGTTTAGGTGTTACTACAGAAGGTGATATATTAGGACTTTCTCCAAATAACAGCAATGACCCAGATAATTGGAGTCACCAATAGTGAAATCCATCCTTGTACATCCTACCTATTTTCCTTCAATAGTGCAAATGGTGGCTATTGTACAGGCATCTAATGTGATTTTTGAAATAGCGGATAATTACCAAAAACAAACCTATCGGAATCGTGCTTATATTGCCCATAGTAATGGTAAACTTTTATTAAACATCCCTATAAAACATAACAAAACTGGAGTCCGACTAAAAACAAATGATGTGTTGGTTGAAAATAGTCTTCGCTGGCAATCACGACATTGGAAATCCTTACAATATGCTTACCGTACGTCTCCTTTTTTTGAGTATTATGAAGAAGAGTTTCAACCTCTTTTTACAATGCCGGTACGTTCACTAATTGAATTCAATATGAATACATTGAAAGTACTATGTGAATGTATGGGTGTTACGTTAAATATCACTAAAACAAAATATTACGAGCCCGATCCAAGTGTTTTTGATTTGCGATTTCTGGTAGTCGCAAAAACTGAAAGAATCTATCCATTAATTCCATATACACAGGTTTTAGAAAGTAAACATGGTTTTTTATCTAATCTTTCGGTGTTGGATTTATTATTTAATGAAGGTCCAAATACATTGAATTATCTAGAATCCCAAAAATTGGATTTTAATTAAACCTTCAACCCATTGGTAAAGCTTAATTAAAATGAACCCTTTGATCTTGTCTAAACGAACATTAATCCCAACCCACAGTTGCACTCACTGGATAATGATCTGAAAATGATTTTTTTACAGTTTCAAACTTTACTACATCCAGTTCTTTTGAAACCAAAATATAATCTATTCGCATTGGGTATGAATCGAATAAATAAGTGGTACCAATGCCATTTCCACATTCAACAAATGCATCTTTCATATCACCTCGTAATCTTCGGTAAACATAGGAAAATGGAGTATTATTAAAATCACCACAAAGCAATACTGGATTTGGTGAAGTATTTTTATGATCTAAAATATCCTCCATTTGCTGTTGTTGAATAATAAAAGTTCGAGAAATTCTTTTTATTAATTTATCCTTTTTTCCTTCCTGCCAAGAAATAATACCGGGTGTAATACCAAGAGATTGTAAATGCAAATTATAAATCCTAAGTGTATCGTCTCCTTTTACGATATCTACATAAATTGTGTTGTTATTAGAATCTTTAAAATCGAAAGCCCCTTTATTTAGTAAAGGATATTTAGAAAATATTGCATGGCCAAATATTCCTTTTCCATCATTAAAATGAATAAAACTATATGGATACCCCGAAAAATCCATTTTGTTATCATTATAATACTCTTGAATACAAATCACATCAGGTTGCTGAATATTCAGTATTTCAGAAATTATTATAGAAACGTCTTTTGATGGATTTTTCTCATAGGCATTGAATAAACGAACATTATAAGAAAGAACATGTAAGGTATTATTATAATCGGCACTATTTTTTTCAGAAGAAAATTCAAAGAAGGGATTAAAGTGCAAATGTGCAATCAGCAAAACTATCAATGAAATTATTAATTTCCTTTTTAAACGAATTGCATAATACACAAAAAATAATATATTAATTAAAATTAGTGGAGATACTATAAGGCTTAATAAGGAAAGGGTTGGAAAACTTTTCGGTGGAACATAGGGTAAAACAAATGAAATCAATAGCAAAAAAGCAACAATGATATTAATCCAATAGATGATTTTATTAAAAAACCCCAACTTTTATTATATTTAGTTTTCTTTACCTGCTTTAAAAAGAAAATCCTTTTCTGCTTTGGTAAGGCTGTCGTAACCACTTTTTCCAATTTTATCTAATATAGCATCCACTTTTTTTTGATATTCCTCCTGTGATGCCTTACTTTTAGTATGACTTGCCCTTGTGTGTGTTGTTCTATGTACCTTTTTAAATGGGCTTTTATTTCTGGGTCTAAATAGATCTAAAAACCAACTAATAATATTTTCAAACCATTTTCCTATATCATTCCCTTTTGTTAGTTGTATGGCATATACATAGCCAAACAAAGCACCACCCAAGTGAGCTAAAAGGCCTCCTGCATTACCTGAAGTTGGCAATTGAATTAAATCTAGTAATACTACAAAAAGGCCTATTTGCCATAGCTTTAATTTAAAAAAGAATATACGTACTTGTATATTTGGAGAATACGCTGCGATAAAAATCATTATAGCTCTAACTGCTGCAGAGGCACCCAACAATCTTCCGTTAAAGTCGTTAAAAACAGGAAAAAGATTATACGCAAAAATATATAACAACCCGCCAAATATGGCACCAAGTAAATAGATGGTTAAAAACCGTTTTTCACTAAATTGGTTGATCACAAAAGCCCCAAACCAATAAAGAACAAACATATTCCAGAATATATGCCAAAAACCGAAATGCATAAAACTGTAAGTGAGCAATGTCCAGGGTTGAGTTACCAGCGTGCTAAAATCTTCAGGGAGTATTAACCACTTTGTAAATACATCTGAATTTAATTGAAAAAAGAAAGACCCTAAATAAACTATAAAAAATATTGCTGCATTGATTACTATGAGCTTTACAACAATACTAGCCGACCTAAATTGATATGATAAATTATTTACAGCCATGTCTAATTCCAGCGATGAGAGTTAAAACTATTTTTTTTCCAATACCAGGCCATAATAAAGCCAAACAAAGCACCTCCAATATGTGCCCAATGTGCAATCCCTTGTCCAAATACAGAAAAACCGGTGACTCCCGAAAATAAATCTAATAAAATTAATCCTGGGATAAAATATTTAGCTTTTACAGGTACTGGCAGGAAGATGAGCATAAGTTTTGCATTTGGGAACATCATACCAAAGGCAACTAAAACACCATAAATGGCACCGGATGCTCCTACAGCAGGTGTATTGAATGCAATGTGATATGATTGTATTTCGGCAAGAGAAATTTTATCGAGAATACTTTCACTCCCCCCTTGTCCGGTAGTAAGATAATTTATCACCTCATTTTCACTCCAACCTCCTGCCATTAATGCTTCCATTCCACTATGAATTTGATAATAATTTACTAAGGTGTGTATCAACGCAGCTCCCAAACCTGCTGAAAAATAAAAGAAAAGAAACTTTTTACGCCCCCAAATTTGTTCTAATGGAGAACCAAACGCCCATAATGCGTACATATTGAATAAAATATGCATAAAACCTCCATGCATAAACATATGACTTAGTGGCTGCCAATATTGAAAATTTGGGCTTTCGAAATAGTATAATGAAAACAACTTATACGCAGTATCACCTAAAATTTGAGTGCCTATGAAAAAAATCACATTAACTATGATTAAGGCTTTTATCGTTTCTGAAATTCTTCCCATTTACATAAATTTTTTATCAATTCCCGCCACATCTAAAGTTATGAGTACAGGTTTATTGTTAGGTGATACTGCCGGTTCCTTACAAGCAAATAGCTGATGAATTAAATGTTCCTGTTCTTCTTTATTTAAGGAAGTTCCCACCTTAACCGCGAGGCTTTTTGCCAAAGATTTTGCTAATAAATCGTTTTGACTAAATCCTGCATCAGGAACTTCTCCTTTAATATCAGCAAGGAGTTGTTCCAACACATTTTTAATTTCACTTTCTAAAATAGCAACCGGTATTCCACTTATCTCAAGAGTATCATCTTTTAGAGTTGAAAAAACAAATCCCGTATGCTCTAATTGCTCCTGTATACTTTTAATAATCTCTATATCAGGTTTAGAAAATTGAAGTTTCAGTGGAAACAATAACTGCTGGCTTACAGCTTCTTGTAACGTAATATTTTTCAGTATTTCCTCATACAACACACGTTGGTGTGCTAAATTTTGATGAATAACGAGCATCCCATTTTTAATAAGGCTTATAATATATTTATTTTGTAACTGAAAAGTAGTCTGCCCAGTTTCTTCTTCATAAGTGTCATTAAGACTTCCGTTAACCTCTTTGCTTTCAAATTCTATATGTTTACCACTTTGTGCTTCATCCTGCTTTAAACCAACATACATAGCTTCCCATGAAGCTGTTTTAGATCTTACCGGAGTGTCTCGCATAAAAGGGTTGAAGTTTCTATCGACTTCTATAGTAGGTGAAACAGGATTCTTTTTATTATATGCGTAGGGTGTATCTAATTCTGAATTTTTTTTAAAATCGAGTACAGGTGCAATACTAAACTGACCTAAACTATGCTTAATTGATGATCTAAGCATGGCGTAAATCGAGTGTTCGTCATCGAACTTTATTTCAGTTTTGGTAGGATGAATATTAATATCGATAGATTTAGTATCTACTTCTAAAAATAGAAAATATCCGGGATGCATACCTTCTCTCATTAATCCCTCAAAAGCTGATAATATAGCGTGATTCAGATACGGACTTTTAATGAAACGATTATTTACAAAAAAGAATTGCTCTCCTTTGCTTTTTTTAGCAAATTGAGGTTTAATAACAAATCCCTCAACCTTAACTATATCGGTTTCTTCTATAACCGGAACTAATTTTTCATTGGTTTTGGCACCAAAAATATTAACTATTCGCTGACGTTTACTGGTAGTAGGAAGATTAAATACAGTACTTCCGTTGTTAAGCATGGTAAATGCAATCTGTGGATGTGCCAATGCTAGACGATGAAATTCATCAATAATATGTCGGGTTTCAACAGTGTTACTTTTTAAAAAATTACGTCGTGCAGGAATATTATAAAATAAATTTTTCACCGAAATAGTAGTACCCTTGGGCATTACAGCTGCTTCTTGTGAAATAACCTTACTCCCTTCAATATAAATTTGAGTCCCTAATTCTAAAGATTCAATTTTAGTTTTAAGTTCTACGTGTGAAATAGCAGCAATTGATGCCAGAGCTTCGCCTCTAAATCCTTTAGTGTGTATATTAAATAGATCATCAGCAGTACGAATTTTTGAAGTGGCGTGGCGTTCAAAACACAAGCGAGCATCTGTCGTGCTCATTCCAAGTCCATCATCTATAACTTGTATAATTGTTTTGCCAGCATCTTTTATAACCACCTTTATTGAGGAGGCTTTTGCATCGATCGAATTTTCCATCAACTCCTTTATCACTGAGGCAGGGCGTTGAATAACTTCACCGGCAGCAATTTGATTTGCAACATGATCGGGTAATAACTGAATGATATCTGCCATTATTTATTAAAAAAGAATATGGACAAATCAAATTCAATAATAAAAAGGAAAATAAGGACTAAGACAGTAATAATTAATAAGATTCTCCTATTGGTGTTTTTATTTGAAGAATGTCGAAGATCTTCCCAAGCAGATGTGAATTTTGCTTTTAATCCCTTTGTTTCACCTACCGAATTTCGGAATTCATCAAATATATGCTTAATATGAAATGGATTCCCTTCACCTTTGTCATTATAATAACGAGGCGTATAGCCAAACTTTTTATTTTTACGTGGTTTTAATAATCCCATATTTTCTATAAATCCAAAGGTACTTAAAAACAAAAACAATGCCGAGTCTCACATGCTAAAAATTGTTAACAAGAAGAATTAATTTAACAGGCAACCTTTAAAACTTAGACTCTTTTCTTAGCTGAGCCATTTTAATAGCTGTAATAGCTGCTTCGGTACCTTTGTTACCAAGTTTACCACCGCTTCTGTCTTTCGCTTGTTGTAAATTATTATCGGTTAATACACAGAAAATAACGGGAATATCGCTTTCTAGATTAAGGTCTTTTATTCCTTGAGAAACCGCTTCGCAAATAATATCAAAATGCTTCGTTTCACCTTGAATTACACTCCCTATAGCTATTATAGCATCTAGCATATCATAACTTTTTTGCATTCGTTTGCAACCATAAACTAATTCGAAACTACCCGGCACATTCCACCGCACAATATTGTCGTTAATAGCACCACAATCTTTTAAGGCATCAAAAGAACCTTGAAACAAACCTTCGGTTATAGTTGGGTTCCATTCAGAAACAACAATCCCAAACCGAAAGTTTTTCGCATCTGGGATAGTTGCTTTATCGTATGCAGATAAATTTTTATTTCCTGTCGCCATTATTCTTGCATTGCTTCTGCCTTACCTTCATAGATAATTGCTTTTGTAGCTTCTGAAGCATTAGGGTAATTTTCAGTGATTTCTTTGAAATGCTTTAAAGCCACATCTGTCCTTCCTAAATTTAATGCTGTAATACCTGCTTTCAACAAAAAACGGGGGCTTGTTACCTCATTACTTTTCATTGAAGCTGCATTTTCATAATATTTTAAAGCCTCTTCATTTTGATTTAATTGTACAAAGGCATCACCGATAGCTCCCTTTGCCAGAGGTCCTAAAATATCGTCATCGCTACTAAAAGAATCTAAATATCTGATTGCGTCTTTATATTTATTGATGTTTAAATATGCCATACCAGCGTAATAATTCGCAAGGTTTGCTGCATCTGTGCCAGAATAATTATCAATAATATCTAAAAATCCGTATTTTCCCTCACCTCCATTAAGTGAAAGGTTAAGTAAAGAATCTTTTGATGTTGCAGTTAATGCTTGTTCATAATATGTTTGTGCCTGAAACATTTCATTCACAGCTTCAGTTTCTTTTGGACTTTGGATAAACTGTTGATATCCCAAATAACCCAATACGCAAACGGCAATAACTCCAACAATAGTCAAAATAATTTTTTGATTTTTTTCAATCCAAGCCTCGGTTTTTGAAGCAGTTTCATCCAAGGTACTAAATACCTCAGCGGTAGTACTTCCATCTTTAATCTGATCTTGTTTTTCAGCTTTACTTTTAGGTTTATACCCTCGTTTTTTATATGTTGCCATAACTTTCTTTGTTAATCCGCAAAAATATAATTTTTATTAGAAATTAAAAGATAAAATATTTCTTATTTTTCAATAATTTGCAACTGTTTATTATAACTTATAAACTAAAAACCAATCCCTTCAATAAAGGAGCAACAGACTGATCAATATGATATTAGATAATTTATCACTTCTAAATTATAAAAATTTTGAAACTTTTTCGTTTCAATTTGACCCAAAGATAAACTGTTTGGTGGGAAATAACGGGGTAGGAAAAACCAATGTGTTAGATGCAATTTATCATTTATCTTTTGGAAAAAGTTATTTTAATCCTATTACAAGTCAGAATATCAAACACGGAGAAGATTTTTTTGTTATTGAAGGTAATTACATTAAAAATAAGCGTGATGAAAAAATTATTGTAAGTGCCAAACGCAACCAGAAAAAGATATTAAAGCGCAATGGTAAAATTTATGAACGATTTAGAGATCATATTGGGTTTTTACCCTTAGTTATTATTTCACCTTCAGATCGTGACCTTATAACTGAAGGAAGTGAGACACGTCGAAAATTTATTGATGGTGTAATTTCACAAGGGGACTCAAAATATCTCCAAGTTTTATTAAAGTATAATAAAGTTCTGATTCAGCGTAATTCATTGTTAAAATATTTCGCTGTCAACGCTACTCATAATCAGGATACTTTAGATATTTACAATGAACAAATGCACAACTTGGGATCTGTTATTTTTGAAAAGCGTACTTCGTTTCTAGATATTTTCATCCCTATTTTTCTAAAACGTTATCGTGCTATTAGCAATAATCCTGTCAACTATATTGATGAAACCATACATTTAACTTATAAAAGTCAGTTAAAGGAAAAAGACTTACTGTCTTTATTACAAGAAAGTACTTTAAAAGATAAAATTGCACAATACACTAATTGTGGGATACACAAAGATGATCTTCTTTTTGAAATTGAAGGGCATCCCATAAAAAAATTCGGTTCACAAGGACAACAAAAATCGTTTTTAATAGCGTTAAAGTTGGCACAATTCGATTTTATTAAAACACAAAACAAAGTAAATCCTATACTTTTGTTGGACGATATTTTTGATAAACTAGATGAACAACGTGTGAAACAAATTATTACTTTGGTTGATGAAGAAAACTTTGGACAGATATTTATTAGTGATACCCATGCAGACAGAACCGAATCTATTATTAAAAAAATACATCAAACCTATAAAATGTTTCGTTTGTAAATAATAATTACTTTTGAACTTTCGACTATACTTAGCATAACATATTTTCAAGTTTACAGTTAATAAAGTTTATAAAAAGTTACAAAATAATGGTAAAACGACAGGGGAAAAATAACTCTTTAAGTGAAGTTTTAAAAGACTTCATACAGACCAATAAATTGCAAAAAGGTTTGGATAAAATTTATGTGACCGAGGCTTGGAACACTGTTATGGGTACTGCAATAGTAAAATATACAACCGCTATAAATTTGGAAAGGAATACTCTATATATTCAATTAAGTTCCTCTGTATTACGAGAAGAGTTGAGTTATGGAATCGAAAAGATCATAAAGATGATTAATGAAGAGTTGGGGAAGGAATTAATCAAAAAACTAATACTTAGGTAGATCTTTACATTTAAAACATCTCTCTTCCAGAAAAGTGAAAAGTACATTCAACTGCTGCATTTTCATTACTATCACTACCGTGAACTGCATTCTCACCTATAGATTCGGCAAATAATTTTCGAATAGTACCTTCAGCAGCTTCGGTGGGATTAGTTGCACCTATAAGGGTGCGAAAATCTTCTACTGCATTTTCTTTTTCAAGGATTGCGGCCACAATAGGACCGCGTGTTATATATTCAATCAATTCCAAATAAAACGGACGCTCTCTATGTACATCATAAAAAGATTCAGCATCAGCTTTGGTCATTTGGGTCAGTTTCATCGCTACGATTTTAAAACCAGAAGTTGTTATTTTTTCAAGAATAGCACCAATAAATCCTTTTTCCACACTATCGGGCTTTAACATAGCAAACGTTCTATCGGTTCTCATTTTTTATGTAATTTTTTTTGCAAAAATATAGATTTACTCTTCAAAAACAAGTAATAATGTATTTAAAATTCCTGTACCAACTCCTCATACATTTTACCCTCCACACCTCTAATTTCCATAGTCACTTTATTATTTTCAAAATCAAAGATAAGCACTCCAAAATTTAGCTGTTTAATTTGGTCTCCAACCCGATAACGATTGTATTCGTCTGGAGAATCGGGATAAGTTTTTGTCAATCCACTAGTGGTGAAATCTATAAGTGGGTAACTTAATCCTTCAATATATGCTACAGAAAATTCTGCCAAATGTCTGTCTCCACTTAAAATAAATATGTTATTCGCTTTAGCATCTATAATTTTTTGATACATTTTTTTAACTTCAGAAGGATAATTACCCCATTTTTCCCAATCATGTTCATCTGCTAAAAACTGTATACTACTCACAATAATTGTAAAGTTTGAGGTATTATCTTGTAATTCCTCTTCTAACCATTTCCATTGTATCTCACCTAAAATGGTAACGCTGTCATTTTCACCCCATGATTCAAAACGTCTCCCTTTAACAGTACTCCTTTTTAGTGGACTTCTAAAATAACGGGTATCCAATAAAATTACTTTGATACTACCATTTTCCGAATTAAATATTTGGGAATGATACACCCCTTCTCTAATACGGCGTATATCATCTTTGGGTATTTTTATAAAATCTAAAAATAACTGTTGAGCTTCTACCTTTTTATTCCACTCGACACCAGCATCATTTTTTCCGTAGTCATGGTCATCCCAAGTACCAATTACAGTAGTAATAGATTCCAGTTTTACATAATCCGGGTTATTGAGTATTTTATTATAATCGTTTTTCATTTTTTCCATATCATCTGTATCTGCGTATATATTATCTCCTCCCCAAATAAAAACATCGGGATGAGTGTCAATGATTGGTTTCCAGAGGGGTTGCTCCATATCTTGATCGTTACAACTAACAAATATAATTGTGAAATCGGATTGTTTTTTTGAAGTAACCTCTAAATTATCTGCTTTATGAACTGTTTCTTGTTTTTTCTCCTTACAAGAGATGCAGATTATTAGTGCTGATAGAAGAGCTATTCTTTTCATTTTAGAGGGTTTTAATTACTTCAAAAATAATCATACTTTATTACATAAAAGTTAATAAATTGTATATTCGCAGCAGTCTACCGATAAGGCAGATCCTATGAATTTAGAAACAACTGCTAAAGTAAAGAAGTTACTCAACTCCTCAAAGAACATTGTTGTTGTGGGACATAATAACCCGGATGGCGATGCTATTGGCTCTTGCCTCGGACTTGCCAATTATCTAAATCAAAAAGGGCACCAAGTTGATATAATAATGCCAAATGATTTTCCCGGATTTTTAAAATGGATTCCCGAAGCCAGTTCTATTATTAATCACGAAATAGATTCAGAAAAAAGTAAAAAAGCAATTTCTCAAGCCGATTTAATCTTTACTTTAGATTTTAATTCTTTGGATAGAACCGGAGAATTGCAAAAGTATTTGGAAAATGCTACTGCTAAAATTTTTATGATAGATCACCATCTACAACCAGATACTTATGCAACAGCTATGTATAGTGACGATACAATGTGTTCTACTTCAGAGATGGTGTATCATTTTATTGAAGCATTAGACGATTTGCAATTCTTAAATAAACAAATTGCAACTCAATTGTATGTGGGAATAATGACAGATACGGGTTCGTTTCGTTTCCCTGCAACCACAGCTACAACCCATAGAGTTGTTGCAAATCTAATAGATAACGGAGCTGAGAATAATATTATTCATCAAAATGTATACGACACCAACAGCCTTGAAAGAATAAAATTATTAGGGCTTGCTTTAAAAAACTTAATCGTACTTCCAGAATTTAACACAGCCTATATTTCACTTTCAAAAGATGAATTGAATGCGCTTAACTTCAATAAAGGAGATACCGAGGGTTTTGTAAATTATGCGCTATCTATGCAAGGGATTGTTTTTGCAGTTATTTTTATTGAAGGTGCTAATGATAATATCATTAAAATGTCATTGCGAAGTAAAGGAGATTTTTCGGTAAATGATTTTGCTTATGAGCATTTTAATGGAGGTGGTCATACCAATGCAGCAGGTGGAAAAAGTTACAAATCACTTTCTGAAACTATTTCTCATTTTATCGATATATTACCTAATTATAAAGAAGCCCTATCCAATGAATCGTAACATAATTTTATTTTTGATTTGTTGCCTGTCTGTTTTATCCTGTAATAGCCCTGAAGCACGAAAACCCGTAAAAAGAACTTCGGGTACTTTTATAAATAAATCTGTAGAACGCAATAAAAAAATATACGAAATTGAAAAGGCTTTCATTATGGAAATGATGCAGATAAATCCAGAATACAAATATCTGGCATCAAAAAGTGGGTTTTGGTATTATTATAACAAGCAAGATTCTTTAGCCACCCAAATGCCAGATATGGGTGACAATGTTATATTCACATACGATATAAAAAAATTAAATGGAGATATCGTTATTTCACAAAATGAAATTGGTTTACAATATTATATTGTAGACCAATCTAATCAAGAACTTATTTCGGGATTACGGGATGGCATAAAACTTATGAAAGAAGGTGAAACCATTACATTCCTCTTTCCATCGTATAAAGCTTTTGGCTATTATGGAATAGAAAAAAAACTTGGGACTAATGTTCCCATACAAAGTACAGTTACTTTAAAATCTATCAATAAAAAACATGAAAATTATTAGAACTATGAAAAAATTATCGTTTATAATTATAATTATATCAATAACATTTGGCGCTTGTCAAAATGATTATCCCGATCTGGAAGAGGGTGTATACGCTGAATTCAAAACCAACAAAGGTGTTTTTGTAGCTAAACTTTACAATGAGGCTACCCCAATTACCGTGGCTAATTTTGTCGACCTGGCAGAAGGTAACAACGATATGGTAGATTCAATTTATAAAGGGAAAAAATATTTTAACGGACTAATTTTCCATAGAGTTATAAAAGATTTTATGATTCAAGGTGGAGATCCATTAGGTAACGGTTCCGGGAATCCGGGATACAAATTCCCCGATGAAATTGTTGACACACTAAAACATTCAAAAAAAGGAATACTTTCCATGGCTAATTCCGGACCCGAAACAAATGGGAGTCAGTTTTTTATAATTTTAAAAGAAACTCCCTGGTTAAATGGAAAACATACCGTTTTTGGTGAAATAGTTATCGGTCAAAGTGTAATTGACTCTTTGGGTATGGTTGAAACAAAAAAGCCGGGAGACGTACCTGTAGATACAGTAAGAATAAATGAAGTAAATATAATTAGAATAGGTGATGTAAAAATTGCTTCTTTTAAATCTGAAATGGAAGCTATTGAAAACCAAAAGAAAGAAAAGGAAGCACGAATTGAAAAAGTTGCTACCGAAACTGCAGTTGGTTTTGCACCCCTTAGGGAAAAAGCCGAAGAATTACCTTCTGGACTTAAGATCTATTTTACTGAAAAAGGAAATGGAGAAAAACCTAAAGAAGGATCTAAAATATTAATGAATTATTCAGGGTATTTAGAAAATGGAACTCTGTTTGATTCTAACCTCCCTGAAATTGCTAGAAAATATGGTGTTTTTGACCATAGAAGAGCAGATAGTGGTGGTTATGAACCTTCATTTTCAGATTATAGTAAAGATGCACGATTGATCCCAGGATTTAGAGAAGGTCTGCTTATGTTGAGTGTTGGCGATAAAGTCATACTATTTATACCTGCTCATTTAGGATATGGAGAACGTGGTTATCCTCCACAAATTCCAAGTAATGCTGATTTAGTTTTTGAATTGGAATTGGTTGAAATAATTAAACCTCAATAATAAAAAAGCCACTTGATTTTCAAGAGGTTTTTTATTCCCTGACTGGAATATTCTTTAATATTTCAAGTACAAAATTCCAGTATTTTTGTGTAGAAGATATACTAGCTCTTTCGTCTGGAGAATGCGCTCCTCTAATAGTGGGTCCAAAGGAGATCATATCCATCTTCGGATAATTTTGTCCCAAGATTCCACATTCTAACCCGGCATGACAAGCGGCTACCTTAGCTTTTTTATCATTTAATTTTTCATATATAGATTCTAATACTTTTAATATAGGGCTATCCATTTTAGGTGCCCATCCGGGATAACTGCCGGAGAAATCAACATTAAAATCTGCCAATTCAAAAACAGCTTTTAGTGTATTTGCCATATCCATTTTTGAAGATTCCACCGAAGAACGTGTTAAACATTCAACTTTAATCTTCCCATCTTGCAAAGTTACCTTTGCAATATTATTAGATGTTTCAACCAAATCTGAAATGGCAGGACTCATTCGATATACGCCATTATGAGCTGCATAAATTGCCTGTATAAATGCTTTTTGGTCATTTTTGTTCATAATGGTTTCTGGAAGTTTTTCTAATTTTTGTAATTTAATTGAAAGATTGGGGTCTAATAATTTATATTCATCAACAATTTGGGTTTTTGCATTTTCAATTCCGGTTAGAAACTTGTCTACATTGTTTTTTTCAACAACCAGTGTCGCATCACTTTCACGGGGGATGGCATTTCTAAGACTTCCACCTTGTAAAGAGGCAAGGTTGATACTATCATTTACAGCAAATAAAAGACGGTTCATTATTTTGTTCGCATTACCCAGTCCCAGAATAATATCCATTCCACTATGTCCTCCCTGTAACCCTTTTACGGCTATTCTATAGGATTCAGAATTAGAAGGTGTATTGACTTCAGTATAACCTCGAGAAGCTGTTACGTCAATTCCACCAGCACAACCTACGCCAATTTCATCATCTTCTTCGGTATCGAGGTTTAGTAAAATATCCCCATGTAAAATACCTCCTTTTAATCCTAAAGCACCGGTCATTCCCGTTTCTTCATCAATAGTAAAAAGTGCTTCCAGAGCAGGATGAGAAATAATATCACTTTCAAAAATCGCCATTATCGTAGCTACTCCTAAACCGTTATCTGCTCCCAAAGTAGTGCCATTAGCTCTAACCCAATCGCCATCAATAAACATATCAATACCCTGAGTGTCAAAATCAAAATCAACATCGTTATTTTTTTGGTGTACCATATCGAGATGTGATTGTAACACTACTGGTTTTCTATTTTCCATACCTTGAGTAGCTGGTTTACGTATAATTACATTCCCAACTTCATCCTCAAAAGTATCTAATCCCAGATTATTCCCAAATTTTTTTATAAATGCGATAACCCGTTCTTCTTTTTTCGAAGCACGGGGTACAGCATTTAAATCTGTGAAGTTTTTCCAAAGTTCTTTGGGTTCTAGGATTTTTATATTTTCGTTCATTTTTTGAATAATTAAAAGTAAAATTACGGTTTTAGAATAGGGACTGAAAATTATAATTAGATTTCTTTGTATGTTTGAAAAATGCAAAGAAGAAAGAAATTAATTATAGCTGCTTTATTTCCAATACAAATTATTGTATTACAAGTCCTTAAGGGATTTCCCTCATTTGTAGAAAATTATTATAGCCTTGGAATATTTCCTGTCATCTCAAAAATTTACAGATATATATTTGGTTGGATACCATTTTCAGTTGGTGATATATTTTATTTATTAATCGTCCTTTTGGCTTTAAGATGGATTTATAAAAACCTAAAACGACTAACAATAGAGCCTGTCTGGTTTTTTGTGGACATAACAGCAGCTGTTTCAATTGTTTATTTTGTTTTTCTGCTTTTATGGGGATTAAATTACTACCGCGTTCCACTTCACAAGACCTTAAACATTAATACAGATTATACAACAGAACAACTCATATCAACGACACAAAGACTTATAATTAAATCGAATGATTTACATAGAAAATTAGGCTTTCCAGATAGTTTGAAAGTGGTGATTCCATATTCTCAAAAAGAGATTTTAAACAAATCTATAAACGGCTATAAAAATCTATCAAAAACATATCCTAAACTAGCTTATTCGCCAAAAAGTATTAAAAAAAGTGGTTGGAGCCTTGCACTTACCTATATGGGATATAGCGGATATTACAATCCTTTTTCTGGAGAAGCTCAGGTAAATAATAAAATTAAAACCTATAAATTTTCTGTGGTTAGCTGCCATGAGCAAGCTCATCAATTGGGTTATGCTGCCGAAAATGAAGCCAATTTTTTAGCTACTTTGGCTACCATAAATAATGATGATCCCTATATACAATATACAGGCTATATTTTTGTGTTGCGTTATTGTATCAATGAAATTGCACGTAGAGATATTGATACTTACCACCAATTAATTAAAACAATAAATCCAGGAATTCTTACGAGCTACAAAGAAATGCGGGATTTTTGGGAAAGTTATCAAAATCCGTTAGAATCATTATCAAAAGTATTTTGGAATCAATTTTTAAAAGCTAATAACCAATCCAAAGGAATTATGAGTTATAACTACATGGTAGCTTTAGTTATTAATTATTATGAAGATAAACCCTTTTAATAAAATCTTAATAAGGTGTTAAAAATATTGTGAAAGACGGCTAACTCCTTTTGCATTACTATCTTTGAAAACCTTTTTTAACTAATCAATTTTAAAATGAAAAAAGTTACTTTCCTGTTCATTTTGTTATTTTGCATCACTATTATTTCTGCTCAAGATTACTTCCCGAAGAATGAGGGTGTAAAAGAAGAAAACAATAACTACACAGCATTTACCAATGCGACATTATATGTAACACCTACACAGGTAATAAAAAATGGTACTTTACTTATTCAAAAGGGTAAAGTGGTTGCTGTAGGAAAATCAGTAACTATTCCTGAAAATTCAATCCGAGTTGATTTAAAAGGAAAATTTATCTACCCCTCTTTTATAGATCCCTATTCCGATTTTGGAGTTGGTAAACCTGAAAAAGCAAAAGGTCAAGGACCACAATACGAATCTAAAAGAAGTGGTTTTTACTGGAATGAACACATCATGCCAGAAAATAATGCTATTGATAAATTTAAATATCAGAAAAAGAAGGCTGCCGATCTACGAAAAGCTGGATTTGGTGTTGTAAATACCCATATTATGGATGGTATTGCTCGTGGAACAGGTGTTTTAGTGGCATTAAATGACGATGGAAATGATGCAGACCGAATTATAAACGACAGATCGGTGCAATATTTTTCTTTTTCTAAAAGTGTGGCTAGCAGACAATCGTATCCATCATCTTTAATGGGTGGAATGGCACTATTAAGGCAAATGTATTCCGATGCCGAATGGTATGCCTCAGGAAATTCAACAACTAAAGATCGTTCTCTGGAAGCATTAATTGCCAATCGAAAACTAGTCTCAATATTTGAGGCTGGTAACAAAGGAAATGACCAACGAGCCGATAAAATAGGAGATAAATTTAATTTGAATTATATTATAGTAGGTGGAGGCGATGAATACGAATCTATTGAAAACATTAAAGCCACAAATGCAAAATATATTATCCCACTAGATTTCCCGGAAGCATATGACGTTAGCGATCCATACGCAGTTAACTATTTAACTTTAGAACAAATGCGTGCCTGGAACCAAGCCCCTACAAATCCAAAAGTGCTTTCTGAAAATGGAATCGTTTATTCATTTACTACTTACAAATTAAAGAAACCTTCAGAGTTTAAGGCAAAATTACTGAAGGCAATAAAATATGGTTTAGACAAGACCAAAGCTTTAGAGTCCTTAACCATTATTCCTGCCCAGATGTTACAGCAAGGTAATAAGATTGGGTCGTTACAGCCCGGGCGTTATGCAAACTTTTTAATTACTTCAGGAGATGTTTTTAACAAGAAAACTGTACTATATGAAAATTGGGTGCAGGGAAATAAAAATGTAATCAATAATAAAGATCAAAAAGATATTCGGGGTACCTATTCACTTTCAGCAGGTGGAAAAAATTTCGACCTCATCATTTCAGGTGAAGTTTCTAAACCTAAGTCTGAGGTTAAATTAGACACAGTAAAATATTCTTCAAAATTAAAATATTCTGAAAACTGGATAATTTTATCATTTACTGATAAAACTTCAAACGACACTTACCAAACTACAGCAATCATTCCATCTGAAGGAGAAAGTTTTTCTGGAAAGTTGGTCTTGCCCAATGGTGCAATACGTAGTTTTACGGCAACAAGAAAATCTTTAGATGTACCTGAAAAAAAATCAAAAGAAGAAAAAGATTCAATTGCGTTAGAAGTTGTTCCCCTCACCTATCCCAATGTGGGTTATGGCTTTTCAGTGAAACCAATTCAACAAAATATTTTATTTAAAAATGCTACGGTTTGGACCAGTGAAGCTGAAGGTATTTTAAGCCAAACCGATGTCTTGATAAAAAATGGGAAAATCGATAAAGTAGGTAAAAACTTAAATGCAGGAGGTGCTACTGTCGTAGATGCTACCGGA
>SMVB01216145.1_pt1 | contig 18029 bp, 16 predicted proteins | sample 2456461 | NCBI WGS metagenome assembly SMVB01 (sample SAMN11095934, study PRJNA526329) | marine sediment metagenome | biome: Marine sediment; feature: Surficial sediment; material: Deep marine sediment; isolation source: Hadal surficial sediment | place: Pacific Ocean | collected 2014-05 | depth...
AGTCAAGCTTGCGATGCTGCAGCAGTTCGTGCATCACGCGCTGGGAATACTGAGAGAATCGAACGTTGCGCAGATATGCTTCTTCAAACCTGCGCGCGTTGGAATTGCGCAGGAAGCTGATACCCCAACCCAGCATGGAAAGTACCGCACTGGGTCGCAGCAACATGGGCGAGTCTTCGCGGCCAAGGGATTCCAGCAACGTTTTAAACACGCCTGGAGAGTTCCAGGGATCGGCCAGGCTCGGCGTGAGCATAGAACCGTTGGCGAAGCTCGTCTCTTTGGCGGGACCCGGCGCGCGGTCGACGACCGTCACCTGAGCGCCGTTCGCGTTGAGGTAGTACGCAGTTGTGATCCCGGCTAGACCGCTGCCGATGACGATTACCTTCACCGTCGCGCCTCACACTCGTGGTACAGATCGCGCTGGCCGATTCGCAGGAAGTGGCCGCGAAGAGTGGAGCTGGCTTGGCGTGCATGTTCGGCGAGCGATTCACCCATGACCGAAGCAAACTTGAATCCGTGACCGCTGAACCCGGCTGCGAACGTGACGCTGGCGTGCGCCGGGTGCTGATCGACGATGAAACGCTGGTCGCTGGACATCGTATACATGCAGCCAATCGTACTTGCTAGCGGCGATTGAATCTAAGGGCTTGAAGAGCAGGTATGATGGGCCGGTTGTCGCAGCCGGCGCGGTTACCTTTGATGGATCCAATATCCCAGGCCGCGTTGGGCGCGGTCGTCGCCCAGACAGCGGGCCACAAGACTCTCGGCTTTCGCGCCGCCGCCGTCGGCGCGGCCGTGGGAGCGATGCCGGATATCGACGTGTTCTTTTCTCTGAGCGGCGACTACTTCGAGCAGCTGGTCAGCCACCGTGGGATTACCCATTCGCTGTTCTTTGCCCCCGTGGTGGGGCCGGCTTTAGCCTGGTTGGCCTGGCGCGTTGAATCAGCCCGCCGACATGAGCTAGGGGGCGCGCGCAGACTTCAAGCCTGGATGCTCGCGCTGACCCTGGCCATCTTCTCGCATCCGCTGCTCGATTTGCTTACGCCCTACGGAACCCAGCTTCTATTGCCATTCAGCAATGCCCGGTTCGCAATATCGGCCATGCCGATCATCGACCCGGTGTACACGATCACGTTGCTGATCGGCTTGCAAATCGCCGCTCGCAACGCCGAGTTGGCAACCCGCATCGCCACGATCACACTGCTTGTATCGTGTTCGTATCTCGGCTACGGCTGGTACTTGAATTCAGCAGCCGAGGCCGAAGCGCGCGCTCAACTGGCGGCCAAAGGCGTGCTGAACGTCGAGGTCGCCGCATTTCCGACAATTCTGCAGATACACTACCGCCGTGTGGTCGCTCGCACGCCAGACCTCGACCGCGTCGGATTCATTTCCATGTGGGATCCGTGTGAGATCCGCTGGCGCAGCGAATCGCGTATTGATCGCCCGCACTTGGAAGCGTTTCTCGCGACGCGCGAAGGTGCCGTGTTCGATTGGTTCAGCATGGGCTGGGCGCATTATGAACTCGAGGAGCGCGGCGACACGCAACGACTCACGGCCACCGACCTGCGCTATGGGTTCACAGAGGATCCGACCACCAGCGTGTTTACGGCCTCTGCCGTACTCGATTCGAACGGCAGGGTCTTAGGCCCTGTAAAAGGTGGACGTTTTGCGCCGCAGTCACCCAGCGAAACGTTGTATGGGCTCATGCAGGCTGCCTACGCCCCCAATTGCCGGATCGATGAGGGCTAGAGCGTGCGCGAGAACTCGTCGCCGGGAGCCGGCCTTCCGATCCAGTAGCCTTGTAGCGTATCGCACCCCAGTGCCTGCAACGCATCGGCCGTTTCCTCATCTTCCACACCTTCGGCCACTACCTGCATGTTGAAATTATGCGCGAGATCGACGATCGTTTTCACGATGTCATGATCTTTGGAGCGCTGCAACATGTGCTTTACAAACGAGCGATCCACCTTGAGCTCGTCCACAGGCAGGTCCCTGAAATAGGCCAGCGACGAATACCCTGTGCCGAAATCGTCGATGGCGATTCGCACGCCGGTCTCGCGGAGACTAGCCAGCACCAACAGCGCCTCCTCGGGGTTTGAAATCATCGCCTCTTCGGTGATCTCCAGGGTCAGGCGTTCGCAGCCAACGCCAAAGATTGCAAGAGCATCGCGCACAGTGGGAACGAGATCCGGGTCATGCAGGAGCGTGGGTGGGACATTGACGGCCACGCTGAGGCCGTCGGGCCAACTCGCGCATTGCGCAAGCGCGGACTTGATTGCAAACCACGTCAGCGATCGAGTGATCGCGGGGCTTTCAGCATACGGCAGAAACTCGGCCGGCAACCTCACGCCATGGTTCGGATCATGCCAGCGCATCAGTGCTTCCGCGCCCGTCACGTGGCGAAACCCCGCATGCATCTTGGGCTGAAAGTACATGACGAACTCACCACGCTCGAACGCCATCTCTATCTCTCTTGCGCGCTTCAATCCGACTGTGGCGTTCGAGTCGTCAACGGCATCGCGCACCACGAATGGTATGTTTGACTTGCGCGCTTCCTTCAGCCCCGCTTCGGCAATCCGCAGCTTCGTCTTGGTATCCACAGGTTCATCGCCTGGCGGTACGAAAGCCGCATATACGACCGGACTGATTTCCTCATTCAGCAGGTTGATCGGTAGTGCAAACAAACGCGTCAACTTTGCGCCCGCCAGCTCAATCTGCTGAGGGTCCGATACGCCACGCAACAGCACACAGAGCTTGTGAGGCTGAACCTTGATGATTTCATCGTGCGCACGCAGCAAACGACCGACCCGGAGTTCGAACTCTTCGAGAAACAGCTTCAGGCAGACCTCACCGAGTTCCGCAGACACGTCTCCGGCATTGTCGATCTCAACTAACGCGAGTGTTTCCTGATTCATTGTCATTACAAGAAAAACTCGTCCGGGCGGATGCCGTGGGCCCCCGGCTCCAGCTCTTTGCTGATCCACAGAGAATCTCGGTTTTCATCTTCTGAGACGTATTTAGCCAGATCGAGCACAACCAGCTTTGCGTGGCGCTGTTTCTGCGCATCCAGGACCACGACGACTTTCGGACGCAACCTTCGCGATGCGTTTTGTTGCACAACGACGCCAACTTCACCGGAGCTGAGTTCAATCACGGCCCCGGTTGGGAACAAGCCGATCGTCTGCATCAATTGCTCAACAAGCTCACCCTGAAACAATTGATCCTTGAGGTCTGACAGTTCCTGAATAGCTTCGAACGAAGATCTTGCCGGAGCGTGCGGACGCGCAGTGATCATCGCATCATAGCTATCGACCAGGCCCGCCAGTCGGCCGAGCAGCGGGATATCCGAACCCGCCAACGCTCGTGGATATCCTGATCCATCATGCCGTTCATGGTGGGTGGCGACGATTTCAAGAACATCAGGATGAAGACCGCCCACAGCGTTCAACAGCTCAAGGCCAATCTTCACATGGGCGTGAATCTGTACCCTCGCCGAATCAGACAATGCTTCAGGCCCACGCGTTAATTCATCTGAGACGCTCGGCATTCCCACGTCGAGCAATGCCGCACCCAGGGCAAGCCGCACCAGCATCTGCTGTTCCAGGCCCAGATGTCGACCGAGCACGGCAGCCCAAACCGCGTTGGCCAGGCTGTGGTTGTACAGATAGTCGTCTTTCGATTTCATCCGCATGAGGGCCGCCATTGCTTCACTGTTGCGCAGCACGCTGTCGATGAGCGGATCGATGGCCTTCTGCACCGCGTGCACATCTAAACGACGAGTTTTTTTCAGCTCTTCAAAGACATGTTTCATCGCCACGCTGGCATTGGACAGATCTAATTCCGCCGTTTGAAACTCTTGTTTCAAGCTCACCTTTACGGGATAAGTGCGCTTCCCAACAACCTTTCGCGCGATGGGTTCGGCCTTGGCGCGGCGGCGAGGATCTACGTATACATAGGCGCAGTGCTTGGCAACGAATTCCACATCATCAGCATGGCGGATGAAAAAACCCTGAACCAAAAAAGGCGTTTCCAACCATGGGCGATCCAGTTCAGCCACATACATTCCAGGCTCCAACGCACCTGCCGGAATTTGCTGCAGCGCACCATTTTCAGACTGATCGATCATCGGCCCATTGTAGAGGTTGACTGGCTCGAAACTGAGGTGTGCGACACCTTATTGCGTCGCACAGAATGGGAAATCGTTCGTACGGAACGGCGTAATGAGAACCGCTACGCAAACTACAAGATCCGGCCTTTCCAGAAGTCGCAGCCGGAAATCGCTTCGGAACTCTATTCGCTCCTTACGGGCTGCTCATCGGGCCTGCGCCTGGTTGAGCTGTTCAGCCGCACAGCTTCGCGCAGACCCACGAGAATCAGATCCGGGACAACGGCGTCGAACAAATCGACGCCATCAAACAGGTGCGCGAACCCACCAGTGCCTATAACGATCGGCTTATGATCCTGGAATGCTTGCTCAGTGATGCGCAACACCATTTCCTTGACCATTCCGACGTTGCTCCAAAACAGGCCGTTCTGAATGCTCTCGACGGTAGTGCGGCCGATTGCGGACGTCACCGGAACGATTTCCACGGACGGTAGCTGTGCGGTCTTTTCCTCAAGGGCGTCCATGGACAGACGGACCCCTGGAATGATGTTGCCGCCCAGGAACTCACGCTCGTGGGTGATTGCGCACACCGTCGTCGCGGTGCCGAAATCAACTACGATGAGATTGCGATCGGGGTACAGCTTGATCGCGCCGATGGCGTCCGCGATTCGATCGGCGCCGACCTCCTTGGGATCCTTATAGCTGATGCGCAATCCGGTTCTGATGCCCGGGCGCATGATCAACGGGTCGATGTCGAAGTACTTCTGACAGCACGAACGCAGCGAATAAATCATGTCTGGCACCACCGAACATATGGCGATGTTCGTGATGTGCTCGGGAACCATCCCGTTTTCACGCAGCGCACTGCGTAAAAACACGCCCAATTCGTCTGACGAGCTGCGAACGGTGGAGGTCCGACGAAACTGCACGCTCAGCTTGTCGCCGTCGTAAACCCCGCAGTACATCTGAGAGTTACCGACATCCAGGCAGAGCAGCATGGTTGATCCCTATCCCTGTTCAACCTGCAACAACACGTTGTCGATCAGACGAACCTCACGCCCCTTGCAACGCAATGTCGCAGCCGCGAAGCGCCGACCGTCGCGCGTTGATACGTAGTCCACCGCGAAACCAGCACGCTCGAGTGCGCCGGCGGCCGCGGCATCCGAACAGGATTCGCCGATCAAGCGGCTTAGCATCGCGGCGCGCTCGCGCCCGGCTGTGTCGAGCAAAGCGTTGCGGGAACTAATGGCGAGCCCGTCGCTTTCACGTACGGTTGCGCACGCCACAATAGTTACGTCCAAAAAGAACGCTTTGCACATGTCCCGAACGAGCAAGTATTGCTGATAGTCCTTCTCGCCGAAATACGCACGTCGTGGCCGGACCAGATTCAGCAGTTTCATGACCACCGTCAGAACGCCGGTGAAGTGGCCTTCGCGATTGTTCCCACACAGTTCGCGGCTGAACTCGCTCTCGTTGACCTGATAGCGGAAGTCGTCCGGGTACAGCTGGGCGTCGGTTGGGGTCAGAACGATATCCACACCCAGCTCATCGGCCCAACACAGGTCATCGTGCAAAGTAGACGGGTAGTTGGCCAGGTCAGTTGGGTCGTTGAACTGAGTGGGATTGAGATAGATGCTCAACACCGTCTGCGCGCTTTCACTTACGCTGCGTTGCAGCAGGGATGCATGGCCTTCATGCAGCGCGCCCAGGGTCGGCACAAAACCAAGATTTTCGCTCAACGTAGGGCGCAGTTCTCGCCACTCCTGCAAGCTCGAGACCACCTTCATGCGTAGGACTCCGACTTGGATGGGAAGCAGCCCTGGCGGGTTTCATCATGAAACCGATTCACCGCCTGGCTCACGACCTCGAACCCGTTCGCGTATTGACGCAAAAATTTCGGCTTGAAATCCGGGTTCATACCCAGCATATCCTGCAGTACCAGCACCTGGCCGTCGGTCTCGGGGCCGGCACCGATGCCGATGGTGGGTATATCAATAGACCGGGAGACACGCGCGGCCAGCTGCGCCGGAACGCATTCCAGTACGAGCCCGAAGCATCCGGCTGCGGCCAGGGCCTTAGCGGATTCCATTAGCCCATCCGCGCCGTTGTCGCTGCGTGCCTGGACCTTGTGGCCGCCCAACGCGTGTACGGATTGCGGGGTCAGGCCCAGATGGCCCATCACGGGAACGCCCGATTCCACAATATGCGCGATCATTTCCGTGTGCCCCGCTTCACCTTCGATCTTCACCGCGCTGGCGCCCGACTGCATGAGCGCCTGAACGGCATTCATGGTGGGCTCCAGACCTTTGCGGATGGCGAGGAATGGCATGTCTGCAACGATGAACTTACCGGGTGCGCCACGCGCTACGGCTTTGACGTGCAGCGCCATGAGATCGACGTCGGCAAAAACCGTGGAATCGTAGCCGTGCATCACCATCGCCAAACTGTCGCCAACCAGCAGACAATCGATATTGGTGCGTTCCAGAATTTGCGCCGACCAGAAGTCGTAGCAGGTGACCATGGAAATCTTGTCACCGTTTCGTTTTCGGGTTCGGAAATCGAGTACGTTCATGCGCGGCCCCTTTACGTTCCGATCTTGCGGAAGAGACCCTCACACGCGGCATGTTCAAACATATACGGAGGTGCTTGAGGTACCTGTCCTTGCATCGGGATCAAGTCCAACTGCCAGTTGAATTCATTATTGAATTTTCGCGATACCCTAGCGTCCGCTTCCCGCATGTGCTTCTTCTTACAAGAAGGGGGCGCCCCTAGTCTCCGTGCCATGCATCGGAGCCAAGGTCGACCGTACGACAGTCGTAGTCGAAAGTCCATTGCGGCATTGCTGAAGCAGCCAAAGCTCGCCGAAACGCGCCTCAATCATCCAACAAATATTTCGTCTGATAAAAATTAGATATATATCATATAGTTGAATAACTATTCTCGAATAAAAATCACTATGCATCGGGATTGAAGACGTCGTGACAACGCGCAACGGGCTCGGCTTTAGGAACCGTGCTGGCGCCCAAAGGCGTCGTCGATCCGTGAGAAACGCCGGCGTACGAATTCTCGGCTTTCGGGATGGGGCAATACGTATAGCTCGTTGGCATCGATGGCGGCAAGCACGCGTTCGGCCACTTCCTCCACGGAGATAACCCGACCGGCCAGATCATCATTTGCCTCTGCCTGATCGGGAACAACCGACGATTCCGCAGCACCGTAATGCTGCGGGCGATTGCGTTCCGACGCGCCGATATTTGTGCCCACCCGCATCGGGCAGAGTACCGACACACCGATCTGCGAATCCCGCACTTCGCGCCGCAGCACTTCTGCCAGGGCCACGACCCCGTACTTCGCAACACAGTACGGACCAAGACCCACATTGGGTACCAGGCCGGCAAACGACGATGTAAACAGGATATGCCCGCCCTGCCCCTGCGCGAGCATGCGCGGCAGAAAAACCTCCACGCCGTGAATTGCACCCCACAGGTCGACATCGATGATCCAGCGCCAGTCGTCGTGGCTCATCTGGGCGATGGGCCCACCGACGGCAACGCCTGCGTTATTGAATAGGATGTATGTTCCACCGAGGCGCTCATCGGCGACATCGGCCAGCTGCTGCACCGCCTCGAGGCTGGAAACGTCACAGGTCTGGGTCTCCACCACGGAAGCACCTGCCGCGGCAACCTGCTCGGCGGCGTCCGCCAACGCCTCGGTTTCAATGTCCGCGAGCAGCAGCCGCGCACCCCGGTTCGCGAATACTTTGGCCGTGGCCAGGCCAATGCCGCTGGCGCCCCCTGTAATAACCACCCCCTTGTCGTGCATGCCGTCATCGTTGACCGCCATGATAAGTCTCCCGTTGAACGTTTTGTTAGTCCTGTCCGGTGAATGCAGTCCCCCATTCATCGGCAAACGCGAGCTTGTCGACCGGCCGCCGGGTTATGGGGCCGTGGCCTCCACCCATGGGGTAGCCAATGGGCACGAACGCGCACGTGTACCAGTCCCCGGGTATCCCGAGCAGCGTTTTGACCTCGTCCTCTCGATAGCACAAGAGCGTGGTGAGCGTGCAGCCCACACCCTCAGCCCGACATGCGAGCATCGCGTTTTGGACCGCCGGATATACCGAAGCACCCCCCACAACCGCGGGCCGACCGAGACCGGCGTCGGTGATCGCCATCCGGTCTGGATTGAAACAGAACACGAGAATCACCGGTGCATCACCAAGGTGCTCACCGAGGCGGTCTGCGGCGACCATCATGCGCTCTCCTCTGGCACGCGCTTCACCTTCCAGGCGTTGCATGTTCTGGCGCACGCCAGCGCTGTATTTTGCCCATTCCGGCCGATACAGATCCCCCAGTGCTGCGCGTTTTTCGGCATCACGCACCATTACGACCCGCCACGGTTGAACGTTGCCACCGCTGGGCGCCCACGCGGCCGCCTGCAGAATGCGCTGCAACACCTCAGGTGCGATGGGGTCGGTCTTGAGCCGCCGTACCGCACGCAGCGTGCTCATGGCCGCATATATTTCCACGTCGCTCATTGCACCCTCCCCGTGGGCAGAACTCGGAATTCCGGCTTACGTTGCCTGACGCTTGGCGATCCTGCAATGCTTTCGGAACACCTCAGGCCCGTTGCCCGGCTGGAACCTGCCGGAGAAATGCTTTGGGCTGCTCAGTGCATCCAACCACCCCAATGCTTTAGAATTCGGCTATTGTCCGAACTAGCACATGTACCACATTTTCTAACAACAACTGTCGATCAACCCAGTTATCAATAAAGGGGACCATGGATTACCACCTCACAGAAGATCAGGCCGCCATCAAGGATCTGGCTGATCGCTTTACCGCCGAGAAAATTACGCCCTACGCCAGCGATTGGGATGAGCGGCATTTTTTTCCGCGTGAAACCATCCGCGCTGCTGCAGAGTTGGGTTTCGGCGGTATCTACGTCCCCGAGCGCGCCGGCGGCATTGGCCTGGGTCGAATCGAAGCAGCCCTGATCATCGAAGCCATGGCGTACGGGTGCCCGTCTACCTCGGCGTTCATCTCCATCCACAATATGGCGGTCTGGATGATCGGCCAGTTCGGCTCGGAAGATGTGTGCAAGCGCTTCGTGCCGAAGCTGGTCACCATGGAGCACATGGCGAGCTACTGCCTCACCGAACCCGGCGCGGGTTCTGATGCGGCATCGCTGAAGACGAAAGCGGTGCTGGACGGCGACCACTACGTGGTCAACGGTTCCAAGGCGTTCATCTCCGGCGGCGGCGTAAACGAGATCTATGTGTGCATGGTGCGCACGGGCGAGGATGGCCATCGCGGTATTTCGTGCCTCGTGATCGAGAAGGACCGCGCGGGAGTCAGCTTTGGCGCCAATGAACGAAAGCTCGGCTGGCATTCGCAACCCACGACCATGGTGAACTTCGAAGACGTACGGGTTCCGGTCGCAAATCGCGTGGGCGAAGAAGGCGAAGGCTTCAAGATCGCCATGGCGGGTCTGGATGGCGGCCGGTTGAGCATCGCCGCGTGCTCAATCGGTGGCGCTCAACGCTGTCTCGATGAGTCGATCAACTACGTGAAAGAGCGGCGCCAGTTCGGAACTGCCGTTAGCGAATTTCAGAACACCCAGTTCATGCTGGCCGACATGGGCACCCAGCTTGCCGCCTCCAGGGTGCTGGCCCACGTCGCGGCGCAAAAAGTCACCGAAGACGCCCCCGATAAAACCCGCTACGCCGCTATGGCGAAGTTGCTTGCTACGGTCGCGGGGTCGAAGATCGCCAATGATGCGCTGCAGCTTCATGGCGGGTACGGCTATTTGATGGACTACCCGATTGAGCGTTTTGTTCGCGACTTGCGGGTACATGAGATTCTGGAAGGAACCAACCAGATTATGCGGATTGTGATCGGCAGGTCTTTGTTGAGCTGAGGACCAATGCATCGATCCAACCAACGACCGATCAGGCCGCCGGGTACGCGCTCCCCCCATCGACCTTAAGAATTGCCCCCGTCGTAAAGCTCGAAGCGGCCGACGCAAAGTACAACGCCGCACCAACCACTTCTTCGGGCCGTCCACCACGGCGCAACGGAATCATCGTTTTCGCGCGCTCGTTGAATGCCTCCATATCCCAGGCTTTGCTGATATCGGTGAGAAACGGTCCCGGCATGATGCAGTTCACGCGAACCTTGGGCGAGTAGGCGCGGGCGAGGCCGAGTGTCATGGCGTTCAGCCCGGCCTTGGCCATGCCGTATGGAAGCTCCGTGGGTGTTGGCTGCACCGCGGCCGTGCTGCTGACGTTGATGATCGAGCCGCCGTCGCCTGCCGCCATGCGCTCACCAACAAGCGATGACAGACGAAACGGGCCGCGCAGGTTTACGTTTAGCACCTTGTCGTACAACGCCTCGGTGACTGCCGTCAACGAATCGTACAACGGCGACATGCCCGCGTTGTTCACGAGCACATCCACGTGCCCGAAGCGATCGTAGGCCAATTGGACAAGTTGTTCGCTGTCTTGCCAGTTGCCCGCATGATAGAAAGCACCGATGCATTCCTGTCCGCTTGCCTCCTGGATCTGTGCCGCTGCAGCTTCACAGGGCTTCAGCTTGCGGCTGGCAATCACGACGTTCGCACCTACCGCCGCAAATGCCCTGGACATCTCCAGGCCGAGGCCGCGGCTGCCGCCGGTGATGATCGCGACCTTGCCGGATAGATCGAATATTTCATTTGGGGATTTCTGATCGCTCATTGAATCTCTCCTTGCAAACGGTTCTGGTTATCTGGTCGCAAACGGGGCGAGCGCGGCGCATCGGCCAACGTGGCCAACGTGTAAAATCGCGACTCCTGCATGGGTTGCCGCGCAGGTTCCGACGCAGGCCCTAACATCGCAGATTTCCCCACGGCTTCAGGCATGCACCTTTTTGCACATCCGTTCATGCACCCGCTACTCGTCCAGGGGCGGCTTCTTGATGAGCTTGCGCACCGCTTCACCACCCTGGGGATCTACCGGCATGTTGTGCACCATGGAGTTGTTCGCGTGCGACAGCTGCTGCAGCGTCATCGCGCTGCGCAGCGCGCTGTACAGCCCCTGATCGTTCTGCATCTGATTGACGCTTTCCTTTGCCGTCTTCAGGCCCATCATGGGCTGCTCGGCGATCTCCTGGGCCATCTCCATGGTTTCCGCCGCTAGCCGCTCGCGCGGAACTACGCGATTGACCATGCCGATTTCCTTGGCGGTCCGCGCGGTAATCGCGCGCCCGGTGAACAACATTTCCTTGGCCTTGCGAATGCCGAACTCCCATGGGTGGCCGAAATATTCCACCCCGTTGACGCCGAACGCCACGACCGGATCCTGGAACGTGGCATCTTCGCTCGCCACGACCAGATCGAACGGCCACACCAACATCAAGCCGCCGGCGATCACCTTGCCCTGCACTTCGGCAATGGTCGGCTTGGGAATGTTGCGCCAGCGCCAGCAAAGTCCGAAGAAGACCTCCTCCTCGAACGCCCAGTGCCCTTCGGCACCCGGCTGCCCGAAACCGCGCGACGTGCTGAGCGCGACATCTTTGAGGGCGTAATCATCCGGCCCGCCCATGGGTCCGTGGCCCGACGAGAAATGCTTGCCCGCGGCCGCTACGATGATGACCCTGACGTCGTTGTCGGCTGCGGCTCTGTCCAGCGCAGAATTCAGATCGTAGAGCATCTGCAGGTTCTGCGCGTTGGCCTTGTCGGGCCTGTTGAGCACGATCCGGGCAATCCGCTCGCTAGGTTGCTCGTAGATGACAGCCTTAAACTCCTTCTCGGTGGCTTCGCTCATGGTTTCCTCCGGAAAATTGATGGCTTGAACTGTTGGCTAAAAAAAAAGATCCGCGACCTACCGACTTGCGTTGCCGAGCGCATCCGCAATGACGGTATTCAATACGAGCGGGGCAGTCCGAGCACGTGCTCGCCGATGAAGCTGAGAATCAGATTGGTTGAGATCGGGGCAATCTGGTACAGCCTGGTTTCGCGAAATTTACGCTCGATGTGATATTCCTTCGCAAACGCGAACCCGCCGTGAGTCTGCATGCACACGTCGCCCGCGCGCCAGGAGCTTTCCGATGCGAGCATCTTGGCCATATTCGCCTCCGCGCCGCAGGCATTCCCGGTATCGAACAGGCGCGCGGCTTTTTCCACCATCAGCGCTGCAGCCTCTACGTCGGCATAGCATCGCGCGATGGGAAACTGTACGCCCTGGTTCTGCCCAATGGGGCGGTCGAACACGATCCGGTCCTTTGCATAGGCGCAGGCCTTGTCGATGAAATAGCGACCATCGCCGATACATTCAGCCGCAATGAGAATACGTTCTGCGTTCATGCCATCGAGAATCACCTTGAAACCGTTGCCCTCCTCACCCAGCAGGTTTTCCCGCGGAACCGCCAGATCGTCGAAGAACAGCTCGCAGGAATGATGGTTGATCATCGACTCAATGGGACGAATTTCCAGACCGTTTCCCTCCGCCGTTCTGACATCCACGATGAAGGCCGATAAGCCCTCCGTCTTTTTCTTGACTTCTGCTTTGGGCGTTGTACGGGCAAGCAGGACCATTAGATCGGTTTGCTGAACGCGGCTGATCCACACTTTTTGCCCGTTGATGATGTAGCTGTCGCCGTCTCTGCGAGCGGTGGTTTTCAAGCTGGTGGTATCGGTCCCGGTCGTGGGTTCCGTGACCGCGAAACTTTGCAGGCGTAGTTCCCCGGATGCGATCTTGGGTAGATAGCGCTCCTTCTGCGCGTCGTTGCCATGGCGAAGCACCGAGCCCATGACATACATCTGGGCATGGCAGGCGCCGCCATGGGCGCCCGATCGGCACACTTCCTCCATGACCGCGGCGGCTTCGAGCAAGCCGAGCCCCCCTCCCCCGTACTCCTCGGGGATCAGCACGGTGAGAAAACCGGACGTTGTGAGCTCCTTGACAAACTCGGTGGGATATTCGTTGGTTCTGTCAAGGTCCAGCCAGTAGTTCTCGCCGTACTTGGCACAAAGCTGACGCACAGCATTACGTATCTCGACCAGCTCATCTTGTTGCGACATCGCGGCCCCCGTATGACACCCGTGACCTTACTGCATGCGCCGCGGGGATTCATCATCATGGCACGCTCAAGCCCGCTCGTTGACGCGTAGACCCTCGTGATCGTGGTAAAGTGTGCATGGCGACGGAGAGACAACATGGCTGAACCCACCCCCTATCCAGACCCCAACAACGTCTGGCGCCTGGAGACACCGGGCCATGAAGGTTGGGAACGCACGTCTCGGGCGGACGACCCAAACAAGTATTTCGTGGTTTCCGCAGACGCTCACGTGCAGGAACCCTCTGATCTGTGGCGGACGCGCATGGACGCCAAGTACCACGATCGTCTGCCCGGCGTGAGCGTCAACCCCAAGGGAACCAAATTCCAGAAGACCGAGGGCTTCCGCCCGCTGCGACTGCAGAACATCAAGTTCGAAGGTGAGGATGCGCTGCGCAACCGATCCGGAACCACCCCTGAAGAACGGCTGGCCGATTTACAGGCAGACGGCGTCGACTGCGAAGTCCTGTTTCCCAACAAGGGCCTGGCCATGTGGGCCACGCCGGACGCACAGTTCAGCCAGGCCATGTGCCGGGCTTTCAACGAATGGGCGTGGGAGGTGTTCGGGCCCTACAACGACCGGCTGGCGCCGATGGCGTGCGTTGCCAGTGCCGACATCGAGGGCGCCATCGCCGAGATACAGCGCTGCACGAAGCTCGGCTTTCGTGGCGTAACGCTACCGTGCAAGCCCGTGTGGGGGGCTCCCGACCATGAGGCATTGAACTACAACCTGCCCGAATTCGACCCGCTGTGGGCGTGCATTCAAGACGCGAATGTGCCCGTGACGTTTCATGTTTCTACCGGGCGTGATCCGCGCACTGCACGTGGCAACGGCGGCGCGTTGATCAACTATGCCGTCCATTCCCTGGCACCCAGCATGGAGCCAATCGCCAACCTGTGTGCTTCGGGCGTGGTGGACAGGTTTCCAAAGCTCAGCTTCGGCACCATCGAGGCCGGCATCGGCTGGATTCCCTGGACGCTTTCGGCACTCGACGAAGCCTACAAAAAGCACCACATGTGGGTACGGCCGAAGCTCAAGATGCTGCCCAGCGAATATTTCAAGCAGAACGGTTTCGCCAGCTTTCAGGAGGACCAACCGGGCCTGGATCTCGCCCGCGAGCACGGCCTGGTAGACAACTTCCTGTGGGCCAATGACTACCCTCATCATGAGGGAACCTGGCCACATTCCGCCGAGGCCATAGAAAGAACCATGGGGAAGCTCAACGACTCGGAGCGGGCGAAGATTCTCGGCCTGAACTCGGCGCGCATTTTCGGTTTCGAGGTTCCGCGCCCCTGAGCATCGCTTCAGGCGTCAAGCCTCGCAGTCTCGGCATCCAGCGGCGGCGGACTGCCGCACGGACCGGATTGATGGTGCACGACACGCGGCTGGCCATCCTCGACGATGAAGAGGTTCATGGCGGTCAGCACCGATCCGGGCAGCACTTCGTAACACACCACGGCAACACCCGCTCCAACCGCAACGGCCTGAGCCGCATAGAAGCTCACCTTGGGTTGATCCGGGTTGCCCAGGATCCGTTCCCAGCTTTCCAGCACGGCAACCCGGTCGATGAGCGCTGACCATCCCGGATGTATGCACACAACCTGCTCGCGCTGTGACCACAACGCACGCATCGCCAAATAGTCACCTTCTGCGAACGCAAGGTAGAACGCTTCGTTGGCAAACAACGCTTCGTTGGGGTGCATGCGTTCGAGTATCCTCGCGTTGCATACCACCCACAAGCCGGCGTGCGGGCCTAATAAACCTACCGTGGACGGCGACGGGCGTTTGTATAGACTGCTTTTTCATGTTTGCGGTTCGCTTTGTTCTGCTGCTTCTCACGATGTCTGCGATCGCCCACTCGGGTTCGCCGGCGCGCGAGCTTGCGCCCCATCGGTGGACCGCCATACCGCGCATCGTTGCGTTCGGCGATGTGCACGGCGCATATGAGCAACTGGTCACCGCACTCAAGGCAGCCAACGTCGTCGACGAAACGCTCGACTGGTCTGGCGGCGACACTCACCTGGTGAGCCTGGGCGATCTGTTGGACCGCGGATCCGAGTCGCGACGGGTCATGGACCTCCTCATCAGGCTGCAGGCTCAGGCGCCTAGCGCGGGCGGCCGTGTGCACGTCGTCATCGGCAATCATGAACTCATGAACCTGACCGGCGATTTGCGCTACGTGGCCGCCGACGAGTTCGCCGCCTTCGTTGAAGAAGAGATCGAACACGCGCGCAACGCCGCGTTCGCCGAGTACCGCGATCAGACCGAACACAACTATCCTGACACCAGCGCGGAGATCGAGATGGCCCGGCGCAACTTTGATGCGCGCTTTCCGCCCGGGTACTTCGGTCACCGAGCCCACTTTGCCGCCCGCGGCAGCTATGGGTCGTGGTTGTTGCGACAGCCACTGATGGTGGTGCTCAACGAAAACGTATTCGTCCACGGCGGTCTGCCACCGATCACCGCCCGCATGCCGCTCCAGCAGATCAACGCGACGTTCGCAAGCGACCTCGCGGAAATCTTGTTGCTCGGCGAGCAGCTCAGGCTTGCTGGATGGGTTCGCGGCGACGAAGATCTGCTGCTTCAGGACGATGCGGTTCTGACGCTGGTCGGGCGTGCCGAAGAGACAAGCGACCCAACCCTGGCAGCCGCCGGGAAGCGATTTGTATCGCTCGTCAGGGGCGAGTTGTTCGGCGTCGCGAGCCCGAACTGGTATCGCGGGACCGCTCGTTGCCACCAGACCCTGGAGCAGCCGCTGCTCACGGCGGCGCTGACCAACCTCGGCGCGCACCGGGTCGTGATGGGGCACACGCCGACGTCCAACAGGCGCGTGCAGCAGCGCCTCGATGGGCACGCCCTGCTTGCTGATACCGGAATGTTGACATCCCACTACGGTGGTCAACCAGCACCGCTGGTATTCACCGGTCGCGACCTGAAAATCCTATACCCGTTGCAGGCGGAGTCTTCTGACCGTGCCGATTATCTCCATCCGCTGCAACTGCACGGGTTGCCGCCCGATTCGCTCGAAACGCTGCTGAGCACCGCGTCGCTCTCCGCCATGGGGCCCCGCACCGGAGCAATCGGCAGCGCTACCGTGACGATCGAGCTAAATGAGCAACCCGTGAACGTGGTGTTCGAGCCAGGTTCGCGCAAGGCGAACAGGCAAAAGGTCGCCGCGTATCGGTTGTCGCGGCTGCTGAATCTCAATCTCGTCCCCGTGACCGTGGCGCGCACCGTGGACGGTACGAAGGGGGTACTGATCGCCCTGCCCGCGCGGACCATTTCCGAGACGGCCAGGGCGGCCGCGAAGATAGATCGGTCGAACTGGTGTGGCATAGGCAACGATTACCAACTCATGTACGCTTTCGATGCGCTGATTCAAAATGAGCAACGAAGCGCCGAAACGATGATCTACGACCAACAAAACTGGCAGCTCTATCTGACCGGCCACGGGGCCAGCTTCGGGAGCGGCACTGCCTTACCCAGATATCTCGCCGGCATCAAGCAGGCGCCCCCCGGATCGTTACCGGTTGACCTTAAAGCGCTCGACGAAGAGAAGCTTCTGAGCACGCTCGGAGAACAACTGAGCAAACGCCAGCTCCGCGCCATCCTCAAACGCCGCGATCGCCTGCTGCACAACTGGAACGAGGCGCCAACCCGATGAGACGCTCCACGCGCGCATCTGCACCACTGTTCGTGATCACCGCGTACTACACGTTCCTGCTGGTGGGGTTTTCGCTGGTCACCCACTACTTCCCAGGCTTGGACGACTACCTTCCGATCGGTGGCATCTCCGAGCTGCTCGAACGCGGGGGCATGTCATTCGAACCCGTCGAGATCATTCGAACTGCGGTCATCCATGCGCCGCACATGTCTCGATTGGCGATTGCCATGGTCGGCGCAACCGTACTCATGCTGCCCATCTCCTGGGTTTACTTCATCACCACTCAGCAACACGGCATCGATAGATCGTTTGCGCAAACGATGATGGTACTGCCGATCATCGTTGCAGGAATCGCGACGATCGTACAGAACAGCATTCCTTTGGCGTTCAGCCTGGCGGGCATCGTTGCGGCCGTGCGCTTCAGGTTTACGCTCAAGCAACCATCACACACGCTCTACATCTTTGCATCAATAACCATCGGATTGGGTGCAGGGATCTCTGCCATTGAAATCTCGACGGTGATTTCAATCGCATTCGTTTACGTAACGATGTTCATGTGGGTATTCAACTACGGTGCAGATTTGAACAACCGTTTCTTTTCCTTCCTGACAGGAAGAGATCATCGCGACGATGATCTTTAGGTGGCGCCCGTCTAAGTGCACGTTGGTCGGCGGGTTACTCCTCGTCCTGTTGTCAGGGGGTTGTGAGCCAACCGGAAAGGCCTTTCACATCGGCGGCTACAGCTACCATACAGAACGCTTCGAGCAGTGGAAGCTGCCAAGTTCCCTCAGAGAGATTTCCGGCCTTGCCGGAACCGCGGACGGTCGATTGTTTGCACACTCAGATGAACGTGCAGTCATTCATCAGATCGACTATCAAAGCGGCAAATGGCTAAAGTCATTCTCACTGAGCCACCGGCCGGGTGAAATGCCGGGCAGGGCGGTTGAAGGGGACTTTGAGGGAATTGCCGTCGCAGGCGACGATTTATACCTGGTCACAAGTCAGGGAACGATTTATGTCTCACGGCTGGGCATCGATGGTTCGTCTGTGGCGTTCCACGTGATTCGCACCGGTCTCGGGGAAACGTGCGAGATCGAAGGGCTTACCTACCACCCCGGCTTGCACGTGCTGCTGCTTGCCTGCAAGGTGGTACGCAGCGCCGAG
>SMVB01338164.1_pt1 | contig 18026 bp, 12 predicted proteins | sample 2456461 | NCBI WGS metagenome assembly SMVB01 (sample SAMN11095934, study PRJNA526329) | marine sediment metagenome | biome: Marine sediment; feature: Surficial sediment; material: Deep marine sediment; isolation source: Hadal surficial sediment | place: Pacific Ocean | collected 2014-05 | depth...
ATACTGCCGCTACAACTGTTAATGCTGAAAAAATTACCATCAGAATGAAAGCTGAGATTTGAGGCATCAAATGATAGATATTATAGAGTGCATAGGTGAAGAAATACATGAGGCCCATGGCTAAGCTGACCAGTACAGCGCTATAGTTTTTGTATTTATTCTTTAATCTTAAACCAAACATTAAAAGCCCTAATCCAGGCAGATAGCCATAGACTATTCGTGATAATGGATTTATTATTTCTTGGTCAATCGCATACTCAGCTCCAATTGCAACACCAATGACTGTAATTACAATTCCAATTTTGTTTATGAGATTTTCACCTATAAATTTTTCAATTTCAGATTTATGTCTTGGTGACATTTCGATCTTTTTAAAATTTTATTGTGCGCTTTAAATAATTATGGGTTATAATCATGAGTTAATCGTGAGTGATTATTCGTAAAAAATCAGTGATATAAATCTATCAATTTTTCATAAAAATATACAGAATAGGGGAATAAAATGGAAGACACTGAAATTTCATTTCTTAAATTATACTGTTCGGAAGATAGAATTACTGGTTTTGATACTTCCGCCTTTGTTGGTGCCTCCCTCAGGCAGGCACCAACAAAGGCACGAATCGGTAATTTAAATTTCAGGAAACCCCGAAAAATGGGTTTCGCTTTATGATATCATCATATGACAAATTTTCGTGCCTTACCAACGCACCTGATAACTGTCCGTCCCGACTCCAGACTTCGGATTTCCAGCCCTTAAACCAAAGTTTTCCTTTAAATTAATAGTAGAACCAAAATTAATAAAAGGCCGCAGATCTCAAGTTCATTTAATAGATTTAATAACGAACCCGACATCAGTAAAATCCCCATAAATGAGGATTGATTTTAATCATAATTATTTAAAACTTACACAGTATTCAATTAAATGAAATACAGAACTTTAAAAATGGGACTGACGTGGCGAAGCTTTTATTCGTACGCTAGAATCTAATACAGGTGCGGGGTTGATTTTCATTGCGAATATCAGCGAGTTCAATATGTAGTAATTGGTAAATATAGAGCCTAAGGGGTATTAAGTATTTTAATATGTTACACACTTCATTGACTTTTCTAACAAATGAATTAAATGAATATCTAAAGCTTAGAACCGGCACTTCTGATGATAGGGTTTTTCTTACAAGTGTGGCCACTGAAACCAGCGGCCTTAAAATTCCTGATAAATCACTTGGATTGTCTCTAATGAATATTGAAGAAGAAAGGGTTTTTAAAGATCAGAAATCAAGTTTTATAAACAAGGACGGTATTGCCGAGCATTTAAATCCGGAGATAAAACTCAACCTCTATATTTTAATATCGGCAAATTTTCAGGACAAGGAGTCTTCTGATTCTGAAGACTATATAGAAGGTTTGAAGCAGCTTTCATATGCAATTTCATTTTTTCAATCTAAAAATGTTTTTACCATTGATAATTCGCCGGGAATGATTGAGCAGGATCCTGAAATGATTAAGCTGGTGGTGGAGTTGTATTCTTATTCCTTCGAACAACTTTACAATTTTTGGACGGTTGTGGGGGCCAAATATCTACCCTCTGTCCTGTACAAAGTGAGGCTTATTACATTTCAGGAGAGAGCAGTACTGGATTCAAGTTTGCCTATTGAAAAGATTGGCATCAACAGTGAAAACAAGTTATGATAAACATTATTTATATAAGATTATTCAATCTGAATATTGCTCATAATTATTATGAGAATGGCATTGTAAAGGGCCTAAGCATAGTCCCGACGATTGAAACATCAAAATTACTAATGAATGGCAAAATGTTGTTCAAAACCATTCCCAAGGGAGGGGGCTTTGTGGTACTATATAGGGCCGAGGTAGATGAAGTTACACCTTTGATTGATTTGGGCAAAGATTTGAAATTTACTTTTATTATAAAGTCGGATGTAAATTCAGAATTCTTTAATATAACAGATCTTGATGAGTCGGTTTCAAAAGTTCATAGTTCAGCAAACATTATTTATTTCAGAAATGATCCGGCAACAGCCTCAGACGACCCGTCATCACCGGAACTAATTAATCATAGTATAATTGACAAAGTAAGAACTTCCCTTTTTACCTACCAATTTGAATTAAATTCAAATCCAGCACAAGTATTATTCAGAGTTACAGATGAATCCGGTAGTCCGATATCTGTAGGAAAAGAAGAGGATGGAACTCCCTATAACACCACTCTTACACTTTTCATTAGTGATTCTAATAGTTTCCAGCAACAAATTGATTTACGAAATAAATCAAAGGGAAAGTACACAATCACTATTAGGGATACAGGAGACACAACTACACTGAAAGAAGAAGTAATATATGTTGATGATCTTCTTGTGCCACAGAAAATGGTGGGCGTCATCGACCTCGTATATGACACAGCCAACAATGAGATATATGGTAATACCGAGCAATACCAACTTGTTTTTGAAAGAAAGAATAGCATATGGAAATACTTGGTGGTAAATAAAAATAATAAGGTTGACCTGACGGCAAAGGATTTATCTATTGTTGATGAAGGGAGCGCCACAGGCCCATATGTTGTCAACACGTTTGCCAGGGAGGGAACAGAGCCTCATGGCAGTATAAGAATAAATGATCTTGACACAGTGATCTTTAAGTCAAATATTCCCATCCCATTTTATGAACAACCAAAAATAAATTTAGAATTAAGAACCAATCCTGGTAACGATAAGCTGGTGACTCATCTTCCAAATCCCGCGCATAGTGGTGTGATCAAAAAAGAGTCTGGCGACCAGTTGTCAGAAATATATGTTTTCATTTAAACCTAAAAATTAAAAACAATGGCAGATTTTAAAACACCGGGAGTTAATATACAGGAAATATCAACTCTACCTGCATCAATAGCGTCAGTGGCTACGGCTATCCCGGCATTTGTAGGCTATACAGAGAAAATGGAAAGAAATGGAGAGCCTATTCCTCTAAATAAACCAGTGCGAATTACTTCTTTATTAGAATATAAGGAAATTTTTGGTGGCGGTTTTGATGAATTGTTTGGAGTCACATTAGCTGGAATCTCAACTGATTTTGGAGATACAACAATTACGGTTACTCAACCGGCCAGCCTATCTCCATACCTCATGTATTATCAATTGAAAATGTTTTTCACTAATGGCGGCGGACCATGCTATGTGGTATCTGTAGGTACATATATAGAGTCCAACCCCGGCCCCTCTGATATTACAGTGGCAAATCTTACAAGTGGAGTAAATGCATTGGAAGAAGAAGATGAACCTACAATTCTTATTGTTCCTGAAGCAACTCTCCTTTCTGTCATTGACAGGAAAACAATCAATGACATGCTTTTAGCGCAGTGCAATAAACTGCAGGATAGATTTGCCGTAATGGATGCGGTCGTTGTTCCGGGTAATACTGTGGCACAAGATGCCACAGCATACAGAGCCGAAGTGGGTAGTGGAAACCTTAAATATGGGGCAAGTTATTATCCCTCGTTAAAATCGAGTCTCGAAAGATATTATACAGAAGGTTCTGTTGTGATTGCTGATAACAGACCAACCGCAGGTAATGGTCCGTATGATTTGTGCACATTAGATATTCTTGCAGAGGGCGGTGACTTTGCTGTGGGTAAAATAGTGATAACTTCAATCACTGACCTTGCTGGTGATACATTTAATATTGATGGAGTACCCTTTGAAGCTGATGCTGATTTTCCTGTTGGCGCGGGTCCTGCATCTTCTGCAGGTAATTTGGAAGACGCCATTAATGCTGGAGGTAGTTCCAATTATACGGTTACCAGATCCAGCAATGTACTTTTAATACAGGCGACCACAGCAGGTACCGCCGGTGAATCAATTGTATTGACATATACCTCGACCGGCGCTGATGCAGCAACAGTTTCAGGATCCGGAACACTTCTATTAATTGATCCCGATAAAGAATTGGCCAATGCTATAAAAGCAAAATTGAAGACTAAACTAACACTTTATCCTTGTGGTGCTATGGCTGGAATTTATGCCAGGGTTGACAGAAACAGAGGGGTATGGAAAGCCCCGGCTAATGTACCTGTTTTAGGAATAACTGAACCGGAAATTTTAGTCACTTCCGAAGAGCAGGATGGTTTGAATGTAGATGCTACTTCAGGTAAATCCATTAACGCGATTAGAGTTTTTGCCGGTAAAGGAACCCTTGTCTGTGGGGCTCGTACATTGGCTGGAAACGACAATGAATGGCGCTATGTGCCTGTGAGAAGGTTCTACAACTTCGTTGAAGAATCAACAAAAAAAGCGACGGAATTCGTGGTTTTTGAACCTAATGACGCCAAAACATGGATAAGACTTAAGACCATGATCGAGAACTTTCTTTCCAAACTTTGGAGAGATGGAGCTTTGGCAGGAGCAACAACTGAAGATGCGTATTTTGTAAAGGTTGGATTAGGACAAACCATGACGGCATTGGATATTCTGGAAGGCAGATTAAATGTAGAAATAGGATTGGCAGTAGTCCGTCCCGCAGAGTTTATCATACTGAAATTCTCTCATAAATTACAAGAATCTTGAACTATATAGATTATTAATCATTTGATGAAACTTAAATAATTATAATTATGGCAAACAATACTCCAGGTGTATTTATTCAGGAAATATCTACACTACCTGCATCTGTAGCTGCTGTTGAAACCGCAATACCGGCGTTCATCGGACATACCGAAATTGCAGATAAAGATGGTGAATCAGATGTATTGCGGCAAGTTCCTACCAGAATCACTTCCATGTTAGACTACGAGAAGTTTTTTGGCGGGCCCAGTGACGAAGCGCTGATCATTACCGTAGACGATACCTATGATGGCGTTGATACGGAACCGGCAGTGTTAGCAGACCGCAAAGTAAAAGCAGTAAAACCGACCAGCATCAATGCTTTCAAAATGTATTACAGTATACAGATGCATTTTAGAAATGGAGGAGGACCGTGTTATATAATTTCAGTAAATGACTACGGCACCCCTCCTGCAGTAGGTGATTCAACCACTGTTACAAGTCTTATTGGAGGTTTGGCAATTCTTGAAAAAGTAGATGAACCAACACTCATTGTATTCCCGGATGATATGACCATTGTAGATTATAAAAATATTTATGATGCTGCATTAGCCCAGTGCAATAAGCTTCAGGACCGGTTTGTAATTATGGATGTGAAGGAAGAAACTACAGATCCTTTTGCTGACGCAGTCAATTTTAGAAACAATGGGATAAGCTTGGGCAACCTAAAGTATGGAGCTGCATATTACCCTTTTTTAAAAACTGCATTGAATTATGGGTTTAATGAGGATACACTGACATTCACACATACGAATGTATACATTGGTACCGGTACCCCTAATCCAGCAATACCGGCGGATAGTACACCAACTATAGCCTCCATTAAAACTGCAGATCCCAGTTTGTATAGAAGTATAATTGCTGAGACGAATAAATTATACATTGATATTGCCCCATCAGGCGCTGTAGCCGGAATTTATGCCAGGGTAGATAGCCAACGTGGCGTTTGGAAAGCGCCGGCTAATGTTGATGTGCGATCCGTCATTGGACCAACGAATAAAGTTACTCACGAGCAACAAGGTTCGCTTAATGTGGATGCTTCCAGTGGTAAATCAATCAATGTGATTAGAACTTTTACCGGAAAAGGAACTCTTGTTTGGGGCGCACGGACCTTGGCAGGAAATGATAATGAATGGCGGTATGTACCCGTAAGAAGACTTTATATATTCATTGAGGAATCGACTAAAAAAGCGACAGAATTTGTGGTCTTCGAATCAAATGATGCGAATACATGGCTTAGGGTTAAGACCATGATAGAAAATTTTCTATCCAAATTGTGGAGAGATGGAGCGTTGGCAGGCGCCAAGCCCGAAGATGCATTTTTCGTAAAGGTAGGCCTTGGCCAAACCATGACCTCGCTTGATATTCTGGAAGGAAGAATGAATGTGGAAATTGGTCTGGCTGCTGTGCGACCGGCTGAATTCATCATTCTGAAATTTTCTCACAAACTACAGGAATCTTAAAATACAATTCAAAATTGATAACTATAAAAATTAAAGATTATGGCAGCTAAATATCCAGTATCAGCTTTTCACTTCCAGGTAGAATGGGGAGGAACTAGAATAGGTTTTACAGAAGTATCAGGACTCTCTATAGAACTCCAAACGATAGACTATCGCGAAGGTAGTTCGTTAGAATATCAGGTTACTAAAATGAGCGGAATACCACAATACTCTAACATAACGCTCAAGAGAGGCATTTTCAGGGGAGACAATGAATTTTTCCAGTGGTTAAATGCGGTTAAAATGAATAATACCGACAGAAGGGAATTAACCATAAGCCTTTTGGATGAAGAGCATAACCCGGTTATGGTGTGGAAAGTAAAAGAAGCCTGGCCTAGCAAAGTAGAGGGGCCTTCATTGAACTCAACAGGCAATGAGGTGGCAGTGGAATCTATTGATCTTAGTCATGAAGGACTGACCATAGAAACTCCGTAACCGATGGCCTTGTTTTATCCACCAACTGGCTTTCATTTTTTGGTGAGGTTTGAAGGATTGTTATTGAAATATCCGGGCATTCCGGATATTGGATTTCAGGAAGTAGGAGGTCTGAATGTAGAGATTGGGGTAGAAGAATATCGTGAAGGAGGTGAAAATCGTTATGCGCACAGACTCCCCAATCCCGCAACATATCCGAACCTTACTATGAAAAGAGGAATGCTTATTGGATCCCAGCTTATGCAATGGTTTAAAGAATCAGTTGAAGGATTTCAATTCGAGGCCAATGATATTACGGTGATCTTGTTGAACCCTGATCACATTCCATTGCAAGCCTGGAATTTTATAAACGCCTGGCCTGTAAAGTGGTCCATTGAAGGGCTCAACGCCCAGGAGAATAATATAATGATAGAAAACATTGAATTTGCTTACCAGTATTTCCGGAGAATAGATCCTACATCAATTTTATTTTAATAAAGATAATTATGCCCATAGAAATTCGAGAGCTAATCATAAGATCTGTAGTTAACTCTGCAGATGAGAAACCAACAAGCAAAGCCAATGGCGCTAAAACTGCTTCTAACAATGGAATAATACAAGGCTTGGAAAAAGCGATTGAATTGATTAAAAATAAAAACGAACGATAATGGGTCTAAAGGATATTTTCTCAGCATTAGGCGGCTTAGAAAAATTAAAGATTACCGCTTTTGAGGACGATAGTTATAATACCTCCACAAAGACATATGTGGTGATGTATAATCCTACAGCCTATAGCTCTGAAGTGAATACAACATGGATTCCTGAAGGAGGGGTAGATCCGGATGCAAGACAACTTCAATTCCGTGGCAATCAATCTGATAAAGCTTCTTTTGAGTTTTTATTTGATGCAACTGCAGCCTCTCCACCAGGCGAAGATAAACCGGGAGAAATCGACCTTGGTTATTTGGGTGATGCGATAGACAGGGATGCAATTAGCAATGAGAAGGTAAGCGCTATTGACATTATAAATGAAGATAAACATGTTGATAGGGCCATCAAGGAGTTTCTTGACATGGCGCAAACCATACAATCAGGAACCCATTCTCCAAACTATCTTCAAATCAATTGGGGAGCCTATCAGTTTAGGGGGGTACTTTCTAAGGCTACCATTAATTACAAACTATTTAACAATGCAGGCTTGCCCATTCGGGCAACTGTTTCTGCGCAATTCACCGAATCACTTGCAAGAGATGAGCAGGCCGCGGAAGCAGGAAGGACATCACCTGATCTTACACATAAAAGAGTAGTTAGAGCAGGGGATACACTCCCATTAATTGCCAACAGAATTTATGGCGATCCCGGGTATTATTTAGAGATAGCCAAAGTAAATAATCTGAAAAATTTTAGAAGAATTAAGGAAGGACAAAGTCTCATATTACCACCAATTGAAAAGTAATGGCCGTAGAAAGAACCATACCAACGCAGGCAAATACGAATGTAGCCACATTTAGAATATTCTCTAATGGAGAACAAATACCGGAGACCATTGGTGTTAATTCTATTGTAATTTCAAAAAGTGTAAATAAAATAGCATGCGCAACGATTGAAATGTTTGATGGAAATGTGGCTATTGAAGATTTTGAACATAGCGCCGGTGATAGTTTTATACCGGGAACTGAAATTGAAATAAAAGCCGGTTATCAAAGTATCGAAGATACAATATTCAAAGGGATTATCATCAAGCATGCTGTCAAGGTGATCACGGATCAGTCCTCCAAGCTCATCATCGAACTTAGAGATGTAAGTGTAAAAATGACAGTTGGACGAAAGAACAAGTATTTTGACGCGGATAGTTTGGATAGTGACATCATTGAGGAAATTATTGATGAATATGGACTGGATAAAGAGGTTGAGGCTACTAGTGTTACCCATAAAGAGATGGTGCAGTATTATGCTACGGATTGGGATTTTATACTCAGCAGAGCAGAAGTAAACGGTCAGCTTATCTTTGTAGATGATGGAAAAATTACGGTCAAAGCCCCTTCTGTCAGTGGCGATCCAATCCTTAATCTTCATTATGGATATAATATTTTTGAGTTTGAAGCGAATATGGATGCCCGGGATCAATATACAACAACTAAAGCAACATCCTGGGATTCTGTAAATCAGGAAGTGATTGAGTCTGAAGGCGCTGATCCCGGATTAGAAGAACAGGGAAATTTATCTGGAAGTGACCTGGCCGATGTAATCGGCTTAAGCGAATGGGCGATGCAACATAGCGGCCAAATTCCTGATCAGGAAATGCAAGCATGGACCGATTCGAAATTACTGAGAAGCAGGTTGGCAAAGATAAGGGGGAAAGTCAAAATTATTGGCTTTAGTGACGTCAAGCCCGGAGATGTGATAGAATTGGGTGGTTTTGGAGATCGATTTAATGGGAAGGCGTTTGTGTCAGCAATTTTTCATGACCTCGCTCCTGACAAAAAATGGTACACCTATATTGAATTTGGCTTAGCTCAGCAATGGGTAGCTGATAAATATGATGATATTATTGACAAGCCGGCGTCTGGTCTCATACCGGCAATTCATGGAATCCATCAAGGAATAGTAACCAACATTAGTGATGATCCTGATGGGGAAGGAAGGATCCAGGTTAAAATTCCAATCATTAATCCTGAAGAAGATGGAATATGGGCAAGAATCACACGCCAGGATGCGGGAATGGGTGATGATGACAACCCAAGAGGCTTGTTTTTCAACCCTGAAATCGGAGATGAGGTGGTCGTCGGGTTTTTCAATGATGATCCTCGAGATCCTGTGATTCTCGGTATGCTGCATTCCAGTGCAAAGCCAACACCTTACGAAGCGACTGAAGATAATTTTGAAAAGGGAATAATTACACGTGGCCAACTCAAGGTTACATTTAATGATGATCTGAAAAGTATAACGCTGGAGACTCCCAATGAAAACAAAATAGTATTGAGTGATGACGAGGGCGCTATTCTCATTGAAGATGAAAATGGCAATAAAATTCATATGAGTAGTGATGGCGTCACGATTGAAAGCGCTTCCGACCTTAATCTGATAGCATCGGGTGATGTGAATATTGAGGGGACCAACATCAACATTACAGCCCAATCTCAGTTTAAAGCTGAGGGTAGTGGAGGCGCTGAACTGTCAACAAGTGGACAAGCAGTGATTAAAGGCTCAATTGTCCAGATTAATTGAAAAATGATACAAGGAAATAACGGAACTACGAACTGAGAACTAAAAACTAAAAAATATGCCGGCAGCAGCAAGAATATTAGATACAACAAATCATGGAGGCACAATCATGGGCCCTGGCGAAGCAACAGTATTGATCGGCGGAATGCCTGCATGTGTAATGGGAGATAATCATGTGTGTTCCCTGCCTCCCAATGCACATCAGCCTACAGCAAGCCCATTCTTGCTCGGAAGTACGACCGTGTTGATTGGAAGCAAACCGGCAATTCGAGTAGGAGATACGTGTATTTGTGGAGCTTCTGCTGCAATTGGGGAACCAACAGTAATAATTGGCTAACTATAGAAAAGATGGATGAAAATGATTCCTTTTTAGGTCGTGGGTGGGCTTTTCCGGTAACATTCGATAAGGGAGGTTACAGTGTCCGGTTATCTGAAAATGAAAAAGACATTAAAGAAAGTCTTATGATTCTTTTGACTACCACTATGGGTGAAAGAGTCATGCGGCCTGGTTATGGTGCGAACCTGGAAGATATGCTTTTTGAATCAATCAATGTTACCACTGCAACTATTATTATAAACAGGTTGAAAAGGGCAATTCTTTTCCACGAATCAAGAGTAAAAGTACATGATATAGATATGGTTCCGGATTTGGCTACTGGTTTGATTGAAGTCACCATTGACTATACCATTATTTCCACGAATTCAAGAACTAACCTGGTATTCCCATTTTATTTGAATGAAGGAACGAACATATAAAAAATGAGTACTAACTGTCATAGCAAAAATTTACTCAATAGAGATGGGACAAGCAGACAACAGCGATTGTTAAAGGCTTTGCTGCCTGAATACGTTGCGGTGGATGAAAGAAAGATTCAGGATCTTACATCCTTTGTGGAGAAATATGCATCGGAAATTCAGTATTATAATGCAAACAATGATAAAGCGGGTGACTGGGTAGAATTTTTCAACAAAGAGATTAGACCAGACCAGCAGACAGAACCTCATTTCGCCCTCTTTATGGGCTTTCTGCAACTTTTCAAAATTGCACAGAATGACTTAAATCAAATTACACGCAGGCATCTGGATTACTATTACAGAGATGTACTTCAGCTGGAAGAGAAACCGGCTGAGGCAGATCAGGCTTTTATCATTTTCAGTTTGGCAAAACACGTTGATCAGCGCCTATTGAAAAAAGGTGTTTTGCTAAAGGCGGGTAAGGATAGCCTGGGTGTGGAACGGTTATACAAATTGGACAGTGACATTGTTGTAAATACAGCACAGGTAGATGAAATTAAGGCGCTGTTTAAAGATTCCGAACATCGAATTTATTCCTCTCCCATTGCCAATTCTTCTGATGGAATAGGCGGTGAGATTGAAACGGTGGAAATGAACTGGAAAACGTTTGGAAAACCGGGATCTTTTTGGCCAGATAATGAAAGAGAGCAAGCTGAGATAGGATTTGCTTTTGCATCACCTATATTGTTTTTGGCCGAAGGAACACGTGAGGTTACTGTCAGGTTAAAAGTTAAAAGCATACATGAGGTTAAGAATATTAATCTTCGGGATGTATTTAGGGTGCGCTTTAGTGGCGAGGAAAAATGGATTGAGCCTTTAATAGAAAATAATGAAAGTAGCGCTAGCGACGATGTAGCTCCGGAAGTAGTTGAGCGGATTTTATCATTTCTTAATAGTGCGATAAAGTGGCAGGATATTGCCGGGGTGGAACCTCAGGCCGGTCCCGTATTTGATGATCCGACCAAAGGGTATGGCAGCAAAATAGGAGGTTATGACATTGGTGAGACCACAGCTAAAAAAATTATCCAGAAACGAAATAGTTTGCTGCCTGCCGGTTTTACAACCCTTGCAGAAGTAAGAAGTGTAAGAGGTATAGGAAAGGATAAAATTGACGATCTGGCTTACACCTTTCGCAATGCACTTAATACTACCACTGTGGATGTGGCAGCAGGAGAAATTATCATCAAAAGAACAATACTAAAAGGACAAGAATCGATTGTTGCATACAATGAAGAGGTGCTATTGGAACCATTCAAAACCCAATGGCCGGTAATGAAAATTACGCTGGATATTGATCAGGATCCTTATGTATATGAGCAGCTTAAAAAATTAAAGATTGAAAGCGCTGATATTTCTGTTCATGTAGATGAGGTAAAGGAATTGGTCATTCAAAATGATCAATCTCTACTTGATGCCGGTAAAGATTTTCAACCTTTTGGGATCAGGCCGGTAATTGGCTCCAATTTTTATATCGGTAGTCGTGAGGTCTTTTCAAAAAAACTTGAAATGCTCAAAGTCAATTATGTGTGGCATGGTTTACCTGACGATGATGATGGCTTTGAAGACTATTATGAAAATTACATAGAATCTGGTTTTAATAATGAAGCCTTCAAGGTCAATGTGAGCTTATTGGATCAAAAAAACTGGATACCCCTGGAAACTGATGAAGATGCCGGTAATGCAAAAAATTTATTTGCCAATAATAATAGTGAGCCTCTTGATGTATTCAATTCTCTGGCAATAGTAAATGTCGGGGATCTTAAAAAAGTAAAAAGGGATATCGATCTGAAAGAGTTTGATGCTTTTGACACAGATACTAAAAAAGGATTTGTGAAATTGGAACTAACAGGAAAGGATTTTGGGCACAAAAGTTTTCAGGCTTCATTCACTAAGCAGGTTTTACTGGCTATTGAGAATACAGTGCCTTCTTCAGTTCCCATGCCCAATGAACCCTACACACCCCAAATCAAGGAGATATACATCAACTATGAATCATCAGTTCTTATTGACCTAAAAACATCACAGGATAAAGAGGAATTTGAAGAACGTGTTGAGCAGTATTTTCAAGTCGAGCCATTTGGAGTGGCTGAGCAAAAAACCATTCCGGAACCTCCTGCTGTTACCTTAACAATTGACTTGTTCCCACAAATAAATACCGAGGGCACTTTATATATTGGTCTGAAAGATTTTGATCCGGGACAGACACTGTCCTTGTTATTTCAAGTGGCGGAAGGCAGCGCCAATCCTGGCCTTGAACCCCAGACGATTGCTTGGAGTTATTTGGCAGATAATAAATGGGTGGCTTTTGATCAATTCGATATATTATCAGATTCTACCAACGGATTGCTAACTTCCGGCATTGTTAATTTTGATATTTCCAAAAAGGCAACAATTAATAATACCATTCTTACCAAAGATCTCCATTGGCTAAGGGCTACTGTACTAAATGATTCGGACGCTATTTCTGAAATGATTCAAATTACCAGCCAGGCGGCAGTTGTAAGCTTTAAAGATAATAATAATGATCCTGACCATTTAAAAGTTGCTTTACCGGCCGAAACCATAAGTAAGCTTAAGGTTGGAGACGCTTCAATTGATAAAATTGCTCAACCATTTTCATCATTTGGAGGTAAGGTAAAAGAACAAAGCAACGCTTTTTATACCCGTGTCAGTGAAAGACTAAGACATAAAAACAGGGCTATTACCATTTGGGATTATGAACGGTTAGCCCTCGAACAATTTGCCACCGTGTACAAAGCTAAATGTCTGAATCACACAAGATATACCGGAAAGATTGATGATTATTCTGAGCTGGCGCCAGGCCATGTTTCGTTGGTGGTTATCTCCAATGTTAGAAATAAAAATGCAATTGATCCTCTAAGGCCAAAGACCAGTTTGATCACGCTTACCGAAATTATGGAATACCTCATTCAGTTCAATTCAAATTGCGTGACGCTGCATGTTAAAAACCCGGTTTATGAAGAGATCCAGGTAAATTTCAATGTAAAATTCTATCAGGGATTTGATAATGGTTTCTATGGTAAAAAGCTGGAAGACGATATAAAAGCATTTTTGTCACCCTGGGCTTTTGAGGGTTCAGCGGAGTTGATTTTTGGCGGTAAGATCCATAAATCGATGATACTCAATTTTGTAGAGGAGCTTGAATATGTAGATTATGTTACCTGTTTCGATATGTTTCATATCGTAAAAAATCCAGGTACTGATGAAATAATATCCAAGGATAAGGTAGATGAAGCCGTAGCTTCTACAGCAGTATCTATTATTGGATCAGTAGGTCAGATAGAAAGTTATGGGGATCATTTAATTACTGTTCTGGAATCAGAAATATGCGATTGTGATGATAATGAGATTAAAACCACGGCGGCAATTGCTTCGGCAGACGACTGCCCTTGTGATGATGATCAGATGTTTGAAACATAAATAGAGCAAAGATATTAAAATGGAAGTAACGCCAACAACAATATCGAAAGACAAGCCATCCATTAAGAGTATGGATTATGATCTGTTGAGAGAAGAAGGATTAAAATATATCCAAAAAATAGCTGGGAAAATATGGACAGATTATAACACTCATGACCCTGGACTGACCATATTGGAAGTGCTGTGTTACACGATTACAGATCTTGGATATAGGACATCATATGATATTAAAGATATTTTAACACAGAACCCCAATGATCCTGATGTTAAAGATATCAAGAACTTTTTTACTGCAGGAGAGATATTGCCTAGCTGCCCTGTTACCATCAGTGACTATAGGAAGTTGATGATTGATGTGGAAGTATATGATCCATCTAATCCCGATTGCGATCAGGTCGGCGTTAAAAATGCATGGATAGAAAAAGCGCAAAAATCAGAAATTGATATATATGTCGATAAAGATAATAGTGAATTGGTATTTGACCCCATAAACACCGGTGATTTACCACTCGACCTTAAGATACTTCATAATGTTTTACTGGAATTTAACGATTGCCCCGCGTTTGGCGATTTGAATGAAAATAAAATTGATGATGATCTTACCATAATAGAGCACATTCCGGAACCCGAACTGGAAGGACTGATTATTAGGGTGGAAGTAGAATTTCCGCGATGGGATGACGAAAATGTAGATTGGAATGATAATGCCAGCATCAGAGAGGGAATTATTGATATTCAGCTCGATTTTCTTAATCGGGGTGATAATTTTGATATAACCTTTGATGTGAACTCAGCAAATGAAGTTATTCTTTCAGGAACTAAAAACACAGCCTCAGGCCCGGATCCAATTGATGGAATTAATGAAATTTCTGTTCTGGTCAATGATTTTATTTACAACCTGACAACCGGTCTGATTGTAACTTATAAAAAGAAAATTGCAAAGATAATCGAGATTGTTGATCAGGTAAAAATCACCATGCATGCCAATAGAAATCTTTGTGAAGATTACTTGGCATTTAGTGCCCTTAGAATTGAAGAAATCCTTGTTTGTGCCGACATTGAAATTGAACCTGCCGCTGATGTTGAGAATGTCCAGGCTGAAATTTATCATGAGATCGGCAAATTCTTGTCGCCTACGGTAAATTTTTATACCCTGGAGGAAATGTTTGATAAGTGCCACGATCAGGAAACATATGAAATTAAATCCATTCAACTCGATGACAAAAAATTTACTGTTGAAGGGTTGTTGTTTTCTGATATTCCTGAGAAAGATTCAACAATTACCATTATAGGGTCTAACAATAATGATGGCGTCTATACCATTGCCGCCGCCCGTACCAATCCGGAAAATGAGTTGTTTTATGATTTAATTGTTAATGAATCTATTCCTTCTGATATTCTTACAGAAGGAGAGGAACTCCGGCTGGGCGATATTCAGCATGAAAAATGTATGCCGGTAGAGCGCATCTTTGAAGGACCACGACTCAAGCATGGATTTATTGATGATGACGAACTTTCTAAAGCCGACCGAAAGAAAGTAATTCATGTATCAGATTTGATTCAGATTATTATGGATGTTCCCGGTGTGATAGCTGTAAAAAGCATCCAGATCGCCAATGTACCTCAAGATAATGAAGACGGCGCTATACCTTCACTGAGTGTAAAATGGTGTCTGAGCCTGGCCTATGAGCAGAACTATGTGCCAAGATTGAATATCAATGATTCTAAAATCACTTTTTATAAAGATCAACTCCCATTTCAGGCCAGGCAAATCGAAGTAGAGGAATTAATTGATGCATTGGAAGCCGGGGAAAGACCTCAAAAAAATGGTTTTCCATTAACAGATATCATTCCACCAAAGGGAGAGTACAAGGATATTGAAGACTATTACAGCCTGCAAAATGAGTTTCCACTTGTATATGGAATTGGTGAAGAGGGGCTGCCTGAATCATCTTCATTAAGCAGGCCGACTGAAGCGCAAGCAAGGCAGTTGAAAGGATATCTTATGTTCTTTGATCAGTTGATTGCCAATTATTTATCTCAGTTATCTCATGTGAAAGATCTCTTTTCTATGAATGCAGAGAAAGATGAATTTGGTAATTATGAAATAGGAAGAACATATTATACACAAGTATTAGCTGATATTGTACCTGAAGCAAAAGCGCTTTATGTGAATTTAGCTGATCATGAAGTCACACTTAATGAAATTGCAGAAAGCAGCGAAGATTTTGCCATTCGAAGGAATAAGTTTTTAGATCATTTGATCGCAAGGTTTGCCGAACAATTTGCTGATTATGCGCTACTCAGCTACAGACTCAACGAAGCTAAAGCATCTATTGATTTGATTGAGGATAAACTCGCATTTCTTAACGCCTATCCAAAATTAAGTTCCAGAAGGGGTAAAGCATTTGATTATAATGATTCATGCAATCTATGGCATGTTGAAAATGTTTCCGGGCTGGAACAGAGAGCGGCGTTGCTTGTGGGCGTGGACGGGCGAAAGGCTTCAACATTAAATTTTAATGCTGAATTTGTGATTTCCGGAACAGCTCCTTCTTTTGACTTCACCATAGAAAATAGTAATCCTGATGCGTTTATTCAAAATATTGAAAGCTACGAGTCAGAAGATAAGACCAAAGAATTACTGGAAAAGATCGTGGTTAGCGGGGTATGTAAGGTTAACTATAGGATTTCGGGAGAAAGTACCGGGTCGTATTTTATCGAGTTATTATGTAATAATGAAGTTGTAGCTGAAAGCACAAAAAAGGATTTCACCGGCAATGCACCCGGTGAAGACGCAGATCAGGCTATTGATGCAATCATTGCCCTTCTCACCAATGAATTTTACAACAACCCCGAATCAAACAGACATAACCTGGCCTGTCCGCTATTAAACTATTTTAGTTATAGTATTTCATCTCCCGATATGGTGGCAGATCCGCCAACATATGAAATAAGTTATGAGCTTAATAGCATTGCTTTTGAAACTGCAGATCCCCTTCTTACCGGATTATACTCCGGTATAGGTGAAGGAAAAAGGAAGGTTGATGTTTTGAATATCGACCTCGTTACCAAAACAATTACGGTGGAAGGTAATGTATTGGAAAACCTGAACATTGGAGATCCGGTTTCTATTTTCGGATCTGATGGAGGAGATGGGGATTACACCATTGATAGCTTTGTATTAAATGGAGATGATACAGATATAGTTGTCAATGAGGCCATCGCTTCAGATGCAGCTCCACTTGGCCAGCTGGGATTTAATGTCATATCTGAAGCTGAATTAACCGCAGAGGCTGAAGCTAAAGTGCATGACGTATTATGGGCAGTTGTTTATTATGGGGTTCGTGAGGATCGTTATCTATTTGATCCGTTTCTGGCGCCTTATACTTCACCATACAAATTTCAGATAACAGATCCCGCGGGAAATATTATTGGTGAAAGTGTGGCTTTTGATTTTAATCAGAATGTTGCCGCCGAGATCATGGCAGTTACCTCCGGGAAGGTGATTGTTCAGAATTCAATGGCCAATGATAATGAATATGACATAGTTGCTACTGACCACAAAGGGCCCGATGTCGAGGTGCAGGTTTCTCCAATGCCGGCATCCACTTTGCCAGATGGGGACTTGTCTTTTACAGAATCATTTGTAGTGAAAGGTGTGGATACAGACCTGCATACATTTGTTATAGAGAGCGACCTGACAGACAAGCTTCAAAATGGCAACGCCATAGAAATTTCTAACTCTACCGGTAATGATAACGAATATACCCTATTTTCTTTGTCATTTGATGGTACGGATACCACCATAATAGTCAAGGAAAATATACCCTCTGATATAGTTGATGGTGATTTGTCATATACAAAAACATTTGTCATCACAGGGATCAATGGAGATAAGTTCATGGTTAAAGGGGGCGCAGACGATAAGGCGGTGGAGGAGATGATTAAATTTTTAATGTCAAAATTCTTTGATCACGAAGGGCTTCATATTATAGAACATATCTTACTCCGCCCAAAAATCAATGAATTATTG
>SMVB01311838.1_pt1 | contig 18021 bp, 16 predicted proteins | sample 2456461 | NCBI WGS metagenome assembly SMVB01 (sample SAMN11095934, study PRJNA526329) | marine sediment metagenome | biome: Marine sediment; feature: Surficial sediment; material: Deep marine sediment; isolation source: Hadal surficial sediment | place: Pacific Ocean | collected 2014-05 | depth...
ATGCCAGGGAAAAACCAACCACTCAGAGTTGTACCCGTTCCTGATCGAAATGTTAGAGTGTGCGCACCCAAGTCTGTGGGCGGTGATCCTGTCTCCACCCGGTAGGGCCTGGTAAGAATGTCGCCCACCCAGTAAACTGCACCAATAAATGCAACAAATAAAACCACAGTAAAGAAAATGACGAAACGGCGCATTTCTAAGCAAACTAGTAGCTTGAGAGGGTTATCATTGTCTTAATTTACTAATTCCTTACCAATCATAATATTATCCAAAAAAACATCTGGTCTAATTTCTTCGAAATACCCCGAATAATCCCAACAGAGTGATTGGATGTTATCGGATTGTTTTAGAAGCTTAGTGCGATCGTCTGTTTTGGTACGGAACAGATAGTCACAAATGACTGCAATCGACCCAAAGCAGGCATTTAGAATAAGATGTTTATAATATGCTATCCATAATCATAACGACCAAAAAATTCTCTTGTGACTTCTATTTTATCTATTTATTTTCAATTGCCTTGCTTACAAAAATCGTGAAGAGTATAAATTAAGTATTCGTTTTCTTTAATTTGGGAGAATGTAACTGAACGTAAGGAAAATGAAGTATGGAAAAGACAGCAAAACTAGCAGCCTTAGCAACGGTAAGTTTGTCACTCGCGACAAAAACGGCATTGGATGCCGAATTGATTGCCGATAAACCTAAATTCTAGGACAATACGTTTTAACCCAAGGCAAAAAAGAATACCCCAACCACCTCGGCTTTAACGGCCTCTATATCCAGGCTATCCGGCCTGGGGGAAATAGTGAAGCGGGACTTTCACCGAATTAAACGAGATAGTGCATCACCACTGCAAGGCCTATGATGACGGAAAGCTTATTTGCCAAATGTTTCACTCAAGGATGAAAGACCAGGACAAACCCATCGGATTTGAATATATCATCACAGCAGAGCAGTACGCAGAACTTCCGAGAACGAGAATAAATTATGGCATTATCATAAGATCGAGAGATCCTACATGCCAAGGCGGCCCTACCGGATCTCACAGCTGATGAGGTCGCCAAACTCCTGCCCTTAATAAACAAAACCTACGGCAAGATTGTGTACTTTTGGAAAATGGGCAACATGTATCCGATAGACGAGCCCTTCATCCTCAAGATCCATAAGCTTCCGGAAAGAAACTGATAGACCGTTGAGCGAAAAACGGCGTAGGAATTTTCTCATGAACATGATTCGTTGGTACCAGGCTTCCATGTTGTTGTGTGCGCTAGTCACCGTCCATAGTTTTGCTCAGCAAGAACAAAGTCATTTGGACTCTCTGAATACGATTAAGATAGAAAGATTGACTGGCGTTAAAGGCAAATTGGATACCGCCGAGAACGTTTTTAAGATCAGTGTTCCACGAACCGATCTTGCTGTGATCGTAGCCGGCATCAAAATGGTTCCCCCGATGGGACTTACTTCGTGGGTGGCATTTAAATCGGCGGGTGATCAGATTATGGTAATGGGCGACATAGTGTTGCTGGAGCAGCAGGTTAATCCGGTGCTGAGCATAGCGCTGGACAACGACATAAAAATCACCGCCTTGCACAACCATTTCCTTTGGGACACGCCGAAAGTGATGTTCATGCACATTGGTGGTATAGGCGATCTGGAAAAGCTTGCGACGGGCGTGGGTAAAATTTTTCTGGAAATAAAAAATACCAGTGGCGGCAAGACTCATGTGTCCCACACGCCTTTCGTTTCTAGCAAGACTTCGCTTGATCCGAAAGTGATCGAAACGATCATAGGCGTTCCAGTCGAGAAGGCCAGTGAAGTCTACAAAGTGACCATAGGTCGGACAACCGCGATGGCTGAGCACGATGCCGGTAAGACAATGGGCGTTAATACGTGGGCGGCATTTTCAGGTAGTAATAAAAATGCCGTCGTAGATGGCGATTTTGCCATGCTTGAGTCAGAGTTACAAGGCGTATTAAAAGCCTTGCGTAGTACGGGAATTTTTATCACCGCGATTCATCACCACATGACCGGAGAATCGCCTAAAATTGTTTTCTTGCATTATTGGGGCACTGGCTCCGTAAGTGACTTGGCCAAAGCCATTAAAACCGCGCTAAACAGTCAAGCAAGCGACTAGAAGATTACGAATCAAATGGATTACCTGTGAACGCCAGAAAATCAACTGTATTGAAACCTAAATCCTTACCAAGGTCATGGGAAATATGAATGTCCAATTTTGGTACAAAGCAGACATTCATATTTTTCTAAAATGACAACGGAAATCGAGGCAGGAATCGGCAATGTTTGTATGAATTAATTTATTTTTCATCCCGGCTTGTCTCCCAGCAGGAATTAATTTGTCAATACAATAGCGAGCGCTATTTGAGACAAAATGAAACGTTAGCAGATAAGCGAGATCATCGTCACGTGCGAGACTACCGTTAACCCAGAAAAAGAATGGAAAAGTATTGGCAACTATGACCAATTTTTCACTTTGGTGGTACGGGCTAGGATTATACCTAGTCGGATACTTCGGTACCTGTATATACCTAGTCAAAACTTTCGACATTTCAAAACAGGGGCAGAAATTTGAATACTTTGTTGCTTTCGTCGTGGCCATAATCTGGCCCATCATTCTTTTCAGCCACTTCATTCTACCTCTGTTTAAAGAAGTCTCATCCAATAAAGCGATATCCTATAGCGATCTTCGCCGCGAGCAAAAAATAGATAAAGATAAAGATAGAGAAGATTCAAACTCCAGAGAACATATGAAAATAAAGAAATTAGAGGATCCAGAGGAATGAATAATAAGTGATGAGCTGGCCAAAATCCTAGATCGTTTGAGGAGTAATATTGAATTTGCATAGTTAACTGAATCAAGGCGACGGGAATCACACTACAGGCTACAGCCCATACCATAAACCACTTTAAATATTATTTGTTTTCAATGTACCGTCAAATATACTAACAAATTCATTGGATGCTATTAGATTGCAAAGGATACTTAGGACTGTCCGTTTTGACACAAAGCGGATACTCGTAATTGGCGGCAAATATTAGCTTAATAACTACCAATTCGCCATACACAAGTGTTTGGAATATTAACAGTGCATCAGAATTTTTAATCCATCTGTGTACCATCGTTATCACAAAAGTTTGTTCACCTAAATCGAATTCATCACCTAATGAAGGTCACATAGAAAATGATTTAAGTTGATACTTTTGCTGACAGGGAAACGGTCCCTCTATAAACCAATGTTTGCAATTCTCGTGGGATAGAGCAGAAATCTGGCTACCTCTAGTCTCGAATTCATCATGCCAACATATATTACCTTGATGGTCCCGAAGAATAGATTTTGCGGTTTCCAGGGTAAATTTATTTTCATTTAGCTGACATAGTTGCCTGACTCGTCCTTCCCTACAGTCAGGGGAAAGAGGATCTTCATTCATTCCAACTGAGAAGTGCTGAGCAAAATTAAAATCTGATCGGTTTGATAAGTGTCCTTCTTCTATGATTACGCGATTTAATTCTGCATGGCGAAGATCCCCTTTTCCATTGATGCTGAGGTTATTCGATATCGATCGGGTTCCGCTAGTAATTTTTTCAGCAACCCAATAGTGACCAGCGGTTTCCAAAATCCACGCTTCATTTTTATCCGCAATAAGAAATGAGTTATGATAGTTAAAGACAAAATGTTCGGCACAATTCCCACCTTGTCCATACTTTTCTAATAGTTCCACGATGGCTCCTAAAGCCCCTACAGCCGTTGCTCCTCGCTCGAGCCCTAGCCTCACCAGATCCATTCCGAGTAATCCCCTATCGCTATATGGCTGAGTTGTCCATACGGCTTCATTGCCAATCACGACTCCCTGTTCGTTTGCCCCCATTTCCGCACCCCACATCCATCGTGGTTTGGAAAGAATAACCGCAAAGGTTTGTTTGGCTTGGGAAATTTGAAGGTGAGAACACTGCACTACTGCTCTAGAGGAGTAGTTTTGAGCCGGGAATGCCACAATATCCTGAATCTCACCCTTGGGACGATCACTATTTTTACCAAATATTATTTCCCTGCCAAGGGTAGTATCAGATAATGCTACAAACGTATCACACATGTAATAATCTCATCGAAATATGAATATTCTGATCCGGTGATCTGTGGTTACCCTGCGGTTTTCGACGACGACATCAATATCCGTTTTGGGTCAGCTTATGACTTTCGCTACGGATTTGATGAATGACCGTTTCTGAGCTTTCGCACCTGCGGCGCCTATCGACAGTTTGTTGCGTCGACCGGTGGAACGCACAGTTGCCGAATACGGACGCCCACAAACCCTTTGAGCTTGTCCATTTTGCCTATTGTCAATTTTTTTCATTATGTTTTATTCTAATGATAGTGTAGCAGATTGTTTAGCCTGAGCTGCCATAAACCTGTCACATATAAATGACCGCTTTCAATCTAAAGTGGACATTCAATAAATCATGCGGATTTATTAAGAAATGGTTCGTTTAACCCTCCAAGTGCACGATCTAACAATTTCCTAGTGTTAATATAATAATCTTACGACAAAGACTACGTGCATCATAAGTATCTCGCAGCTTATAGCCAGCTTATAAACAGAAATGAATGAAGTTCTATAAATATAATCAATATTCAAATTGTGCTAACGTTACTCACTTAGAATCGTATAGAGTTAAAGTGTTTATTCCATTTTTGTGAATAATCCAGGCTAGTGTAATTCCTTGTTACCAGATGTTACTCTCGGCTGCGTTGTTCAGAGAAAACTCTCTTTGAAAATACGATTTTTAACTCTACCCAACGCCAACTCGATATCTGAAATTAGTCATGCTGGAACTGCGCCATATTGGCAAAGCTTATGCAAATGGTCAGCGAGTGCTGACCGATTTATCCTACACTCTTGGTGACAAGGAGTATGTATCGATAATGGGTGAGTCCGGAGTCGGCAAATCAACACTGCTGAATCTGATTGCCGGTTTGGATACCCCTGACTCGGGCGAGATACTGATCGACGGCATCACCATAACATCACTGGATGACGATGCAGCGACTCGCCTGCGACGCAAACAGTTTGGCTTCGTCTTTCAGGCATTTCATATCCTGCCGTATCTGACTTTGCGTCAGAACATAGCTCTGCCCTTGTTGCTGAATGGCGCCCCCAGAAAACTGATTGAAGAACGCACTACGCAAATGCTAGGGGAGATCGGCTTACACGGCAGAGGACAGAATTTCCCGCACCAACTTTCCGGGGGGGAATTGCAGCGGGTCGCCATCGCCCGGGCATTGATACATCGCCCTAAATTGATACTAGCCGATGAACCGACGGGCAATCTTGATTCAGACACTGCGCAACAAATTCTCATGCTAATGCGCACGGAAATCAAGGAGAATGGCGCATCTGGCATCCTAGTCACCCATTCTCACGCAACTGCCACAACAGCAGACAAAGTGCTGGTGCTAACAAAAAACGGACTTGCTCCGATTGAGTCAGCACATACGAAAGATTCACATCAAAGAAGATGAGAAACGGCACGCTGTCCAGCTGGTTATTATTGGGCGAATGGAAGGCTCATCTGGTGCAAGCTGCTGTAGTCATCACTGCAATCGCACTCGGTGTAGCGCTCGGGTTTGCAGTGCATCTGGTTAACACGGCCGCGATCAACGAATTTTTGGCCGTTACCAAGAGTCTTTCCGGCCAATCTGACCTGCAAGTACGCGGAACACAAGCAACCTTTGACGAGCTACTATATCCAGCTTTAGCGCAACGTAACGGTGTCGAACTTGCCAATCCAGTATTGGAACTTGATGTGGCCATCCCCGGAACTACAGGCGATCGGAAAAACACCACTTTAAAAATTCTCGGACTTGATATTTTCCGTGCCTCGAGCATCTCGCCTAACTTGATAGGTATGCCAGCCGAAGACAGACAATTTGATACTCTGGCGAACGATGCTATTTTTCTTTCTCCTGCCGCAATGGAATGGCTGAGGGTAAAGAGGGGCGATCCTTTACAACTGCGTGTGGGAACACAAACTGTTATGCTGCGCGTCGCGGGTGGCCTGGTGCGAACCCGTGCGGGACAACGTATTGGAGTAATGGATATAGGCGCGGCGCAGTGGCGATTCAACCGTATAGGTGAGTTGTCGCGCATCGAATTAAAATTGATGCAAGGTATCAATCACGACGTATTTAAAGCGGTGTTGACGCAGGAATTGGGCGGACAATACCTTGTCATTGAAACCGCGGATCAGGAAGCGCGTGTTGCCAATATGTCACGTGCCTATCGCGTCAATCTGAACATGCTGGCCTTAGTGGCACTATTTACCGGCGCATTCCTGGTATTCTCCACGCAGGTGTTGTCGGTCGTACGGCGGCGTCACCAGTTTGCGTTGCTGCGAGTGCTCGGACTAACACGTAGGCAATTGCTAGGCCAAATCTTATTGGAGGGAGCAATCCTTGGTACCATTGGCTCGTTGCTCGGTCTTGCCTTAGGCTACGTGATGGCCACGATGACATTGAGCGTTTTTGGGGGAGAGTTGGGAGGGGGATTTTTCACGGGGATACAACCAAGTGTGCATTTTGACTCATTTACGGCAACGATCTTTTTCATTCTAGGGTTGGGCGTCACCTTGTTGGGTAGCGCCGCCCCTGCCTGGGAAGCAGCAAATACCCATCCCGCACCGGCACTCAAATCCGGAGGTGAAGAGGCAGCACTCATGAAATTGGAAACACCCTGGCCAGCTCTAGCTTGTTTAGCATTAGGGGGTTCGCTTACACAATTGCCACCGATTTTTGATTTACCGATCTTTGGTTATCTTGCAATAGCGCTGTTACTGATCGGCGGCATTGCACTCATGCCGCGTCTTTCGGCATTAATTTTCTCAGCTGTATTTTTGGTGGTAACCCGGCGATCTGCTACCATAACGACACTGGCGCTAACACGGCTGGCCAATGCACCCAATCAGGCTGCTGTTGCTTTGGGTGGAGTGCTGGCAAGCTTTAGCCTAGTGGTTGCGATGGCAATCATGGTCACCAGTTTTCGGGTATCGGTGGATAATTGGCTGAAGCATATTCTACCTGCCGATTTATACGTACAAACTGCAGCAAGCGGCGATACGCGTGGCCTTACACCGGATGAAGTAAAAGTTCTCTCCGCTACATCCGGCATCTCCCGTGCGGACTTTTTCCGCTCATCGAAACTAATGCTCGACCCAACCCGGCCCAGCATTGTGCTGATTGCCCGGCCTATTGACATGACTGATCCCGGCAATACCTTGCCGATGACAGATGAAGCAATTGTGCCCGCTCTGCTCCCGAAAGATGCGATACCCATCTGGGTATCAGAAGCAATGGTTGATCTATATGGTTATACGCTTGGCAAGCGGTTAACGTTGCCGATAGGAGTTTCTGCGTCTAGCTTTGTTGTCGCCGGTGTGTGGCGCGACTATGGGCGGCAATTCGGTGCAATACAGATGCAGCTAACTGACTATCAAGCACTGTCTGGCGATCTGAAAGTAAATGATGCCGCGCTTTGGCTGCAAACTGATGTTACACCCTCTCAGGTGATTACATCTTTGAAACGCTTGCCATTTGGCAGCGCCTTAGAATTTTCGGAGCCCAGCCAAATCCGTGCGTTAAGCTTGAATATTTTCGACCGCAGTTTTAAGATAACTTATTTGCTGGAAGCAGTCGCAATTATTATAGGACTGCTGGGTGTAGCGGCGAGTTTCTCGGCACAAACTTTGGCACGTACTAAAGAGTTCGGAATATTGCGCCATATCGGCGTAACGCGCCGCCAGATTCTCAGTATGCAGGCGATCGAAGGCGGCCTGCTAACTGGACTTGGCATTGTACTCGGATTTGTACTCGGTTGGTGCATCAGCCTGATTCTCGTCTTTATCGTGAATCCGCAGTCGTTCCATTGGACCATGCAGCTAAACCTGCCGTGGAAAGGATTGATAGCAGTGGCCCTGGTATTGCTTGTGTCGGCTGCCTTAACTGCACTGGTATCAGGACGTCATGCAGTCTCGGGCAATGCAATACGTGCGATAAGGGAAGATTGGTAATGCAATTTTTTAAACACCATCTTGGCCATATTGGTTGTCCTCGCAGTGATGAACACCGAGTCATGTTATTCGAAAGAATGATATTTTTCTCGTTATATCTGGTTGCTGCCTGCGCTTTTGCTGAGCCACTTCGGTTGCCTCCTCAGTTTTCCCCAGTTACCCCTGATTTAGAGCTTACTTTCCCCCACGACTTCGGTGCCCATCCAGGTTTCCGCACCGAGTGGTGGTACGTAACGGGTTGGCTGGAGACTCCCGATAAAAAACCGCTTGGCTTCCAGATTACTTTTTTTCGCATCGCTACAGTGTCCGACCGGGCCAATCCAAGCCGCTTTGCACCCAAACAACTTATTATTGCGCACGCAGCGCTGTCCGATCCAGACGTGGGGAAGTTGTTACATGACCAAAAGAGTGCACGCGAGGGCTTCGGTCTGGCTTATGCCAAAGAAGGCAATACCAATATAAAGCTGAATGATTGGCACATGATACGTGAAGAAAACGGCCACTATCAAACCATAATAAAAGCGCACGACTTTACGTTTCACTTGTCACTGATTCCCTCACAACCACTGATGCTGCAGGGAAATAATGGCTTTTCACGCAAGGGACCACGACCGGAGCAAGCCAGCTACTACTATAGTGAACCGCATTTACAAGTCACAGGAACAATTATACATCATGACAAGCCAATAACCGTCATCGGTACTGCTTGGCTTGACCACGAATGGTCTACAGCATATCTCGACCCGAGTGCTGAAGGATGGGATTGGGTCGGAGCAAATCTTGACGATGGCTCCACCCTGATGGCATTTCGAATTCGTAGTAAAAATGATGATGAGGTATGGGCATATGCAGTACTACGAGACGCATCCGGACGCATTACGCAGTTTACGCCGGAACAGGTACGATTTGATCCAAAGCGTACTTGGCGTTCGCCGCGCACGGGTGCTACTTATCCAGTGTCTATGCGGATTCAAACCGGATCGACCGAATGGCTACTCACACCCTTACAGGACGATCAAGAACTGGACTCGCGACAATCGGTGGGTGCAGTTTATTGGGAAGGAGCAGTCACAATCACCCGCGATGGTAAACCCGCTGGCCGCGGTTATTTTGAAATGACCGGTTATGTAAAGCCACTTAAGCTATGAATACGATCACCTCCAAGATTCACAAAATCTTACTACTTAACTCAACTGTTGACTGGCAATTGATCCTATCAGTGCCAGAGCTGACCTTGTCCAAATAACTGTACCAGAAGTTGTGAAAGTATTTCACAGAAATATATGTTATTTCAGGAGAATCAGTCATACCAACGAAATTCCACAAGCTGGAACAAATCAGCTAAGTTGTGACAGATCTAAGTTGTGACTGATTGAAATTTTCACTGCTTAAGGCAAGTCATTGGCATTCGTGCCGATTGGTGAGGCCATTCATGACACAATGAAGCTACCAGATCCTGGCCATAATTACTAACTCTTCATCATGGAGAAAAAGCGTAAACTGTGACAATACTTTTTATGCAGGAGAACAAATAATGTGGCACCGGAACCTGAGCCTGCTTCTGTTTCTGACGTTATTCTACTTTACCTCGGCGCAAGCATCAAACGTTCAAGTGCTAACCGTGCAAGGCGCCATCGGACCGGCCAGCGCGGACTATCTGGTACGCGGTCTTGAGCGGGCGGCCGAAGAACGTGCCCGGCTCGTTGTGATCGAAATGGACACGCCGGGCGGCCTAGATAACTCAATGCGCGACATCGTCAAAGCGATACTGGCCTCCCCCGTGCCAGTTGCGACTTACGTCTCGCCTCAGGGCGCACGCGCCGCAAGCGCTGGTACGTACATCCTCTATGCTAGCCATGTAGCCGCAATGGCGCCGGCGACTAACTTGGGCGCGGCTACACCGGTGGAACTAGTCCCAAGCAGCGCGTCGCCACTGGAAAAACCTACCACACCTACGAAGCTGGACAGGAGGGAAAAGTCCTCTGTTGCGCCCCCACAGAATACCAAGGCAAGGAAGGCAATCAATGATGCTGCTGCCTACATCCGCAGTTTGGCCGAACTACGCGAGCGCAATGCAGAATGGGCGGAGCGGGCAGTGCGTGAAGCGGTGAGCCTGTCTGCTGATGAAGCGTTAAAGGCGAAAGTGGTAGATGTGGTAGCGACAGACCTTGCCGATTTGCTTAAAGAGATACACGGCAGCAAGGTAAAATTGGCGACGGGTGAAATCACACTAAATACTGCAAACCTTGCCATCAAGCACGTAGAGCCAGACTGGCGCAACCAACTACTTTCCGTCATCGGCGACCCGAGCGTTGCCTACATTCTGCTTCTCTTAGGCATCTACGGACTACTCTATGAGTTTTCTAACCCTGGCATGGGGTTTCCCGGCGTAATCGGTGGCATCTGCCTGTTACTCGCGCTGTTTGCGCTGCAACTCATGCCCATCAGCTACGTTGGACTAGGGCTCATCCTGCTTGGTGTTACCCTTATGGTAGCCGAGGCATTTCTGCCCAGCTTTGGTGCGCTCGGATTGGGCGGCGTTGTTGCCTTTGTCCTTGGCTCGGTGATGTTGATCGACACGGATCTACCTGGTTACGGCGTTTCCTGGGCACTTATTGCACCAATCGCTTTAGTAACTGCATTTTTTTCCTTCATTGTCGCCGGCATGGCTATACGTACACGCACGCGGCCGATTGTGACAGGAGCCGAGGAATTGATGGGTGCTGAAGGCGAGACTCTCGATGACATTGAAACCGAAGGCTGGGCACGCGTGCATGGCGAACGATGGCAAGTACGAAGCCGTGCGCCGATCACACGTGGCAAGAAAGTGCGGGTAACAGCGCGACACGATCTAATTCTTGATGTGGAACCGATTAACTCAACAAAGGAGAATGAGCATGATTGAATTCGGCAGTTTGACAGCCCTTCTGTTAACAACGATTTTACTGGCTTCCAGTCTACGCATCCTGCGAGAATACGAGCGTGGTGTGGTGTTTATGCTAGGGCGCTTTTGGAAGGTTAAGGGACCAGGGCTCATTATTATCATTCCCGGTATCCAGCAGATGGTACGCGTGGACTTGCGCACCAAAGTATTTGACGTACCAAGCCAAGATGTGATCTCGCGCGATAACGTTTCAGTGAAGGTAAATGCGGTAGTGTATTTTCGAGTGGTAGACCCGGCAAAAGCCATCCTACAAGTTGAAGACTTCATGAACGCCACAAACCAACTTGCACAAACTACTTTGCGCGCGGTATTAGGCAAGCACGAACTGGACGAGATGCTAGCTGAACGTGAGACCCTCAACCTGGACATCCAAAAATCCCTTGACGCCCAGACCGACACTTGGGGAATCAAGGTCTCCAACGTCGAGATCAAGCACGTGGACATTGATGAATCCATGATACGTGCCATTGCAAAACAAGCAGAAGCTGAGCGTGAACGACGCGCCAAGGTCATCCACGCCCAAGGGGAACTGCAAGCCTCGGAGAAATTGTTAGCAGCTGCGAAAATCCTTGCGAACCAACCCCAGGCTATGCAATTACGCTACCTACAAACGCTAGGTAGTATCGCCAGTGACAAGACCAACACCATTGTCTTTCCGGTGCCAGGAGATTTCATGGAGTTATTTATGCTCGGCCAAAAACAACGCGACAAGTAGGCGGTGAGAATCGAATCCTTGTTTTCTAATACCTTACCAATCATAATATTAGGCAAAGATAGTCGGCCTAATTTCTTAGAAATGCCCCCAGTATGATTGGATGTTATCGGATGGCTATAGATACATGGTACGGTCATCCAGTTTTAGCACAAACCAGTTATCCGTGATGTCTAGTGATGGCCCTTAGGAAACTGTAAATGTCCACTGCAGGCCGGAAGCAGACGTTGCGACTAATGGCAATTAGGCACTATGGCCGTCGAACGCAACTTTGTGAGTGTTGTATTATAGGGAACTCTGGATCGTCTTTTCCCCCAATCTTTCCTCAGCTAAGATATACTTTCCTCACGTAAACGCGCTTAGGTATGTAAAAATTAACTACGTTTAGTGCTCGTTGGCAAGCGCCTTGACAACCGCCAATAGCCCATCGGTCACTCGCGCGAGCTGCTGGTAGTTAACTTTGTCCGGCGTGTCCCTCGCTGTATGGTAGTAGGGATAGCGATATGGTGCGGTGTCCGTGATCATGATCGCCGGTATTCCTTCACGCCAGAACGACCCGTGATCACTCCAGTCCACGCCGGGCACGAACTCGAACGTGGTGACATGCTCGAGTGGAAAATCGCTAGCTGCACGAAAGGCGGCCACTGAACGTTTGAGCAACGAGCGAGACCCGAAGTTAGAAACGAACCCGATGAAGTTGCCAGTATTTGGATAGAACAGGCTGAAAGGGGGCGGGTAACGCTGGCTACCAGGTTCGTCACTGTAGAACCCTATAGTCTCGAGACACAACATGGCACGTATGTCATCGCCACGTGCATGAGCCATTTTTGCATAAACTCTGCTGCCCATGGCATCGGTTTTGAAAAACGGTGGCTCTTCGTTGACGAAGGCGACGAAACGGACCGTGCGCGCTAGTTTTTGTGTTACAAGGCGACGGGAAAGCTCCAACATAGCCGCTACGCCGCTGCCGTTGTCATTTGCGCCAGGGCTGCCTAAGACGGAGTCATAGTGTGATCCGATAAGCACAATCTCCTCGGGATGCTCGTCTCCCCTGCGCGTGACTTCAAGATTGGCCCATCGCTCGCCTTGTAATTCGTACTCGTAGTGGACGACCTTGTAGCCCTGGCTTTCCCAGACCTGCGCAATGTAATCTGCCGAGGCGCGTAGCGCCTGCGGATAAAACACATTGCGCTCACCAATATCGCCCCCGAGCGCCTGTACGTGGGCATGAAGCCGTTCGGCCACAATGTTGACGGTAATTTCTTGCTCTCCGTTATCAATTTGATTGATCCCATGTGACATAGTGGTGATGATTAAAAGAGTAAGAAATGCTAACGAATATATTTTCGGCACCAAGGTGAGACACCACCTAGAACCAGATAGTCTTCCGGTCAACCAATATCGAGCAAACATGAGAGAAAAGGAAACCAGTTCATTGTGCCACCCATAATTGCGTGTCATTCTCGCAGCCAAGTGCTTCACCAACTCGTATATCAAACTTGTTAATATTCACATCATGGAGTTTTATGGAGCCGTTACTGCATGGAACCGATAAGTTAAAATAAGCTACGGTACCACGTCTTTTACTTGAAACTTACCAAGCTTTGAAAGAAGATTTTGGCGATCTGCGCGAATTTTCTTGGCTAATTCGAATGCGATACGTTTTCTTTGAAGCTCATAACCCGCTACATACCTATCGCGATGCTCAGCAGTTAACGGTGACTCGCGCCAATATGTCAACGCTCCCAACAATCCTACTCCCAACTCTATGGTCGAAGTGACTTGCACCGAGTGCCGCACTATTTCATCCGAAGATTTATTAATGACTACAAGTGCGTCGTGTATTACAGTCATGTTTCGACCAACTACATTTCCTGCCAGCCCAAGCGTAAGCATAATTGCTAGATTAACGGCTGTTTTGCGCATCAAACCTTCGTCTTCCCAACCGCCAGTAATGGTTATCCGAATTACAGCATCTACGCGATCACCCTCCTGATAAGGGTAGATCAAAGAATCGAAAAGCCGCATTTCATTCCATCCTTTGATAACTGCAAGTCCATAAATATGAGAGATTGAATCGGTTGATGCTGTGTCATTGCCAAATATGACACCCATTCTCAAAGGTATTGGTGCTTCAAGAATGTATTCAGGCGCTGCAGGGATTCTTTGCCATACGCAGCCAGATACTACGAATACAATCAGTACAATGAACAACGATCCTAGTTTGTTCATATCAATTACTCGCTTTCTTGTTTTGTAAGTGAAGCCTTTAGGTTTATTGCCTACGCTGCTTTTTTTGGTAGTACAAGCAAGTTGTTTAAGTAGAGATCATCAGTGTATGGGTGTCAAGAACTGTGTGCGGTCTGCATTTTTTTATGGAAGTCAAACCGTTTCGTGTGGCTCTTTTGGAATGCCATTTCTCCCTTTACGTCCAACTATGCTTGAGTGATTATCAGAACATTTATTTAGACGGGCTCAATGAATTTCCTTGTACTATATAAAAGAAAAGGCAATGGAAAACGGTAACGTTTGTACAAACTAATTTTTTCCCCGATCCTGCCATTGTTTCCCACCAGCAGTTAATTAGTCAGTACACCCCAGTAACTAGCCAGATAGTGGCAAGGTGTAATAAGTCAGCTGAAGATCAAGTGTTTGTATTACGTTTTCTGGTTAGGACATAAAAGTCTTGTAGCTGCGTGGAGGATGACCCAGAAATTCGGTAAATTGGGACGCAGGTGCGGTATTTCCTGCTGCTAGCATGGTAAATGTATCGCTACATAGCGGACTGGATGGAATCCAGTCGCCTATTCTTGCTGCGATTATCACTAATAACGATGGTACAGATATGTGCCAAGCTGGTTTGTACCCAAGCTGCAATCGATAACTGTCAAGCATGCCGCGCATAGTGGTAGCTTCTGCACCCACTGCGTCAACGGTCTGGCTTGTGGCATCGGTGTCACTCAACCACAGTGTAACTGCTGCACAAATATCGTCGATATGTACCGGTTGCAGGGTTTGTATCCCGCCCATAGGCAGGGAATGGATGGGTAGCTTAGCAAGGAATTTGAACATCTGTGCACTCGCTCCATCTTCACCATAGATCACGGACGGTCGCAGACACAACCAGCGTACTTGCGTAGGCAGACGATGCAATGCATCTTCTGCGGCAACACGTGAACTAAAATACAAAGTGTCGATGCCACTATCTATTCCCAGCGCAGATATTTGAACTATGCGTTCGATTTTTGCTTCGGCACAGGCGGAAAATAGTGCGGTGGGTGTTTCATTATGCAGTTGTTGCATGGGGTTTTGGTGATTATCGCGTAATACACCCACCGCATTGATAACAACAGACATTCCTTTGAAACGTTGCAGCCAAATCTCCTTTGTAGTGTCTTTGCAAAAATCTACTGCAAGGTCACTTGGTTCACTGGGATTGCGTATTGCTCGTAAAACAGTATGTCCAGCGTTTTTCAAGGCTTGAGTTAAATGCCTGCCCACAAACCCTGTAGCTCCACAGATCAATATTTTCATGATGTCATCCTTTCGTCTCAAGTTAGATTAGACATTTTTTCTCTTGTCAACTTACTTTGTGTATGGAAGAGATTGGTTAGTCGCACACCAATCTAATGATCCAGCGGCGGGAATTATGCTACAGGCTATAACCCATATCATAAACCACTCTAAATACTATTTTTTTCAATGTACTAACAAATGTACCAACAGATTTATCACCCTTCGGTTTTTTAGAAATGTGACTTATTAACATTCTTGCTAGCTATTTATCTGTAAGTGTCCCATAGCTAAATCATATTAGACCTAGTTAGGAGTAGCCTAGTATGGAACAACCCCACTCCCCTATTAATGTAGCACCTATTTCTCTTTCCCTTCTCTAAGTTCCAAAAAACGAAACGGGAGACTAAGCCCACGTTCTAGTTTTAATCTGAATCTGTAATACTTAGACTTTTCTACGACGTACAATTCCAACTCCAGCTAGTCCAAGACCGAGAGGGGCAAGGTCAAGTCAGAGTTTACTCTTGATGCTGCCCCGATGGCCCCCATATTTAGAGTATCGCATGAAGGAAAATTGCCATGCTGACTATCCGTTTACCCGCTGTAGCGGGCTTATTCTACCCCGCCGATTCGCGGCAACTTGCGCTTGATGTACAACAGTTACTGACTGCAGCTTGCCAGCAAGTTCTAAGTCCCAAAGCGTTGATTGTTCCACACGCTGGTTATATTTATTCAGGGGCTATCGCAGCCTCGGCTTACGCAACACTTCGCCCCATCGCCATGCACATCCGTCGTGTAATATTACTTGGTCCAACCCATGGAGTTATGGTGCGAGGTCTAGCATTGCCCGCATCAGATGCTTTTGATACACCGCTGGGACAAGTCATGTTGGATACGGCAGCAGCAGATGCTATCGACCACATGCCGCAAGTTACAATAAACGAGTTGGCGCATGCTCAGGAGCATTCTCTGGAAGTACAGCTTCCATTTCTGCAAAGCATGCTGACTGACTTTACCCTGCTACCGCTGGCAGTTGGCACGGCTTCATCCGAAGAAGTTGCCGAAGTGCTAGATGCCTTGTGGGGAGGCGGCGAAACGCTAATCGTTATCAGCTCCGATCTTTCGCACTACCTGCCTTACGCAACCGCGCAACGCGTAGATGACGAAACTGTCGATTCCATCCTGAGTCTGCACCAGCCAATTGAACATGATCACGCTTGTGGAAGCATACCCATCAGCGGGTTAATTGTAGCAGCTCGGAAACACAATCTTACGCCACGATTGCTCGATTTGCGTAACTCTGGGGATACCGCCGGCTCACGCGATAAGGTGGTGGGCTATGCTGCTATCGCTTTCACCGAGGAAAAAGAATATGTAAACTAAGCAAGGCATGTTATTGTTATTAATTGTACGTAACGCAATTTCCTGCACCCTGTACGTTCCCTATAAAACAACGCTAATGGTAATGAATGAAAACATACCTTGGCTAGCTAGACATAGCACGTGTTTGTCACCCTTACTCAATTTGATCAATTGCGCGGCCGCATCTAAACACTGGAACCGTACCGGTCACAGTTCACCGATGTCAAAAGAAATACTGTGTCTGCTGCTTTGCACGATCCAAGTTTTCAATCGCCGACTCAAGAAAATATTCACTATAGTGATAGCAGAAGTTTCGTTGCTAACCTTGCCTCAACCGCTTGACTTTGCCATAAAAAGGACGCACTACAGCAATTACATCCCGGGCCAGGTGGAGTTGTATTCGAGTATGGTCGATATCGCAGCACATTTCTGCCGCAGGTATGGGAGAGCCTGAAGAAACCGCAGCTATTCCTCGCTGAATTGAAACGCAAAGCGGGGTTACCCGATGATTTCTGGGTAGATAGTGTAAAGCTATCGTGTTATACGGTAACCAGATGGTGTAAAACAAGCTTAGTTAAGGAATACTAAAATGGACAAAACAATCAGCATTGCAGAACAGCATCCAGCCAAGTACTGGCACAAGCTCGACGATGGCCGTATCCAATGCGATCTATGTCCACGCGATTGCAAGCTTCACGAGGGACAGCGCGGTGCATGTTTCGTTCGCGGCCGCGTTAGTAATAAGATGGTTCTCACCACTTACGGACGGTCTTCTGGCTTTTGTGTCGACCCTATCGAGAAAAAGCCGCTTAACCATTTTTATCCCGGCAGTAGCGTTCTGTCATTTGGCACAGCGGGTTGCAATCTTGCATGTAAATTCTGCCAGAATTGGGACATTTCTAAATCACGCAGCTTCGATAAGCTTGCAGATCCAGCTAGCCCAGAAGCCATCGCTCGCAGCGCCGGGGAACTAGGTTGTAAGAGTGTTGCGTTCACCTACAACGACCCAGTAATCTTTGCTGAATATGCGATGGACGTAGCCGATGTCTGTCACGAACAAGGTATCAAGGCGGTGGCAGTCACAGCAGGTTATATACATGATCAACCTCGCCGCGATTTTTTCGGCAAGATGGATGCTGCTAACGTGGATCTGAAAGCGTTTACTGAGGAATTCTATGTAAAACAAACTGGCGCACATCTACAACCAGTTCTGGATACGCTTAAATATCTCAAACAGGAAACCAATATATGGGTCGAACTAACTACGCTTCTAATACCAGGCCTCAACGACTCAATACATGAGATTAGCGCGATGAGTGAATGGATTACAAATGAACTCGGCGCAGATGTGCCCCTCCATTTCTCTGCCTTCCATCCTGATTACAAAATGACTCACATCTCTGCCACTCCAGC
>SMVB01316310.1_pt1 | contig 18018 bp, 14 predicted proteins | sample 2456461 | NCBI WGS metagenome assembly SMVB01 (sample SAMN11095934, study PRJNA526329) | marine sediment metagenome | biome: Marine sediment; feature: Surficial sediment; material: Deep marine sediment; isolation source: Hadal surficial sediment | place: Pacific Ocean | collected 2014-05 | depth...
GCGCGCCGCTGGCTCTTGGCCCAGGGAAAATAGACCCCGAGCGTGATCAGAGTCAGGAAGACGTGTTTCAAGAAAATGAGGAAATACGCGGCGCCCGGTCCTTCGAAACGAAAATTGTACTCGTCGTCGTGTGGGCTTGTCATCGTTCGAAGGGTAGCGGTTCGAGCCGAACCCGCCGACCGGGCTTAATGCCGCTAGGCGAAGAAGGCCTCGATCGTCTCTCCCATATAGGCGATTCCCTCGTCATCAATCCCATGATTCAAGGGCAGGATCAGTCCGGACTGCATGATCTCGTCGCAGTGGTCGAGTCCTCCCGGCGCGATCCGGTGTGGCTTGTCTCGAAAGGCCGGCTGGCGGGCGACATTTCCGCTCCAGACCATTCGGGTATCGACCCCGTGTGACTCCATGTGCTTCTGGAAGGCGGCTCGGGAGACACCGGACTCGGGCTTGATCAGGAACGGGAACATATGCCAGCCCGTCACGATGCCCGGAGTCAGCCGCGGCAGAACGAAGACCTCGGGGCGCTTGGCGAGGAATTCAATCAGCAGATCGAAATTTCGCTGTCGACGAGCCAGGTTGTCCGGAAGTTTCTTCATCTGGACACAGCCGAAGGCCGCCGAGAGTTCGCTCGGCTCGAAGTTCCAGCCCACCTCGTCGAAGATGAAGAGATCGTCGTACTCCATCCCGTCGAGGTCACTGAAAAAAGTTCGGGTGCCCCGCTTCGATCCGAAAAATTTCGGTTCGCTGCGTCGACCCCATCGCCGCAGGAGAAGTGCTCGGTCGACGAGCGCCTCATCGTCGAGGCAGACCATTCCACCTGTACCCGCCGCCGTGATGATATGCGAGAGTGCGAAGCTCGTGACCGTGATGTCCGAACGGGTTCCCGTCGGTGTGCTATCGAGGGTCGCCCCGAGACAATCACAGGAATCCTCGATCACCTGGAGACCATGGCGATCGGCAATTATGCGGATGTCATCCCAGTTCGGACAATTTCCGATCAGATTCGGCACGAGGAGGGCCTTCGTCTTCGGTCCGATCGCGGATTCGATCTGGTCGACGTCGATCTGATACGTGTCCGCCGTGACGTCGACGAGAACGGGAACCAGGTTCGTGCGCAGAATCGAAGCGATGTCCGTTGAAAAGGTCAGCGCCGGGGTGATCACTTCCTCGCCGGGCTCGAGCCCGAGCAATTCGACTGCGAGGTAGAGGGCTGAGGAGCCGGAGTTGACCATGATGCCACGCTGCTTCCCAAAGACTTCCGCGACCCTCCGCTCCAGCTCGCGGGTGTGTTTGCCGATTCGGAGCGCCGTCGCACCCCCACGCAAGACCGAGACGACCGCCTCGATTTCCTCCTCGTCGTGCACGCTGCCGGCGTATTCGATCCGATTCACTTCGGCTCTCCTTCACGCTGCTGATCGATTGCAGTGGCCGCCCAATCCGCACCCTTGTCATTCGCCTGATCGGGGAACGAGGGCGTGATCGCGATCCGCCGGATCGTTTCGCGCGCGGCCAGTGCATTCACGACTTGTTCGGCGACCGCGCCGGGCTCCATCATTCGCCCGTAGAGGTACTCGAGTTCGCTCCAGCGCCGGGTGATCGTCATCAGCTTGTCGAGGTCGTGGTCCAGTCCGAATTCGGAGAGCGTGTCCCCCGTCGCGATCGAGGTGAACGCAACGCCGCGGTGTTCCCCTTGCCAGGCGGCGATCAACGCCTCGAGCGCAACCTTGCTGACGACGTAGGTGGCCTGGTTCGGACGCGGCGGGGAGTCGTCGATCACGATCGAAGAGATCACGACGCATTTGCCACGGGTCGCTTCGAGTGGCCCGATCGCTGCGTTCAAGATCAGGGAGACGCCAATCAGGTTGGTCTCGAGAACGGCCCGCCAGTCCGCCTGTTGAATCTCCTCGATCGGCCCGAAGGTCGAGATGCCCGGGGCGTAGACGACGGCGTCGAGCCCACCGAGTTCGGCGACCGCCGCTTCGACGACTCGCTGACAGGAGGCCTCGTCCCGTACATCACAGGCTCGCGCGAACGCATCGGAACCCGCTTCCGCCACCGTCTCGTCGAGTCGATCGACCCGGCGCGCCGCGACGCAGATGCGCCCGCCTTCGCGGGCGATCTCGATTGCCGAGGCCTTGCCCAATCCCGACGATGCCCCCAGGACGAGGACCCGCTTTCCCGAAAGACGCATGCTGACTCCCTGTTGGTCCCCGCCTCGCGACTCCTCGGCGGGACGCGCGAGCATATCCGAATCTCCACCCCGGTCGACCGCCGCGAAAGGCCCGAGCAACCTTCCGATTGGATCGGAGAAGCCGACATCGCCGCCGTCCATGACCCGCTCGCTCGATTCGCACGGGCCGTCTTCGGACCCGCCCGGACGGCAGATGTCGGACCCGCGAGTTCGAGTCGGCGACGGAGCGCGATATCAGTTGGCTTGGCCGCGCGCCGTCAGCATCATCGCCACTCGACCATCCTGAACGATTTCGCCGCGTTGATTGATGATCTGGAGCGCGAACTCCACCACCGATTTCTCCGGGCGACTCGCGGAAGGCCTGTGGGAAATGGGCCTGTGACGGGTGCGCAGCGTGTCGCCGACATAGACGGGTGCCAGATAGCGCCAGGAATCACCCAGATGGCCGGCGAAGCCGGAAGAAGGCATCGAGACGGACAGCAGATCGCGAAGATAGTCGCCAAAGCCGACGCAGAATGTCCACATCGGCGGGGCCACGCGGGCACCGAATCGCCCGGCTCGGGCGAATTCCTGGTTGAGATAGGCCGGATTCAACTCGCCCGTGAAGTTCGTGTAGGCGACCAGATCCGCTTCGGTCACCGTCCGACCCAGGCTCTCTCCGCGGGGACCGAACTCGACGAAATCCTCGGCATGAAGTGGGTCCGGCAAGCCATCCGCCGTCCAGCTGTCGATCTCGAGTGCGCTCGGGGCGGTCGGAAGCGGCTGTCCGACCCCGCGATCATCTCCTCGACAAACACTCACCGCCCCACTCGTAGTGACCTCACCCTTCTGGTTCACGATTTCGAACGCCGTGTCGAGCCGGTCGTGGCCATCGAGTCCGTCGACGCAGGCCTCGTGAGCCTCGGACCAGCGCAGGGAGAAAAGATCTCCGATATAGACCATGCGCAAAAAATTCACCCGGTAGCCCGCGACGAACGCTGCCGGGTCACCCAGGGCGAGTCGCGCCGGCGCATGTTGCGCGAGGGCTCCGAGGGACCAGGCAGCGCTCAGCAATCCGTGGGCGATCGTTCCGCCCATACCGGTTGCAGGGCCGAAATCGAGATCGAAATGCATCTGGGCGTAGTCGCCGGTGAGGCCGCCGAACGTCATGATGGACGATTCAGTCAGGGTGCGGTGGCCAACGGCATCGGACTTTGGACTTGATTCGGACATGAGGCGCCTCGGGTCGTGTCCCGGAGACAATCTTCGGGACACGACCAGAGGGTTACACCTTGTCGCATTTGGGCCAAATATGTTCGAAGTCGTGATAAATGCATCGAGAGTGTCCCCTCGACGAACCAACAGGGTGGACGTCTCCGCACCGCTCGGCCTACCCTGTGCATAACGCTCGGTTTCGAAGGAAGCGCGATGGACTTCGAGCAGCTTCGAATCTTCCTGGTTCTCGCCGAGGAGCGCACTTTCCTCGGGACGGCAAATCGCCTCGCGACCTCCCGCTCCCGAGTTCGTCGAAAGCTCGATCAACTCGAACTCGATGCGGGCACGCCGCTCGTCTCCCGAGAGCAGAGTGGACTCGTCCTCACGGCCGCGGGGGAAGCCCTGGTACGTCGGGGACAGGCGCTCCTCGAAGAGGCGGAACACCTGATCTCCCATGTCCACGACGTCGGGAGTGAACCCACCGGTTGCCTCAAGATCGCCATGCCCGTGGCCCCGCCCCCGGTCGGCTGGAGTGAAAACTGTCGGCGCGCCCAGCTCCGATTCCCGAAGCTTCGCATCGAATTCCTGTTCGCGGAGTCTCCGACCGAACTCCTGCCGAGCCGCGCCGAGATCGCGCTGACCTTCGAGGATCGCCGCCCAGATGCCTGCAGCTTTTTCGACATGGGCGAGTTTTCGATGCAGCTGGTGGTGAGCGACGGCTATCTCGAAGCCCACGGCGTGCCGCGCTCCATCGATGCCTTGAGTGATCATCGCGTCGCCGTCTGGCGGGTTCCAGATCGCCCTCCCGAGCTGCTTCCCCTGCGCAGTGGCCGCCTCTTCGAATTCGAACCCAATCTGATCAGTGTGGAACCGGCCGAACTCCACCGGATGGTCGTAGCGAGCGAATGCATCGGTTATCTCCCCGCCTTGCCTCAGCTCGCCGACCCGGCGCTCAAGGTTCTCTTTGCGGAGGAGGTGGCCGGGACGGTCCACACGACGCTCGTCGTGCCCGACGTCCTGGCCGAAGTGCCGCGCGTCATGCGCTTCGTCGAGATGAGCCAGTTGCTGGTCGCCGACTCGCCCGACTGAGTTCGCCGAGCGCATCCGCCGCGGCGCCCCGCCGACTTCGTCCGCCTCCACTTTCCCCGCGATCCATCTCGTCTATCGTCCTTCTCCCGTAACCCGTCAGGAGGTCGAGATGAGCACCAGGGATCGAACTACGAAACGCCCACCGAGTCGAACCCCGAAATCCGCCGAGCCCGCCGATTCCGGAGCGGGCGACGCGTCGAAGGCGGGCCTCAGTCGCCGACGCTTCCTCGGGACCGCGGCGGGTGGCCTCGCCCTGGGCAGCGTCGGTGCCCTCGGCTGTTCGACCGGGGATTCGGCTGAGGAGCGACACTGGGACCTCGAGACTGACGTGGTGCTGATCGGAACCGGGACGGGCCTCGTGGGAGGTCTTGCGGCGGCGGTCGCCGGGGCCCGAGTCGTCGCACTCGAGAAACGAAGCGTCGTGGGGGGAAGTACGGGTCATTCGGGCGGCGTCGCATGGATCCCGAATAACGGCCGCATGGCCGCCGAGGGAATCGAGGACTCGCGCGAGAACGCACTCACCTATCTCACCCAGCTTGCCCACGGACAGGCGGACACGAGCCTGCTCGAAGCCTTCGTCGATGCGGGCCCCGAGATGCTCGACTTCGTCGAGGAGAATACCACCCTGCGCTTCCGCGTATCCACGATCATGGGCGACAATGCCGACTATCATCCAGAGTGGCCCGGCGCGGTCCAGAAGGGTCGTAGCGTCGAACCGATCACCGATCGCGAAGGGCTTTTCGGCCCCGAACTGATCGAGGGACTCCGCCAGGGATTCGAGGCAGCCGGCGGAGAGATCCTGTTGGAGACCCCGGCCCGGAGGCTCATCCTCGAGGAGGGCGCGGACGGTGTTCGCAGAGTGATTGGCGTCGAAGCCGAGCGAGACGGCCAGCCTTTCCGGATTCGCGCGCGACGCGGGGTGCATCTCGCGGCGGGCGGCTTCGATTGGGATTTCGAGATGAAACGACATTTTCTGCGTGGCCCCACGCTTTATACGCTGGGCGCCTCGGGAAACGATGGCGATGGCATCCGAATGGCGATGGCTGCGGGCGCGGACCTTCGCAACATGAACGAGGTCTGGGGGATCACCGTCTACAGGGGTGAAGCCGAACCGATCATGCAGTACAAGATGGGCGCGACGCTGAACGCCGAGATCGAAAAGCGCTCCGCCGGATCGATCGTCGTGAACGCACGCGGTGAACGCTTCCAGAACGAAGCCGCCGACTACGACTCGACCTGGCGCAGCTATCACACCTGGGAAAACTGGGGCGAGATGGGGTTCCGAAACCTGCCCGCCTTCCTGCTCTTCGATTCGAAGGCCCGCTCGGGAGGCAAGATCGCAGGAGTCGGTGCGGAGGGGATCCTCCCGACATGGGTTGTCGAGGCCGCGAGCATCCCGGAGCTCGCCCTTAAGCTCGGGATCGACGCGGAAGGCCTGGTGCGAACCGTCGCTCGATTCAATGTCTATGCGGCGAGGCTCGAAGACCCCGACTTCCATCGGGGTGAGAGCAGCTACGACCGCTACGGACAGGATGACAAGGGTATCACCCTGGCGCCGATGGACGAGGCCCCGTTCTACGGAGCGGAGATCGCGGCGGCGGATTTGGGGACCTGCGGTGGCGCGCGGGTCAACGAACGGGCCCAGGTGCTGGACCCCTTCGGCTCGGTGATCCCGGGACTCTATGCCTCGGGGAACAACGCGGGCGTCGGCAGCCCGGGTACGAGTTATGGAGGGGGGGGCGGGACGATCGGTCCGGCCATGGCCTTCTCCTATATCGCAGGTCGCTCGCTGGCGGGGCAAACCCAAGACAGCTGATCGGCGGAGGCGTCACTCGAGCCGCCGCCCCAGCGACCGCGTCTGATTCGAAGGAATTCCATGTCCGCTCGTACGCTCCGTTTCGTCTGCCTGATGGTCGTGCTGGTCGCGTTCTCGGGCTGTGCTCATCGTCTGAAGGGCCCCGTCTACAGCGCCGACGGCCCAGCCTGGGTGGCCGAGGGCGCAGATGCCGCCATCGCGCCGATCGACGTACAGCATCGCGTGATCCTGATCGGGGACGCGGGCTATTTTCTCGAAGACGATCCGACGCTGGCGTCCCTCGACCGCTGGGCCACGGCGGTCGAGTCGAGCACCGTGCTCTTCCTGGGTGACAACATCTACGACGAAGGCCTGACCGACGAGGACCGCGAGAAAGGCGAGAAGATCCTCGCACAACAGCTCGCCGCCACCTCGGTCCGCAAGATCGTCCTGCCCGGGAATCACGACTGGGGGCTGCTTCCCCGGAACTACAACGCCAAGTCGATCGAGAACCAACAGCTCTTCGTCGATGGCTGGCCCGAGGGCAACGCCGAGTTCATTCCCAAGGAAGGCTGCATGGGCCCGACGACGCGAATTCTGCGCGAACGCGAGGGCGGTTCAAAGGCGGTCGTCTTGATCGCGCTCGATCCCACCCCCTGGATCCAGGAGCGCATCCGAAAGGTCTGCCCGAGCGCGACGACCCACGAAGCCCATCTCGCGGAACTCGACGCGGCCCTCCTCGAGCACCGCGACGACTTCGTCGTCCTGGCATCGCATTATCCGATGTTGACGGGCGGACCCCATGGCGGCCTGTCCTACGGATTTTTCGTGGAGATGATCGTCACCCCCCTCGGCTGGATGATGGGCGGCCTCATGAACACCTACGAAACGGAATACGCGGATTGGATCACGCGGACGCAGGAGGTGATGCGCCGCAATCCGCCGACGATCTACGCGGCCGGCCACGACCACAATCTCCAGCTCCTCGAGTCCGGAGATGTCGCCGACCTCTACGTCGTGAGCGGCGCCGGAGCACGGGATCGCGTATCGACCGTGACGAATCTTCCCGAGACGATCTTCGCCCACGCCGCGGAGGGCTTCGTCGTGATCGATTTCGGAATGCGGAACGGCCAGGAGGCCGTCATCCTACGCGTCATCGAACCCGTCGCCCGGCCCGACGCGCCGGTCTTCGAGATGGCCCTGCCCTGAAGCGAGGCGGCAACCCGCGGCGCCGTCGGAATCGAAGTCGGGATCAGGATTGCTCGGGCAGGTATTCCGAGAAAACGTCCCCTGCGATCGGGTCCGAGGCGTCCGGTACGTCGTAATGCGTTCGCATCTCGACGGAACCGTCGTCTCCAAAGCGGTAGACCTCGATGCTTTTCATGTGTCGCTTCTCGCCATCCTTGGAAAAGATGTTCTCCATGACCCAGGCGACTTCGTTGCCGCAAATGAACATCGTCGACGGGTCGACGCGAAACTCGGTGACCGGCTGAAAGAGATCGAAGGGCTCGACGCAGCAACCTTCGAAATCGTGCTTGGCCTTTGTACCGACGGGATCGAGCATGCTGAAGCCGCCCGGGGCGACCTTCTTCCAGTTCTCGACCCAGGCTTCCTTGTCCCCCTTGTTCCAGAGTTCGACGTAGTTCTTGGCCCAGTTTTCGAGTTCTTCGCGCGTCGGTACGGCCATCGTTTCCTCCGTCCCGGTCACCCGCCGCGTCGGAGTAGCCGGCGCCTGGGCGATGGGGTCGAGAGAGTCTAGACAGCCTCGACCTTCGCCGCCGTGCTCTTCGCCTGGGCCCGCAGCCCTTCCTGCACGATCACAGCGAACATCGCCTCCCCGGTGAATCCGCCGCAGCCGGGTGATAGCCTTTCTCGACATGCCCAATCGCCGTCCCCGATCGCGTCCGAAGCCATTGGATGGAATCAAGGTGGTCGACTGCACGCGCGTGCTCTCCGGGCCGATCTGCAGCCGAATGCTTTCGGATATGGGCGCCGACGTCGTCAAGATCGAGGCGCCGGAGTCGGATATTCTTCGCTCGACACCGCCACGGGTCGGCGGATTCGGATCGATGTTCGCCCAGTACAACATCGGCAAGCGGAATGTGTCGATCGACCTGAAGCGCGAGGGCGGATCCGAACTTCTCGCGGAGCTCGTGGCCAAAGCGGATGTTCTGGTCGAGAACTTCAGACCGGGCGTGCTCGCGCGATTGGGTCTGGCACCCGAGGTGCTGCGCGCCACGAATCCACGGCTCGTGATCTGTTCGATTTCCGGCTGGGGTCAGGACGGCCCCTGGGCCGATCGACCGGCCTATGCGCCGATGATTCAGGCCGAGGCCGGCACCCTCGCAATGGGCGGGCGCTTGCGAAAGGGCAAGATGCGTGGCGACACCATGCAACATGCGGATCTCTACGCGGGCATGATGGCCAGCCAGGGTGTGCTCGCCGCCCTCTTCCACCGGGAGCGCACCGGCGAGGGGCAACACGTGGATGTGTCGATGGCCGAGGCGCTGCTCTACGTGAATGAACATGCCTCCGCGGAAATCGCCGGGTTCGACGGGTCGAGTGGGTTTCCGACCTGGACCTTCGAGACCTTTACCCTCGCGAATGGTCGAGCCGTCCATTTGATGGGTCAGCCGGAATTGCTCTTCCCGCTGCTCGCGAGTGCGATTCCGATCCCGGGCGCGCTCCAAGATCCTCGCTTCGAGACGCCCGCCGCCCGACTCGAGCATCGTGACGAACTCGTCGGTGTGCTCGAAACCGCGCTCGCCGAAATTGCCGATCAAGCGAGCCTCGAAACGCTCCTCGAAGGCTCGCCCGTGATCGTCGTCCCCGTGCGATCGACTCGGGAACTCGCGGATTCCGAATGGGCAGAGCATCGCGGCGCGTTGACCGAAGCCGCACCGGGGCTCCGGGTTCCGACCGCGCCGTGGCGGGCGCGGGATCTCGACATCGGAACGCCCACGCGCCACATCGCCAAACGCGGAGAGCACAACCGCGAAGTCCTGGCCGATTGGCTCGACAAAGACGCGACGGCTTGCGTCGAACTGGAAGCCCTCGGCGTGCTCGAATTTTCAGAGGAGGAGCCACCCTCCCTCGACGAAGCGCCGCGCAAGGCCTTTCGCAACACCCATTCCTCGGAATAGGAGATCGACAATGAAGTTCTCAGAGCTCGCCGTGCGGGTAGCCGTCACGCCCTTTGGCGCGTCCGTCGACCGATATTGCGTTCGCTTCTTCGGCGAGAGTCCCGTCTCCTGGATCTTCGCCAAATCGGAAGGCATCGACTACAACCCCCCGATCCTGCTGACGACCAAGGGCCGAAAGACCGGCCAGGACCGCACGGTCGTGCTGCCGCATTTCCGGGCGGACGTTCTGGGGGAAGCAGGCCGAATTGCCGTTGTGGGATCGCGCGGCGGGATGCCCACGGATCCCTTCTGGGCGCGAAACCTCAAGGCCCATCTCCAGGCCAGCATCTGGTATGAGCGGCGGGAGATCCCGGTCGACGTCGAGCTGCTCGAAGGTGCCGCCCGCGAACCGCTCTGGAAGTCGATCACCGAGCGTTCGCCGATCTATCTCGCCTATCAGGAACGTGCACGTGAAACCCGGGAGATCCCGGTCTTCGTGCTGAGAGCCCGGGATGGAAGCCAGCTGACCGCACCGGACTGAAATGCGGGTGGCTACTCGTTAGGCGACGCGGCTGAACGCGCAGAGCGCGCCGCCCTCGAGGGCCCAGGTCTGACCCGTGATCCAACGACCGGTGTCCGCCGCCAGGAAGAGCGCGGCGCGGGCGACATCCTCGGGTTCACCCAACCGCTTCAGCGGATACGCTTCGGCCACGCGATCGCCCTTCTCTCCCTCCCAGAGTACCCGCGCGAAATCCGTCTTCACGAGCCCAGGCGCCAGGGCGTTCACCCGGACCTGCGGCGCGAGCTCGGCGGCCAGCTGCATGGTCAGATGGATCAGCGCCGCCTTGGTCACGTCGTAGACGCCGAGGATCGGATTCGTTCTCAGCCCACCGACACTCGACACATTCAAGACCGAACCGCCATTTTCCTGCATCCAGCGATTCCAGACACGTTGGGTCCAGAACATCGGCGCGGTCAAATTGATTTCGAATGTCTTGTCCCAGCGTGCACGATCGACCTCGATCGTGCGCCCGGCATAGGGATTCGTGGCTGCGTTGTTGACCAGCACATCGATCCGACCGAGCCGATCCAGGGTCGCTTCGATCACGCGTTCGACGTCCTCGTCCCGTCCGATATGTCCCGCCTCGTAGTCGACCGCAGAACCGAGTTCAGCCGCGGTTTCCGCACAGGATTCCTCATTCCGCGAGGTAATCATCACCCGCGCGCCCGCGGCGGCGAAAACTTCCGCGATGCTCTTGCCGATTCCGCGGGAGCCCCCCGTGACCAGCGCCACCTTTCCGTCGAGTCGTACTTCCATGGCGCTCGAAGTTAGCCGCGGTATTTCAACATCGCCTGCGGCCGGCGATACCCTGAGTCAATCAGACGGAGAGTCGAGCGCGAACGATGCTGCCCCGGATAGCCCGGTCGAGCGCCCATTCGTGGCGCGCGAGGTCGAGCATCCGGGGCTATGGTGAGCCGCGGACACGAACCATGCCTGATCAGGAGAGCCCGACCTTGAACGACTCGTCGAAGACGGACAAGCGCATCGACCCGAAGAGCAAGAGCGACCCACAGCGCAAGAAGGACGCGAAGACCAAAAAGCAGATCCGGCTCGAGAAGCAGGCGGCCGAAAACCGAGCGGCCTGGCAGCCGATCCAGTCGGAGCTGCGCGAACGCCGCGAACGGATGACCGCGATGGGCGGCCCTGAGCGCATCAAGAAGTACATGCACGACTGCGGAAAACTCCACGCCCGCCAGCGCATCGCCGCGCTCTTCGATCCCGGTACGTTTCGTGAGATCGGACAGCTCGTCGGCACGATCAACGGCATCCCGGCCGAGGGATTCATCTGCGGCAGCGGGAAGATCAACGGTCGTACGGTCATGGCAGGCGCCGAAGATTTCACCGTCCTCGGCGGCTCGATCGGCGGAGGCGGAACTGCCAAGCGCTACCGCATCGCCGAGATTGCCATGCAGGAGCAGGTTCCCCTCGTGATGATCCTCGAGGGCGCCGGGCATCGTCTCACCGACACCGACGAGGGCGGCCGCATGCCGAATGATCTGTTGGCGATGGCGGATCTTTCGGGTCACGTGCCCATGGTCTGCCTCGTGCTGGGCGCGTCCGCCGGACACGGCGCGCTCGCCGCTCCGCTCTCCGACTTCGTCATCATGGGTGAGTACGCCTCGATGTTCACGGGCGGCCCGCCGCTGGTGAAAGCGGCAACCGGCGAGGATGTCACGAAGGAGGAGCTCGGCGGAGCCAAGATCTGTGCGGAGATCGCGGGCTCGGCACACAACGTGACCCCGGACGACGAGAGCGCCATCGCCCTCGCTCGCGAATACCTCTCCTACTTCCCGCAATATCGTGGCGGCCCCCTACCGAGCTGCGATCACGGCGATACGGGCCCGCGCGCACTCGACGATCTCGTGGAGATCATGCCCCCGGATGACCGGAAGCCCTACGACATCCACGAGGTCATCGAGCGGCTCGTCGATCGGGATTCGTTTCTCGAAGTCCAGCCCGGCTACGGTCGCGCAATCGTGGTCGGACTCGCCTTTCTCGGCGGACGCGCCGTGGGGCTGGTCGCGAACAACCCGTCGCGATACGCGGGGGCGGTCGATGCGGACGCGGCCATCAAGGCGACCGACTTTCTCGAGAACCTGGGCCACTTCGGGCATCCCGTGATCTTTCTCGCCGATAATCCCGGAGTCATGGCCGGGACTCGGGCCGAGCGAAGCGGCATTCTCAAATGGGGGGGCAAGATGTTCCGCGCCGAGCGCCGGCTCAAGAACGCGAAGATCCACGTCACGCTGCGCAAGTCGTTCGGATTCGGGGCGGTCACGATGGCCCAGAACCCGGGTGATCGGCAGACTTTGTCCTTCTCGCTACCGGGGGTGACGATGGGCGCGATGCCCGCCGCGAGCGGAGGGCGATCGGCGAAGCTCGACGCAGAGGCCCAGGCGAAGGCCGAGGCCGAACAGGCGGCCGGTCCCTACAAGATGGCCCACCGCCTGGTCTACGACGACATCATCGACCCGAGCGAACTCCGCAACAGGATCCTCGACGGCCTGTCGATTCTCGAGACGCGTTAGGCCGCCTGCTTCTTGCGCTTCTCGTAGTCCGACCAGACCCGTTCCAGGAATGCGGCGACACCGCGAACGGCGTATTCCGTTCGCGGTGAGTGGAAGATCTCGAAGGCGTGCTGCGCACCCTCGAGATGCGCGAAGTAGACCGGCGAAGCGCTCTTCTCGCGTAGCGCCGAGACGAAGGTGATGGCCTCCTCCGCCATCACGAGGCTGTCGTGGCTCCCCTGAATCACGAGAAAAGGCGGCGCATCCGCGTGGATTCGCGCCACCGGGCATACCGATTCCCACAATTCGGGATTCTCTGCCGGAGTGCATTTGAAGACGAGGGGGCCGATCATGTCGGCCATCTTTCCGAGCGAGCGATCGTCCGCACGGTCGAGAAAGTCGAAGATCCCGTAGAAGGGGACGCAGGCATCCAGCCGGGTGTCGACCTCCTCGAATCCGGGCTGGAATTGCGGGTCGTTGGCAGTCAGCGCCGCGAGCGACGAGAGGTGGCCGCCGGCCGAGCCGCCCGTGATACACAGAAAATCCGGGTCGCCACCATATTCGGCAATCTGCTCTCGGATCCAGGCGATCGCCCGCTTCACGTCGACGATGTGATCGGGCATCGTTGCCGTCGGGCTCAGCCGATAATTGATCGCGACGCAGATCCAACCCTGCGCGGCGAGTCTCGTCATGAGCGGGCGTCCCTGCTCGCGCTTGTCGCCGATGATCCACCCACCGCCATGAACCTGAAGCAGCACGGGGCGTTTATCACCGGCCTTGGCCGCCTTCGGAAGCACGAGGTCGAGGAGATTGCGGCCACCCTTGTCGCCGGGGAGTGATTCGCCGTATTCGAGGTCGCGGATCCGTCGGACGTCGGGATGCCCGAAGCGGAAGGGGTTGGGGAAGCCGTGCAGCGAGGAGACGGTCTGGCTTGCGTCGATTCCGCCGGGCGCAAGCGCCGCGGCCATCTCGCGCCCGGTCAGGAGCGCGCGTCGGTGAGAGGCGATCAACAACCCCCAGGAAGCCAGGCACAATGCGAGACCGAGGCGTCCGCCACTCGACTGGAGAACCTCTGTCTGGCTGACCAGGACGGCGACCGCCAGCCCCTCGATCGCGATCGTCTGGAGGGCGAGTTCCCCGCGCAGCCAGCCGATCACAAAGGTCGGCACCAGGAGATGCCCGTGAATCCGCACGCGAAAATACGTGAGCAGGCTGAATACGAGCCCAATCGCGGCGAGGATCGGAAAGATCGTCGAGAGAGTCACTGGCTTCGGGTCTCCAATAGGAGGTTTTCGAGTTTCATGATCAACTTTACATTAGGGACATAAAGCCCAGCCATGTCTAGATAAAATGGGATTTCAGATTGCAGTGTACGTATCTGCGCAATCGAGGTCACGGAGGGTCCGCAGCCGGACACGAGCGGCTTGTGTTGCGCCGGCACCTACACCTACAACCTACACCTACCACCTAGGCCGCAGCGCGCACTTCGAGTTCCCCGACGTCACTCCGGCCCTTGCCCTCCGGTCCGAAGGGCTTCAGCCAGAGTACCAGAGCGGGCATGAAGAAAAAATCGGCGACGAGTGCGGTCAAGAGCGCGCCACTCAACAGGATGCCATAGAGCCCCTGCGACCGAAGCTCGGAGAACATCAAGACGAGAAATCCGAGCACGAGAGCGACCGAGGTGATGATCAGCGCGCGTCCCACGTCGTTGAGCGCCGCGCGAAGGGCCTTCCGATAGTTCTGGTGGACTCCGAATTCGTGATGGAAGCGGGTCATCAGATGGATCGTGTCGTCGACCGAAATACCCAGGGCGATGGCCGCGATCGACACTTTGTTGTAGTCGAGCGTGATATCGAACCAGCCCATCGCGCCCATCGCGAGCAGAACCGGCGCGAGGTTCGGAATCATCGAGATCATCCCGATCCGGACAGACCGGAAGATCCCGATCATCATCAACGTGATCACCGAAAAGGCGATCCCGAATCCCTGGATATTGCTCGACATGATGTAGTCCATCAAAACGAGCCAGAGCGCGCCGATCCCTGTCAACGAAACCTCGCTGGCTTCGAGCGGATCTTCTTCGAGCCCTGCCGCGAGTCGATCCACGAGCGCTTCGGTCCAGGCCGTGCGACCGATGCGAAGCCGCAATTCCAGATTCGCATGGCGATAATCCGAAGAGACGTATTCCTCGGCCTCCTCGCCGCCCGAAGACTCGTAGAGCAGCAGATATTGAGCCACCTCTTCCCGCGTATCGGGGATCCGGTGATAGGCGGGGTCGTCGCCGTGGAAGGCCTGGTTCAAGTCCTTCACGATGTCGACGATCGAATAGCTCTTGCGGACGAGCCAGCCATCCTCGTCGGCGTCGAGCTGGACCCGCTCGATCTCCCGCAGGACCGCGGGCTCCTTGATCCCATCGTCGCGACCCGAATCGAAGAGATAGATGATATTGGTGGCGCCGCCCATCTCGTCGTCGACGCGAACGATCGTCTGATAGATCGAGGAGGAGTCCCAGAAGTCGTCGAGCCAATTCGAATCGACCTGGATGCGAAGGGCACCGATTCCCAAGACGAGCATGAACACACCGAACCCCGCGATCAACTGTGTCCGGTATCGAATATTGATGTCGCTCACCCAATCCAGGATGCGTTCCATGGGCGCCGGCCCCGTCTCGGGAGCAGGGACCGCGGCAACCGGTTCGTGCGGCGTTTCCGGGTAATCGAAGAAGCGGTGCCGGATTAGGCGCAGGAGCCAGAACCAGTCGATCGACAGTAGCGCCATCAAGAGCGTCATCGAGAACACGAACGCCATCAGGACACCGAAGGCGTCCGCCACCGCCCCTTGCGCGATGCTCTTGATCGGGACGAAGGACATCGATCCGAAACCCACGGCGGTCGTCACACTCGTCAATAGACACGGGACGCCGACCAGCGACATGGTGCCCACCAGCGACCCACGCCGGTCTCCTGAGGCTCTCAGTCGCGTCGAAAATTCAGTCAGGATATGCACGGAATGCGCCACACCGATCGCCATCAAGAGCGTCGGTGTCTTGCTGAATCCCATACCGATCTTGAAGCCGATCAGGAACATCATCGCGATCGTCACGGTGATCGTGAGGGTGAGAACCAACGCGGGGGCGACGACCGAGACCCCGTTTCGGAAGACGATCAGCAGGATCACACTGATGACAGCCAGCATGATCTTCTGAAGAAAGTCCGGCTCCGTCAGGATGATCCGGTTGTAGTAGGCGTTCAAGGGAACGTCGCCCGAGTGATAGAAGCTGTAGTCCTGGTAGGCCGGCCGCGCCAGAATCTGCTCGATCTTGGCGTCGGTGACCTGCGGATAGAGGTTCTCCAGATGCCAGGGATCCTCGGGAAAGGGGCGAAGTTCGGGGGGCGCCTGGATGACCTCCGGCGAATCCGTGCTCGACAGGTCCATGTCGATGATGATTGCGCCAAAATTCGCATCGGCATTGATGATCCCGCCGACGAGCATGGGCTTCTTGAGAAACGCGTCGCGCCGTTCGAGAAGCTCGGCCTGGCTGAGCGGCCAATCGTCCTTGATCTTGCTGACGTCGATGCCGTCCTCGGTCCCGACCGTCAACTCCGCGTTCGCGAGCGACTTGACGTCGTAGATGAAGGGCACCTCGTCCTCGAGGGCCTCGGTCAGCTCAATGAGAGCCTCCATCGCAGCCACATTCCAGGGACCGTATTCGAGGCCCGGCAGCTCATAGCCGATATACGAGACCTCGTCGGATCCGAAGTCCTCGCGATACGCTTCATAGGCGAGATAGGTGGTGTCGCCCTCGTAGAAATACGCTTCGTAGCTCGCATCCACTTCGATCTGTTCGGCCAGATGGCTCGCACCGAAGAACACCGCCAGACACACGAGCGCAACAACCCAGCGATAGTCGAAACACACGCCCGCCAGCGCGGCGAACCCGGTATTCATGCGTTCGATCAAACCGTTCTTGTTCGCCTGCGTCATCCAACTCTCTCCGGGGCGGGTGCGATGCCGTACGTTAGATCACGTCGACCCGAGGACGCCATCGTCGTCCGCGACCCCAAACGGTCGATGCCGCGGCCTTCCGGCCTCCCCGCGATTCTCCGCTCAGGCGTCCAGCGGTGATTTCTGTCCCACCGGATCGAAGAGCTTTCGTTGTGCGTAGAGGGTGTCCAGATGTTCGTGGATCTCGACGATCAGGCCGTCTCGAATCTGGAACACGAAGACATAGTGATTCCGGTAGGGCTCGCCCTGCCCCGTGCGCGCGTTCATCGTCATCTCGACGAAGACCGTTTCACCTGTGGCCGCCACGGCATCCCGCTGGATGTCCATCGGCGTCTCCGGATCATAGAGCCCCACGCCGCCGCTCATCAGCGCCAGCACCGCTTGTTTGCCTTCATGCCGGCGACCCATCGGTGAACTCTGGGGCGTCACCCAGACCGCGTCCTCCGCGAAGAGCGTCGCGACTTCGGGGGACCCGCTCGCCACCAGATCGAAGTAGCGCTCGACGAGCGCCCTGTTCCTTTCGCTCGCTGCATCAGCCCTTGGGTCGCCATTCTCATCGCGTGGGGATTCGGTCATGGGATTACGATAGCCTCTCGATCCACCGCAAAGGGACCCCCGATTGATTCGTTCGCCCCTGCTTCATTTTCTGCTCGCCGGAGCTCTGATCTTCGTGCTCCAATCCGTCTGGTCGAGCGCGCCCGAAGAGTCGCGCATCGAGGTCCGCCGATCCGAGATCGACGAGCGGATCGAGGCCTACCGACGACAGATGGGCCGCGCTCCGAACGACGCCGAGGCGCGTTCGATCGAGAACCAGGTGATCGAGAATGCACTCTGGCTCGAACAGGCCTTTGCTCTTGGGCTCCACGAGATGGATTCGGTCGTACGCCAGCGCCTGATCATCAACATGCGCTTCCTCGAAGGGGAGACCCAGGCCAGCGACGAAGAACTGGTCGCCCGGGCGATCGAACTCGGCATGGACAAGAGCGACACCGTCGTCCAGCGCCGTCTGATCGATCGCGTCCAGGCGATCGTCCGCGCGGGCGTGCGCGCGCGACCCATTGACGACGCCACGCTGGCTGCCCATTACGAGGCGACACAGGAACGTTGGCGAGAACCCGCGCTGCTCGACCTCACGCATGTCTACCTCTCGAGGGACAAGCGCGGCGACGCCACCGTGGACGATGCCCGTGCGCTCCTGACACGCCTCGAGGTCGGAACGATCGAGCCCGACCCGGGCGTCGCCCTGGGTGATCCCTTTCTGGCGGGCCACCGTCTGCGCGGCGCCACCCCGAACCGGATCGTGGCACGCCTCGGGCCCCACTTCGCGAACGGGGTGGCCGAGGCGCCGACGGGAGTTTGGGTCGGACCCATCGAGTCTGCGTTCGGGCAGCATCTGGTCTGGATCCACGATCGGGTCGAGAGCCGGATTCCCAGCCTCGAAGAGATTCGCTCGCGTGTCGTCGAAGACTGGATCGAGCAGGAATCGCGGGTCGCGCTCCGCAAACACGTGGAGCGCCGCAAGCTGGTCGTGCAGATCGAAATTCTCGAGGACA
>SMVB01445256.1_pt1 | contig 18014 bp, 14 predicted proteins | sample 2456461 | NCBI WGS metagenome assembly SMVB01 (sample SAMN11095934, study PRJNA526329) | marine sediment metagenome | biome: Marine sediment; feature: Surficial sediment; material: Deep marine sediment; isolation source: Hadal surficial sediment | place: Pacific Ocean | collected 2014-05 | depth...
AACTGCCAGTGCTGTCGTCACCCCGGGTGTTTCAATCGTTCTTGACGCTGCATCTTCTTGATGCAAGAATCTCAGAAGCCATCGTCGGGTTGACCCGAAATCTGTTACGGATTGACCGCCGGGTCCGTAAATTGACAGCCATGGAACTCGGCTTTACAAGACATAATACCTCAAATCAGAACACTTCTGATCGACTTGGGCCCAATCAGGGGACGTGCACCCGCATGGGATATTCGTCTGCGACATTGATTTCCCTGTTTTTCATATTTATGTCAGGCTGTGCGGACAATCAACCTCCCGTTACCATCGAGTCTCTGCGATCGAGCGAAGATCCGGATCAGGAGAGCTGGAATGTAGATCTCACCATTACCGAGAATGGATATCTACGTTTGCATTTGACGGCTGGACACGTGTTGAAATACGAACGTCCGGATAGCATTTTTATGCTGTTGCAGTCCGCAGACGGCGATTCTGTCCGCGTAAAGGTCGATATCTTCGATGTCGCCGGCGATTCATCCGCAGTCGTTTTCGCGGACCGGATTTATTATTATGAGCGGGAAAATAGATTTGTGGCACATGGTGATGTGGTCGCTACTTCGATATCCGGAACGGTGATAGAAAGCGAACATCTTACATGGACCGAGGAGGATCGGAAGTTGCGAACACCTGGATTTGCGACCATTACCGAGTCCGGAAGGCGAACATCCGGATACAGGTTGGTGGCCAATGAGGATCTCTCAGAAGCCATTCTGGAAAACTTTACAGGCACAACTTTTTCAACCGATGCAGATCCGACGGAATCATCGCGCAACCGCAATAATCGTTGAACTGGTTGAGCTCTCCTATACCGCCCCTGACAAGACTTGTTGTCGCTACCGTTCTTTTATGTCTGCAAGTGATCGCGTTCGTCACTGTTGCTGTCGGCGTCGCTGTCGCACAAAATACCGAGTCAGTTTCTGAATGTGATCCGGACAATGTCGTTTACAGAGGGCAGCTGGGGCGATCATTTATTCAAGACGGGGTATCTGTCAGCGAGGTCACGCGTCCCGTTTTTATTCAGTGTGACACAGAACTGATTGCACTTACCGGTTTTCAAGAATCTGAATTTCGATTCAAATTTGTCGGCGAGGTTCGAATTGTTGAGCTCGGCGATACCCTGTATGCAGATACAGTTGTTTATTTTACAGATACACAGGTCGGAGAGGCGAGCGGAAATGTTCTCATCACTGACGGTCGCGTCGTATTAACCGCACCGGATGCCATCTTTTACAGAGATGAGAAGCGGACAGTATTTAACAACGGTGTTCAGTTCGAAGACAGCACAACGGTTTTGACCAGTCGTTTCGGCACGTACTGGTCCAAAGAAGCCCGCGCCGAGTTCGATTCGCGAGTCGAACTTCGTCAAGATTCACTCTATGTTTCAGCCGATACACTCACATATTTGCGCGATCTGGAAGAAACGCGTGCTCGCGGCCACGTGTATGTTGAACGGACGGACGGCGAACTTGTCACCATATTCGCAAACACTCTCTTCCACAGCGGGTTGACAGACTCAAGTCACTTTGCAGGAAACGTTGATATGCTTCAGGTTTCGTCAGACTCAACCGGTATCGACTCGTTGTTCGTGAAAAGTCAGCACTTGTATCTGACACAATCGGATACTACAGTTAATGTTGTAGCTACAGACAGCGTGGAAGTTATTCAGGGTAATTTCAGCGTGATCAGCGACACCTTAACCTACATCAGGTCAAAAGATGGCGCCTCGGTATTGACTCGCTCTTATGGATCGCCGGTTGCCTGGCTCGATCTTACACAAATTACGTCCGAAGACCTTCGGCTTACACGGGTGAACGGCCTCCTGGACTCGCTTCGGGCCGATGGGAACGTATTTGTGGCTGAATACGATTCGCTGCTGTCACGCGTGCAGCAATTAAAAGGACGCACACTCGTTGGATTGTTCGAAAACGACAGTCTTCGAACAATGATGGTCTCACCCAACGCCGAGGCACTATATTATATGGAGGCACCCGACGAGGGCGAACAGAAGGCTACGAGACTATCTTCGGACCGTATTGTGTTCTCGTTCAAGAATGGTGAGCTGATTAAGATTGGCTCGTACGTCGACCTGGACGGCGAATATTATCCCGCGAACATTGTTGATCAAGCAAAAAATTTGAGCGGTTATCGGTGGGAGCCGGAGAGAAGGCCAGACAACTCGAAATTCCGTGAGGCCTGGCTGAGAAGAGTCGAGCAGAGAAACCGGCACATGCAGCTCTGAGAAATTAATGGCGAGATTGTAGGTACACAATGGCAATAGCTGAAATCGAATTGGCTCTCGAACTGTTCAAGGACGGGACTCCCGAGAAGGCCATTCCTATTCTGGAAGAGGTCGTAGAGTTGGTTCCGACATTTGTGATTGCCCACGTTCTATTGGCGCAGGCATACGAGTCAAGTATGCAGGAGGAAAAAGCCATCGAGGCCTGGCGCCGGGCTTACCGGATGATTCCGAACAGTCCGGTTGTACCCGAATCCGGGGAAGCGCCGCGAAACGAACTGGAAAACCTCGCCTCTGGCGTTACGATACTCGGGGATAAGGCCCGACCCTCAAAAATTCGAGATGCGGCTGCTTCTGATCGCGACCCTGATCTTGACCCTGAACTACAACCCGATGAAACCCAAGGCCGGATACCGGCTGTCTCCGGAGTGGTACCGGTCGAGAATACCGGATCAATATTACGGGTACATGACCTAATCAAGCGATACAAGAAAAAGTCCGTCGTGAAAGCGGTTGAACTCGAGGTTAAGCAGGGTGAAATAGTGGGACTGTTGGGCCCGAACGGAGCTGGCAAGACGACTACGTTCTATATGATTATCGGGATGGTACAGCCCGATGGCGGAACGGTCGAATTAGACGGCAAAGATATAACGCGCCTTCCGATGTATCAGCGAGCCCGCCGGGGCATCGGTTATCTCGCCCAGGAAGCATCAATATTCACGCATCTGACAGTAGAGGAGAATATCCATGCTGTTCTGGAGTATCAGAAGCTGACAAAATCAGAACGGTCTACCCGGGTCGAAGAAATGATTCTGGAGTTCGGGCTTGAACGGGTGCGCCGGTCAAAAGGCTACATGTTGTCTGGTGGGGAAAGAAGAAGGACAGAAATCGCTCGCGCACTCGCGACCAGTCCACGCTTTTTTCTTCTCGACGAACCATTTGCCGGCGTTGACCCGATCGCGGTCGAAGACATTCAACGCATCGTGGTGGGACTGAAGGAACGTGGAATTGGTGTATTAATCACTGATCATAACGTGCACGAAACGCTTGCCATCACCGACAGGGCCTACCTGTTATACGAGGGTAAAATCCTGAAACAAGGCACCGCAGAAGACCTCGTGGCCGACCCCGAAGTCCGCCGTCGATACCTGGGGGAAAACTTTACGCTGGAGCGTTATGCATAAAGGAACCGTCCTCGGTGTGGGCTGTCTCAGCGTTCCTATCCCAATTTCAACCACCTTATGACCGTTAAACGTTGAGCTCGAGCGCGAATCTGTACGACGAATTTGAATGGCGTGGCATGTTAACCGACGCCACGCCAAACCTGAAAGAAATTCTGGGCAAAGAGTCCGTTACCGCCTATATCGGATTCGATCCGACAGCATCCAGTTTACACGTCGGTTCACTTGTGCCCATAATGGGACTGGCTCGATTACAGAAATTTGGACATTCTCCGATCGCGATCGTTGGTGGAGGCACGGGGCTGATCGGGGATCCGAGCGGAAAAACTCTGGAGCGGCAATTGCTGGACAGCGCACAGGTTGAAGAAAATCTTGCGGGAATTCGCCGGCAGTTAGAGCCCTTTCTGGACTTCAAGGCGGCTCACAATCCAGCTAGAATTGTAAACAATCTTGACTGGCTCGGCGAACTGTCGCTCATCGATTTTCTTCGGGATACGGGAAAACACTTCACGGTTAACTACATGATGGCCAAGGAGTCTGTGAAGCGAAGACTCCAGTCCGAGGACGGTATCACGTATACGGAGTTTACGTACATGATGCTACAGGCATATGACTTTCTTGAACTCTATAACCGGTATGATTGTACGCTGCAACTTGGCGGAAGTGATCAATGGGGAAATATCCTGGCGGGCGCGGAATTGATTCGTCGGAAACGCGGCAAAAAAGCTCACGGCCTTGTATTTCCTCTCGTTACAAACGCCTCGGGTACAAAATTCGGTAAAACGGAATCCGACACTGTCTGGCTGGAGGCTTCCCGTACGTCGCCGTACAAGTTCTACCAATTCTGGCTGAATACCGATGACCGCGACGTCGTCTCCTATCTTAAATATTTCACCTGGCTGAATCAGGACGAAATAGAAGACCTGGCCGCCGAGCTGGAGGAGTCTCCCGAAAAAAGATCCGCACAGAGGATGCTTGCAAGCAAAGTAACGGCCATGGTGCATGGAGAATCGGCACTTCAATCCGCTGAAACGGCGTCACGAGTTCTTTTCGGTGAGGCCATGGATAATCTGTCTGTGCAGGATATAATGGACGTGTTTGAGGACGTTCCGTCAAGTGAATTGCCTCATGAAAATTTCGATGGCGATGGTATGGGTGCCCTGGACCTGATGGTCGAGAGCGGATTGACGCAATCCAAGGGCGAAGCTCGCCGGTTGATCCGATCCGGTGGCTTCTACGTCAACAACACCCGTCAGAGTGACGAATCGCGTCGTATTGGCCGTGATGATCTGATCGACGGGAAAATCATTGTGCTGAGGAAGGGAGGCAAAAACTATCGCTTGGTTCAGGTCGTATCGTAACTGATCAACATTTCGAGACAGCAAGATGGTTGTAGTGATGCAGGTTGGCGCCCCGGAGGCGCATGTCGAAAACGTAATCCAGCGGTTGAGCGCAAAAGGATTCGATGTCCTCAGAACCAGCGGTCAGCAACAAACGGTTTTGTGCGCCATTGGTGTGCAGCGCGATTTTCAACTTCGTCAGGTACGCATTCTGGACGGTGTTGCAGAGGTCTACAGAATTACGACCCCATACAAACTTGCGAGCCGGACCTGGCAGAAGGAACGTACGGTCGTGCACCTCGGGAATGTAGCAGTCGGCGGTAACGAGGTCCTGTTGATGGACGAAATCAGTGCCGACATGGTTGATATTTCTGAATCGGTCGATGTTGAATCTTCCGAAGGTGAGGTTAACCTGTATCACATCAGTGCCGGAAATATGCAAAACAACTCACTTCTCAGGGCGGTCGGCCGGACCCAGACACCGGTTCTGCTCAGGCGCAATTCGCTGGCATCGGTACAAGAATGGCTTGTCAGCGCCGAAGTTATCCTTACCGGAGGAAATCCGAATGTGATTCTGTGCGAAGGTGCCTCGCGACCTTTTGCAGTCGGTGAGCCGTCCAGCTTTTTCCGGCCTGTTGATATCGCGATTATCCCGGAAGTAAAAGAAACCACACATCTTCCTATTGTTGTTGATCCAACCTTTTCGCGGGGAGGCCTACGGCATCAATTCCCCGTTACCCGAAGCGCTGTTGCAGCGGGTGCAGACGGGATCTGGGTGAAGTTTTCGACGACTGATTCAGCCGGTGCTGTCGTGGACGAAAATCACCAACATGAAATATCCGGTCTGATAAAGGAATTGGAGTTGATTGCTCTGGCAATCGGCCGATCATTAAGGGGATGATACCCTTAAAGCAATTTATGTATGTGTGGAATAGTCGGATATATTGGTAACCGCGACGCGTCGGCCGTTTTACTAAAAGGTCTTCAGCGGATGGAATACCGTGGTTACGATTCAGCCGGTATTGCTGTCGTAAATGGCGATCTTGACGTGCGGAAAAAGCTCGGCAAAGTCGAAGTCCTGGTGCGAGAACTGGACGGAAACAAGGTGTCCGGGAATCTGGGAATTGGGCATACCCGGTGGGCCACACACGGCGTGCCCAGCGACGTGAACGCTCACCCTCACACGAGCTCTGACGGAAAGTTTGCTCTTGTGCATAACGGGATCATCGAAAACTATGCTGCCATTCGGGAGAAACTTCAGCAGAATGGTCACACGTTCGAGAGTCAGACGGATACCGAAGTCCTGGTTCGTCTGATTGAAGATATTCATAACAAGAACGACCAGTCATTGGTCGAGTCCGTCCAGGAGGCGCTGAGACACATAGTTGGTGCATATGGCATTGCGCTTGTTTCCTCCGATGAACCAGACCTGCTGATCGCAGCCAGAAATGGAAGTCCGCTCATCTTGGGAGTTGGTGAAAACGAATATTTCCTGGGCTCAGATGCTGCGCCCATTATCGAATACACTCGCGATGTTATTTATTTGAATGACGGCGAAATGGCCGTTATCAGGCGCTGGGGATACGAAGTGTTGTCAGTTGACAATGTGGTTCAGCACAAGGAAATCAACCATTTGGACTGGGATCTTCAGGAGATCGAAAAAGGTGGCTATCCACACTTCATGCTGAAGGAAATATTCGAACAGCCAAAGTCAATTGAGAATGCGATGCGCGGTCGGATCGACGCATCAAACCAACATGTTCGATTGGGTGGATTGACGCCCCATCTGGAAATGTTAAAATCTGCTGATCGCATTATTATTTGCGCCTGCGGAACGTCGTGGCACGCGGCGCTCGTCGGAGAGTATATGATCGAGGGCATCGCCCGAATTCCGGTGGAAGTGGAGTATGCCAGCGAATTCAGATATAGAAACCCGATCCTGAGGAAGGGCGATGTAGTTTTTGTGATATCACAATCCGGTGAAACAGCCGATACGCTCGCAGCTGTTCGCGAAGCACAGTCGCAGGGTATACCTGTTTTCGCGATTTGTAATACGGTTGGCTCGACAATTGCGCGCGAGTCCGACGCCGGTATTTACCTCCATGCCGGCCCTGAAATCGGGGTTGCGTCGACCAAGGCATTTACAGGGCAGGTAACGGTTCTGGCCATGCTCGCTGTTAAACTTGGTCAGGGTGGGGCGCTTAGCGCCGACGAAACCAACACCTATTTGAAAGAGCTTAAAGCCATCCCCGGCAAGGTCGAAGAGGTCCTGAAGAAGAGCGATGAGATCAAATCGATCGGTCAGGAATACAGCTACATGTCCAATTTCCTGTATCTCGGACGGGGCCCGAATTTTCCGGTAGCTCTCGAGGGTGCATTGAAACTGAAAGAGATTTCGTATATCCATGCGGAAGGCTATCCGGCTGCGGAGATGAAACACGGTCCTATCGCTCTCATCGACCAGTTCATGCCAGTCGTGTTTATAGCGAACAAGGATTCAAGCTATGACAAGGTTTTGTCTAATATCGAAGAGGTCGTAGCGCGAGAGGGTGTAGTCATTGCGGTGACTGACAATGAGGACCCGGAATTAGACCGGTTATGCAAACATGTGATCCGAATTCCATCGACGCTCGAGTATTTGTCACCTCTTCTGACTGTGATTCCACTCCAGCTGCTGTCCTATCATATCGCGCTGCTCAGAGGATGTGACGTAGATCAACCCCGAAATCTTGCAAAGAGTGTTACGGTAGAATAACCTGGCTTCTGGTGGCCCGCGCCTACCGAACTATAGATTCGAATCGGCGTACACGAGCGTCGACTACGAAACGCCCACCATAACGATCCCTTTATGATCGATTCAGACGTCCTGGCGGGGATAAAATCGCGATTTCAGGAAATCAATCAGGAGATGTCCAAGCCTGAAATCGCCGTAGATCCCAAAGCGATGGCTACACTTGGACGCGAATACGCCTCAATGAAAGGTGTTGTGGAAGCGATTGACGTGTACCAGGGAATGCTCGCGGAGCGAGACGATTTGAAGGAGTTAGTCGCGGAAAAATCGGATCCCGAAATGGTCGAGATGGCCACCATGGAACTGGACGAGATCAACGAAAAAATTCCCGGGCTTGAAGAAGATCTCAGACTCCAACTTATCCCCAAAAATCCGGAAGATGCCCGCGACGCCATCGTAGAGATCAGAGCAGGAACGGGTGGCGATGAGGCTGCCCTGTTTGCCGGCGATTTATACAGGATATACTCCCGGTTCGCCGAATTACACGGCTGGAAAACAGAACTCATCAACGGGTCTGAAGGAACCATGGGCGGGTACAAGGAGATTATTTTCGGCGTTCATGGAACCGATGCATTTGGTCTTATGAAATACGAAAGCGGGGTCCATCGCGTCCAGCGGGTGCCTTCAACGGAATCGAGTGGCAGAATTCATACCTCGGCTGCGTCAGTGGCGGTTCTACCCGAAGCAGAGGAAGTGGATGTTGAAATCGGACCAAATGATCTGAAGATAGATGTGTTTCGGTCGAGTGGACCCGGCGGGCAGAGCGTAAATACGACGGACTCGGCGGTCAGGATTACTCACATTCCGTCAGGACTGGTAGTAACGTGCCAGGACGAGAAAAGTCAACATAAGAATCGCGATAAAGCGATGCGGGTCTTGCGATCGCGGTTGTACGAACAAGAGCTGGCGAAAATCGAATCGGAACGAAGCGAGGCCCGGCGTTCAATGGTCAGTACCGGGGACAGAAGCGCCAAAATTCGAACGTACAATTGGCCTCAAGGTCGGGTTACAGATCACCGGCTCGAAGGGGACGATAAGAATCACGCACTCGAGCGGATTCTGGACGGTCACCTGGACGAAGTCATCAATGCACTGCGGGCCGCTGAAAACGCAGAGCGCCTCGCGAATTTATAGGCGTGTCGAATCTCGTTCAAGCGTATCGATTGTGAACAGAGGGTGGGCTCATCGTGGAAAAACGGCGAAGCCGAAAGCGGTGCGTAGCGATAGCCGGATCGTCTTCCTATCTTGCTTGGCTCTATAGTCCCTGCTCCTCAGGCGTTCTAAAGCTGACTCCACAGTCGTTCTGAAGCTGAACAGCGTCGTTTGAAGGGGGGCACATTAATTCACGAATCCAGAGGGATTTAATGGCTTCAAACCATAACACATACGAATTGACGTATGTGATCAACGCAGTCATCAGTGATAATCAGGTCCAGGATCTGATCAAGCGCGTCAGTAGCTATGTTACTGAAAACGGTGGCGAAGTGGTCGAAGTAGACCAGTGGGGCAGTCGCCGCCTGGCTTATCCGATCATGAAGAAGCGTAATGGCTTCTACGTAAACATGTATTTCCGTGCACCAGGATCTATAATCCTGCGTCTTGAGAGATCACTCGAAATCGATGACAATGTATTGCGCTATCTGACCATGAAAATGGATGCGAAAATGATTCGTCATTACGAGTACCAGAAAACGGTTCGTTCGACTCACGCTCCAATCGAAGAAAAACCTAAATCAGATTCCGGTCCTGCTAAATCGGCTCGTTCTGAGGGTTCTAAGAATGGCGCTGCCAAGCCTTCAGATTCTCCTGCAACTAAGGATGCAAAGAAGGATGCAACTAAGGATGCAAAGGATGCTGCACCGGCAGAAACTGTAAAGGAAGAAGCTGCTAAGGTAACTGTGCCAGCCGCCGAAGCTCCTGCCGAAGCCGCAACCGAAGCCGCGACAGATGCCGAAGCCGCAACCGAAGCCGCGACAGATGCCGCGGCCGTAACCGAAGCTGAAGCAGATTCAGATGACAGCGACACTACAAATCCTAAAGCCGAAGGAGCGGAAGCTTAGGGACACAGATCGGTTACATACTGATCTGCTTTTCCGGCAGTATATAAAATGGCAAAACAGTCCAGTCTGAACGATGTAAAATACGTCGATTATAAAGACATCGAATTACTGAAGCGGTACCTGAACGAACAGGGCAAAATTCTTCCCAGAAGGATTACGAATGTCCCGGCTCATTTTCAGCGCATGCTTACGCGTGCCGTAAAAAAAGCTCGCCATCTGTCCTTGATTCCGTTCGTCGCGGATTCGCTCAAATAAGTTAAAAAACGATCATGAAAATCATCCTGCTCCAAGACGTAGCTAACCTCGGTGACGAGGGACAGGTTGTAGAAGTGAAAAACGGTTACGGCCGGAATTTTCTTATTCCAAACAAACTGGCTCTTCTGGCCACGCCGAATGCGATCCGTGCCTGGGAAGAAGAACGTCGCCAGTCGGCGCGTAAACTGGCCCAGAAAAAAGGTGATGCAGAAAATCTTGCTCGTGAAATCGAATCGCTCGAGTTGGTTGTTACAGCCAAGGTCGGCAAGGAAGAACGAATCTTCGGGTCCGTCACACCACAGGATCTCGCAATTGCATTTGCAACTCACGGCGTTTCCATCGAGAGGAAGAACATTCAGATAGACGAAGATATTCGTACGCTGGGTGTTTACACGGCAACAATTCGGGTTCATCCGGAAGTGACGTGTAAGGTAAAAGTGCGTGTCGACCCCGAGCATCTTACGGTAAAATCCTGATTGTCATGATTACCCGGGCACTCTGATTTGTTGGGGCGCTTTCGACTCTCGTCGAAAGCGCCCTTTTTATATAAAACCGTCCGCCCAAAACCGCTCTTAAATTGCGGTAGGGGGTTTAACCTCGGTAGACGGTAACGATCTGAGGCGGCAGGAAACATATAGAGCCGCGGAGAGAACAATTAACGGCAGAAAGCGCTGTAAAATGCGAATACATGATGTAGCCCAATTAGATGCTCGATTATTTGTCCCTCATATGTAGAACTGTCCGCAGGCAGGCATCAGGCATGCGACCCGTGCCCAAGCAAAAGGCGGCCACGAAGGCCACGGTCAACGCTGGTATTATTATCGCAGCAGGATTGCTGATTTTCGGCGGTCTCCTCGGTTCAATACAGACAGCAAGTGCCCAACTCGGAAACATTCGATCTGCGGCTGATGTGGTTACGTGGACTGCGTCTTTATCCCCATCGGTAATCGGACCTGGCGATACGACTTTACTGGTTGTAGATATTGAGTTAGATGGGGACTGGAAAGTATATGCCCTCGATAGCAGTCTGCCGCAGAAGGTGATTGGAGTCCCCAGACCGTTCGGCGTGGAAATGGAGTGGCCCAGTCTCCCTGAAGGTGTGTACCACGTGGAGCCGATCCGGCAGATCAAGCCTGAAGAGAGTTTGGACGAGCAGTTCGACATGGTCTTAAAGTTCTTTCACAAGCGGGCCCGTTTTGTTGCACCCTTTAAAGCCGACGCTGATGCTCCTGACGGATTGGATTCGCTCGTCGCAGACGTCAGGTTTCAAATCTGCAGCGATGGATTTGGAATCTGCCTCAATCCGACCACCACGACCGTTTTCGCAAATCTCCGCGTGAATGCAGCGTGTACAAGTCCGGAATGTTCTGCAACCGATGAGACCATGAATTCCTTGCTTGCCGACGATCGGTTTATTCAAGACACATTTTCAGGATCGGGAGCCGCGTTGTCTGCCGGATCTGTGTCCACAACATCGGATTTTAATCAGTACCGGGCGGGTGGATTATTCTCATTTTTATTACTCGCGATTGGAGCAGGCCTGGCGTCGCTCCTCACGCCATGCGTCTTTCCGATGATTCCGCTTACGGTCTCATATTTCACGAAGCACGCCCACGACCGGGCTGCGGCTACAAAAATGGCCACACTTTTTGGCGGCTCAATTATTGTCACGTTTACGACAGTCGGTATAGTCGCTGCGATGGTTATCGGCGCTGCAGGAGCACAGCGTATCGCTTCGAATCCTTGGGTAAACCTCTTCATCGCCATTGTGCTGGTTGGTTTCGCTTTATCATTGCTCGGATTGTACGAAATCCGCCTGCCCAATAATCTGCTGAACTATTTCGACAGGAAAGGGAAAGAGGGTAAAGGAATTGTGGGGACCATCTTCATGGGCTTGACTTTAACACTCGTTTCCTTTTCATGTACAGCTCCTTTCGTAGGTGGGCTTCTGGCGGCTGCTTCAGGCGGTACCTGGCTCTATCCGCTTCTGGGAATGGTTGTGTATAGTACCACGTTTGCCCTTCCGTTTGTATTTTTTGCGTTGTTTCCGAATGCTCTCGCATCGCTTCCCCGGTCCGGTTCCTGGATGAACGTTTCCAAAGTCGTACTCGGATTTATTGAACTGGCGGCGGCGGTTAAATTTTTATCGAACTCCGATTTGATCTGGCAGTGGGGCTTGATCTCTCGACCGCTCGGCATCGCGTTTGTGATCGTAATCTTCTTTCTGACCGGACTATATCTGTTGGGTAAACTGCCTCTAAATAATGAACCTCGACTGGAATCGCTGGGCGCTGGGAGGATGATGTCTGCGTCGTTCTTTTTTATGATGGCCCTGTATATGATGCCCGGTTTATTGGGGGCACCGCTGAATAAACTGGACGCGTATTTGCCTCCGCGAAATGCCTCTGATGTAAGTTTACTGAGTGGTTTTTCGTTTGCGACAAACTCAGGAGGAAATGTTTTTGAGGCGGATTGGTTTACGGACGATATCGATGGAGCTTTCGCGGAGGCGCTTATCGTGAAAAAACCGGTCTTGATAGACTTTACGGGATACACTTGTACAAATTGCAGGGAAATGGAGGCAAATGTATTTATCCGGCCTCCCATCGCGCAGCGGTTTGAACGCGATTTCGTGTTATTACGATTGTATACAGACGGGATTGAATTGGGAGACGAGTTTAATCGGTACCAGCTAAATCTTACAGGTACCGTAGCGCTTCCAACGTACGCTATCGTAGATCCGTCGGGGCAGCAGTTGATTAGTCGTACGAGCGGTATGATGGATCTTGAAGAGTTCGCCTCGTTTCTGGATGCCGGTTTTTCATCCTATGTGAATACCGAGCGCTTAGTCGCAGTCGTCGAGTTATAAAGGATGAGGATCCGGGTCAGGGGTATGAGTATTCTCCCCCGTAAGATTCGAATCCATAATGCTTCTCTCTATAACACCAAGTATTCAGGAGCCCACATCTGAATACGTTATCAATGGTACAGAACGCCTTGACGAGTGGTTATCGCGTTCTCTAGACGGCGATGTTACATCGCGAGATAAAATGCTCGTCTGGGTGCACACAAGTGCGCTCGAATATTATTTGGGCAAGGTTCATGTGGAGCCCTTGTTGTCAAAGTCCGACGCCTGGGATATGGCGAGCGAATCGGTTGTTGAATTTGAACGATCGTGGAGTCGCGTAAGAAAAGTTGCGCATTATTGCCGGCGAATGTTCAAAAACAATCTGAGTCGGTTCCTCAGGAAAAAACGAAAGTCGATGCACCGTGAGCAGGAACTCAGCGTTCCGGATCTGGACACGTTGTCAGTTTCGGTGACGGGATTCTATCCGGTTTTCGAGTTCGACGCCTTCACGGATGATCAACTGGATCAACTTCGGATTGCTCGACGCGAACTGGATATGGCAGACGATATTGTCAGGTGTCTGTTTGAGTACAGGGTGTTCGCAGGATGTCTTACGTATGCAGAAATTGGTGAAATATTGGGTACGTCTGAGACATCGCTCAGAATGCGGATGACCCGTTTCAACCGGCGGGTCAGAAGCAGGTACGAAGACAGGCACCGGGTAAACCTTCCGCTCGATCGATTTCCGAAAGCTCGAGCAAAGATCAATTCAGAGTCCGGGGGTACAGCCGGTTCCTAGGGCCAGTTAATGTTGGTCAAAGTGCAGTGGCTCGAACTTCGGTAACAAAGTCTCGTTTACCACGCGGACGATTCCTCAGTAACTGCCTTTATTGCCCGAGTATTAAATGAACTTGTTTGCCGAAGCCCCTCTATCCCTTTTTCTTCTACTCATAAATGGCATTATTGGCGTGTATTCGATATTCATGGACCAGTCTCTGGTTACACGAATGGCGTTCACGCCCCGTAGAATTACAGAAAACAAAGAATATTACAGGGTGATTACCGGTGGCTTTATCCACGCCGGCCTGGGCCACTTATTTTTTAACATGATGACCCTGTACTTTTTCGGACCCTATCTGGAAATGAGAATTGGCGGAGCAGGCTTCATTCTTATCTATTTTGGAGCGGGACTGAGTGCACATGCCATGGCGTATGTCATGAACCGGGAGAATAAACTGTATTCAGCCGTAGGGGCATCTGGCTCGATATCAGGAATTGTATTCGCGTATTGCCTGTACAATCCCTTGAGCCAAATCGGCCTTTTCTTTTTTATTTGGATGCCAGCCTGGGTATTCGCCGTAGCGTTTGTAGTCTTTTCCGTCTGGGCGATGCGAACCAAGAGACCGATTGGTGGTGCGTACATCGCACACGATGCTCACCTGGGTGGTGCTTTCGGTGGTGCACTAATAGCCATTGCGCTGGATGCAAGCGTACTGAGTGCCTTTTTTAGTCAGATCGGACTCTAGCCGTTATTGCGATCAGTGTTTGAAGGCCCATTCCATTAGTATTCGACCAAGATTTCACTAAAGGCCGTTATTGCATTTTGACAAGAACCTGATTCTCTCGTATCTTGTAGAATCATGTTGCCTGGTTAAGTCCCTGTGGAGGGACCTCAGTCGCGTAATATAATGGGCATCAAAAAGCTCGGTCTGCGTTGGCCGGGCTTTTTGTATTTCAGGAAAAACCTGACTTATGCACGGCCTGTGGATATCGGTGTTCACTCTTTGTGGAAGAATCAAACATAGATTGTGTTGACATACGGTGGTCGATGGGATATTATAGTGCCAGTGCTTTACGGCACTGTTCCTTGACGCGACTGAGTCTCTAGGCTGCATGAGGTTAGCCCTAAAGATGGCCATCTGGTCATCTGAATGCTGCTCCTTTCGGACGGACAGAATATTTGCTCACGCGAGTGTTCAACGTCAATATGGAGAGAGCATACTCGAAGATTGAAAAGTATGAACGTCCCGGCGGACATCTTTTTGGTTATAGAGCGCTGAATTAAGTGAGTTGAGAGCAACGTGAGGTGAAATTTCGGTTTTATGTCGCGAGAGCTCAACAAAATATTAGATCGGTGAATCTTCCGCTACATACTGATAACACTCCTTTGGGAGGGTTTTCAGAAGCGGGTTCGCTCCGAGTAGATTTGCACTCCTTCGGGAGGGCGAAGCAACGACGGGCGAATAAGTGTCGGTAAACCATCTTCGGATGAGGAACCGGCATGACAGTGACTGAATCAGGGTTCCATTTGGAAGCCAGGTTTGGAATCGCGGAGAAAGAAGGACCGCCGCAAGGTGGGAGATCTGGATCCAAAAGTATTCTGGGTTAGCTGTCTGTCCCGTATGCCCATACGGAATAGACATAGAGTGTGTCAGAACCTGAGGTGAGTGGGTAACCAGTCACTGCAGAAGCTGGCATGCGACGTCGGATGAAACGGGCAACTGCTTCACAAGACAACAGCGAGATTCGACCTCCTTTTCCGGAACTGTATGTCATCTCGGTGAACTGTACAAGCTGGGAAGGAGGTTTGCGCGTCAGGATACAAAAGGAGCTGCCCCAGAGGTAGCTTTTTTTGTTTAAGGCGTTTTCGAACGTTTATGACGAAACCAGGATGGGAAGTATTTCCCCTTCGAATTCTTGCCAGGAGCTAAACGTCACATCAGCAATATTTCGTTCGTTCGGTTTAATTTCGTCCACCAGCCAGGCAACGGTCCAACCGGCATTTTTTCCTCCGCGAACATCGCTTCGAAGAGAATCGCCAACAAATAATATTTCGTTCGCATTGAAACCGGATTCTCGCGTTGCGTAGTCAAAAATGCGCGGATCAGGTTTCATGAACCCTGTTTCTTCGCTGATGACGATACAGGAAGCCAGACGGCTCAGTTCAGAAAATTGCGAAATTTTCTGACGTTGGACTTCGGCGAATCCATTAGTCAAGATGCCAACTTTCAAGTGCGAAGCAACACGCACGAACATCTCTTGCGCCCCGTCCATCCATTTCCAGTAGTTGGCATACAACTTCAGATAGAGGTGGCCGAGATTGTCGCTCAAATTATCGTCAGAAACGCCAACATCCAGAAGGAGGTTTGTAAATCGTAACACACGCGCAGAATCTTTGTTTATTACAGCATCGGCGTACTGAATCCACACCTTGGTATTAATCTGATGATAAATCGATTGAAGCTGCTCCAGATTGTCAAATCTTTGCAATTCTGGTATGGTTTCATACATCCGACGTAATGCCAGCTTCTCCGCGCCGCGATGATCCAGGAGCGTGTCATCGAGGTCAAAATAGACGAAAGAAATCGGGGTGAGAAGCGGCGACAAAACAATTAGAAATTGACGCGGAATGGAGCAAGAGAGACAATAGCCCGGCGATCAGGCTATAGGTAGTTCAAACAGGGCATATTCATTTTCTTTAACGCAACCGATGCCCTCTAGAAAATTTCTGAGCTTTAAATTATCGTCGAGCACCCAGCTCATATCGCAACCTAACATCCCTATTTTTCTGTTGCGTACCAACATATCAGCGACGACTAACATGTCCAGACCTTTACCCTGATATTTTTTCTTTACGCCCATCAAAAGCATCCGACTTTCCCGGATGGCATCAAGCTTTATCATCGCGAACAATTTCAGAATTCCGAATGGTAATAACCGCCCGTTCCGGATTTTTATAAGGGCGTAGTTGATGTCCGGAAGTGAGACGCTGAACGCGATCGGTTCGTCACCATCCATCACGATATTCACGAGGTCCGGGTTGATGATTTCCTTCATCGACTTGGTCATCTGAGCGAATTCACCGTCCGTCATGGGTACATGGCCCCAGTTTTCCGACCAGGCATCATTATATACTTCCAGCAGGGCACGCGCATCCGTCTCGTACTCCTTCATGTCCAGAGTACGAATAGTCAGATGGGGATTACGCCTTTTGATAATATCAGCTCCGCGTAAAAGGCGCGTTGCGTCTACGAGCCTGACGTTTGTGTAATATGACCACATCGTTGTGCATCGCTCGAATCCAAAATCCAGAAGCTGCTGCTCGTAATAGTCAAAATTGTACGGCAACATTACCGCCGGCTGGCGTTCAAACCCCGATATCAACAGCCCCGCGGTATCATTCATCGACGGGTTGACCGGACCACGAATCGAGCTCATTCCTTCGGCTTTCAACCAGTCCGACGCTGCTTCAAATAGCGCTTTTGATACGTCCGAATCGTTAATGCATTCATAGAAGCCGAAAAATCCGACTCCGTCGTTATACTTCTTCAGATGCATCCCGTTTACGATGCCGGCTATACGTCCTACAATTTCTCCGGAACTGGACCGGGCAAGAAAAAACGCGCCCTTCCCGTGTTCAAAGAATGCATTCTTTTTCACATTGACGAGATGCTCCATATCAACGAGAAGAGGCGGGACCCACATGGGGGTATCGCGATAAAGCCGATATGGAAACTTGATAAAAGTTTTCCGATCGGCCCGGGACTTCACCAGCGAGATAGTTGGAACGGCCATTCGAATCTGATTTGAGGAACAGTTTGGCGAATAAACATCGGTACACACGATGGATCGGATAATCGAATCTAGCCGGGTGAACCGTTATTCTGAAGAATCCCATGGATCTTCCCAACACGCGCAAACGCATCCAGGATATAATCGAGATCTTCGTTCGTATGTGTCGCCATGTATGATGTTCTGAGCAAAGACTGTCCTGGAGGTACCGCGGGAGGGACCACAGCATTCACAAATACACCTTCTTCAAGCAGGTCGCGCCACATCAGGAAACACGTCTGCATATCGCCAGCTACGACCGGGATGATCGGTGTCTGACTGTTCCAGACATTGAATCCTAAATTCCGGAACCCGTCACGCATATAATCTGAGATTGTCCATAAACGATTTACTCGTTCTGGTTCCGCTTCCAGGATATCCAGGCACGCCAACACGGTAGCCACATTCGCAGGTGGCATCGAAGCACTATAAATATGGGTATTGCTCGAGTGACGGATATATCCAATTACGTCATGGGACCCCAAGCAAAACCCACCCAATGAGGCAAAACTTTTCGAGAACGTGCCGGTCGTTAAGTGGACCCTGTCACTGACACCAAAATGACTGGCAGAACCCTTTCCGCCCTCACCAATAACTCCGATGGCATGAGCATCGTCCACCATGAGTGCTGCGCCAAATTCTTCTGCGAGGTC
>SMVB01313408.1_pt1 | contig 18007 bp, 15 predicted proteins | sample 2456461 | NCBI WGS metagenome assembly SMVB01 (sample SAMN11095934, study PRJNA526329) | marine sediment metagenome | biome: Marine sediment; feature: Surficial sediment; material: Deep marine sediment; isolation source: Hadal surficial sediment | place: Pacific Ocean | collected 2014-05 | depth...
CAAATGTAATCTTTGCGCCGGATTTTGCCTTGTCAATTTGTGAACTGTCGAGTTGATATCTCATGAAATGTACGGCAGAAGTTTTATTATCATTACTGCGTTCCATGTCTTCATCAGCGATGGGATAGACTTTTTCAGCGCCACCTATCTGCACCCATATCTTGTCTTCGATGCCGACAAGTTCAGTAAGGCGACGCTTTCTCATCTCCACATCTTCATACTGGATCAATAAGGTGCACTTCCAGTTATCGCCATCGGGGATGAGCGGATTATAGGCATCCAGTTCTTCCTGTATGCCTGTTGCCTCGAATATTTTCTCTATTCTCAACATCTCCTGGACCTGGTATTTGATCGTCTGGGCATCCTCAAAGGTCAGCAGCAGATGATCGCCGAGTACCACCCGGCGATCTTGTTTACGGGCCAGCGTCTGCTCTCGAAAAGCAGCGCGCTGCTCCGAGTATTCTTCAAGACGCCACAGGTCCGACCTTAGTAACATCTAACTGTCCAGGCTATCGAGTGCTTTCTGGAACCGATTGGCGTGGCTGCGCTCTGCTTTTGCGAGCGTCTCAAACCAGTCAGCAATTTCATCATGGCCTTCGCTCTTTGCAGTGGCAGCCATGCCCGGATACATATCAGTATACTCGTGAGTTTCACCCGCGATAGCGGCTTTTAAATTATCACCGGTCGCACCAATAGGTAGCCCTGTTGCGGGATCGCCCGTTTCTTCCAGGTATTCAAGATGCCCGTGGGCGTGCCCGGTTTCCCCTTCCGCGGTAGAACGAAAAACAGCAGCAACATCATTGTAACCCTCAATATCAGCTTTCGCTGCAAAATAGAGATAACGCCTGTTCGCCTGTGATTCACCCGCGAAGGCGTCCTTGAGGTTTTGTTCTGTCTTTGAATCTTTAAGTCCCATCTTGTACTCCTGATTTATGTTTTCACGCATTGGTGGATAGGCCTACAGTAGGGGCTAACCCATGAATCGTCCAATGAATCTTTTCGTTCACAACGATTGACAAAATCAATGATACGGCTTCGCCTGGGCAGCCCGCATAATTCATCAGGCAATCAATTGTACATTGACCTATGTAGTAGATTCGCCCTTAACCTATTTTTTTAACCAGCTCTAACGAAACGACAGGGCCGCCCTGGTGAAGTATGCGGGGCTAGCGCAGTAGCTGTTCTTTTTTTGAAGACTGGAACAATGAATCAATTGCCTGCCAGACCAGTCCAGCCTCGCCATTACCCACGGTTTTCCCGTTAAGCTTACCGACGGGCCAGATTTCATGGCCGGTGGATGTGATCCATATTTCATCCGCCTCTGCCAGCTCCGCCTCTCTAATGTCCCGCTCTTCAAAACTAATATTACTAGCTTGAATCAGATTGATGACATGGTCCCGGGTAATACCATGTAACAGAAAGCTGCTTTTTGAAGGTGTCACAACGACCCCGTCCTTCACCAGGAAAACATTAGAAGCGGTGGACTCTGTCACCAACCCATCACGTATCAGGATCGCATCATCATATCCTTCATCGAGTGCTTCATTCTTGAGCAGACCACTGGCAACAAGGCTGATGACCTTGATGTCTCCCCTGCCCCAGCGAAAATCCTGTTTGGTCACCATCGAATAGGGCGTGATTGACTGCCGGTCCAAACCGGGTGCCGCGGTGACAGTGACCAGTACCGTTGGTGCGACATTCACCGGGTATTCATGGGTACGCTGCGTCGCAACGCCCCGGGTGACCTGCAGGTAAAGCAATGCCGTTTTCTCACCACTCCTTTCAATTGCCTGCGCAAATAGTGCTTTCCATTCCTCATCAGATAAGGGTGACTTGAGCCTGATCTCACCGAGGCTTCTATTGAGCCGTACCAGGTGTTCTTCGAGCGTAAATACCTTGCCCCAATAGACCGGCATCACTTCATAAACGCCATCACCGAACATAAAACCACGGTCGAATACGGAAATCTTTGCATCCTCAGGGGCTTGCCATTCTCCATTCAGGTATGCAATTGCCATCTTTTTGCCTTAGCTCAGTTTGGGGAAGGCGCAACTCTACCAGTTATTGATTAACATGACTGTCATGCCGTCACGAATTTGGCCCAAATTACTCGACTCTGCCTGGTTATCCATGGGATATGCCAGCTTCAACAAACTACCGGAAGGCATCAGTTTCGCCGGTGGCAGGTACGCGTCAGATGTCACTTTCCTGAAAGATGTCACCTATATAGATAAAGACGGCAAGCGGCACACAGAGCAAGAAATATTTGATGCCATATTCAGCACAATATCCAGCGCCAGGAAACTGATCGTCCTGGACCTGTTTCTGTTCAATAATTTCCAGAGTGTCCAGAGAGAGGAATCCAGGGCCTTGTCACTGGAACTCACCCGGCTTCTCATTCAACAAAAGGCGTTATTCCCGGCGATGCAGATAATCCTGATTACCGATCCGATCAACACGATCTATGGCGGCACCACATCTGATTACTTCGACCAGTTACAGGATAAAGGCATCCGGGTAGTGCTTACTGAGCTGGACAAGCTCCGTGACAGTAATCCGATCTACAGCTTCTTCTGGCGATTACTCATTCGACCGTTCCGGATATCACCCGGGGGATGGTTCTCCAGTCCATTTGACGGACACAAGGTGCCCCTGCGCAGTTACCTGAAGCTGTTGAACTTTAAAGCTAATCACCGGAAATCAATTATCGCTGATGATGGACAGACCTGGACCGGTATCGTCACCACGGGCAATCCACATGACGCTAGCAGTGCCCACCGGAATGTCGCGGTTAAATTCAATGGCCTCGCGGTTCGCGATCTTTATATCAGTGAATTGGCCGCATTAAGCCTCTCCGGCGTTCCGATACCCGACGGGGAAGTCAATCCCATTGCCGTTGAAAGCGACATCATTCTGCAGGTCGTCACCGAAAAACAAATCAAGATTGCCGTTATCGATGAAATAGAATCGATGCAGGATGGGGATAGAATTGATCTCATCCTTTTTTACCTGGGTGACCAGGAAGTGATCAAGGCTTTAAAAAACGCCGCGGCGAGAGGCGTTGATATACGATTGGTGCTGGACCCCAACAAAGATGCATTCGGGCTTCGAAAAATTGGCATCCCAAATCGACCCGTCGCCTATGACCTGATCGACACGGGCATCAAGATACGCTGGGCTTATACCCATGGTGAACAATGCCACTCGAAGCTGATGTTATGCAGTAGTGCTAATGGCAATACATTGATACTGGGTTCCGCCAATTTTACACGGCGAAATCTTGACGATTTCAATCTTGAAACAGATGTTGTCATCTCTGGCCCGGAAGATGCTACTGTCTTCCAGGATAGTCACGCACTATTTGAGCGGATCTGGAACAACGAACCGGGTCGAACCTACAGCATCGACTATGACCACTATCGTGACGAGGGACGATTCCGTTATTGGCTCTACCGTTTGATGGAGTTGACCGGTATCAGTACTTTTTAGGAGGGCATGCAATGTCAGTCAAAGGCGGATGTTTCTGCGGTTTAATTCGGTACGAATTCGATGAAGGGGATTACCCGGTGGCGAACTGCCATTGTTCGATGTGCCGAAAAACTTCTGGTGCACCCTATGTCACCTGGGTCGTGGTTGCAGCGTCTGCTTTTCGATATGCAACGGGAACGCCCTCGAAGCTGCAGTCATCAGCAACCGGAAGCCGATATTTTTGTTCCACCTGCGGCACACCGGTAGTTTGCCTGTCCAGCAAACATCCGGAGATTGTCGATGTGACCCTGGGCAGCCTTGATCAGCCGGGCGACTTCTCACCCACGATGGATGTATTTGAAGATACAAGGCTTGCCTGGGTCAGGTAGGCACTAATTACCTACCCGTATTGCTTTGCCCACATTGCTTTGCCCACATTACCTGCCAACATTACCTGCCAACAAAGACAGGCTCTCTCTTTTCAACAAAGGCCTTCGCTGCTTCACGGTGATCCTGTGTCTGGCCGCAGTGAACATGGTGAGTCGCTTCAAGATCCATGCAATCGTCGACTTCGCCTGAAAGCGCCCGATTAAGGTTTTCTTTCATATATCGATAGGCAACCGTTGGGCCCCTGGCTAATCGATTGGCTATTTCCATGGTCTTGTCCATCAGCTCTTCCGGTTCGCATATCCAGTTAGTCAAACCCAGGCGCAGAGCTTCCTCGGCACTCACCCGTTCAGACAGGTAATAGAGTTCCCTGGCTTTGGCCGTGCCAACGAGTTGCGTCATAAAGTAGGTACCACCATAGTCCCCAGAGAAACCAACCCGCGCAAATGCCGTGGTCATGATCGCTGTATTCGCCATGATCCGGAGATCACAAGCCAGCGCATAAGATAATCCTGCACCCGCAGCAGCACCCGGGAGTGCCGCGATAGTGGGTTTTGGCATTTTGAATAATTTGCCAGCAGTCGCTCTCTGGTTCACTCTCTGGTTGTGGATCGCGCCATCTATGGTTCTGTCCCCAGCCGACCCATCGCCGGCACTCGCCATGCCCTTGATATCACCCCCGGCACAGAATCCTTTCCCCGCACCTGTCAACACGATACATTTTACAGCCGGGTCCAGTTCAAAATCTGCCAGGCATTTCTGCAAGGCAGCATTCATTTCACCCGACATGGCATTTCGTGCCTTGGGACGGTTGAGCGTAATAACCGCCACACCATCTTCAATCGTTGCCAATAAATCTTCCGTTCCCGTATCTACTTTGGGCATAACCTTCTCCTCACCTGATTCACCAATTTGATTTCAGTGTATCACAGGCAATACAACCTGTTGCGCCACAGATGACAGATCCGTTTGGTTCCAGTAGATTCGATAGTTCGTTTAAAAGGTTCGTATTAAAAGGTTCGTATTAAAAGATTCGTATAAAAAAGATCCAGGAAATGATCGGGTTCACTCCCCTAAGGAGCTATTGTGATAAAAAAGTTGTTAATCGCAAACCGTGGTGAAATCGCCATTCGCATTGCACGCGCTGCAGCAGAAATGGGCATCACTTCCGTGTCCATCTTCCCTGAAGATGATGAGAACTCTCTGCATGTTGTTAAAGCGGATGAATCCGTTCGATTGCCAGGGACCGGGGCACAAGCCTACCTGGATAAAAATGCCGTGATTGAAGCCGCCAGGCAATCAAATGCCGATGCCATTCACCCTGGATATGGTTTCTTGAGCGAAAATGCCGAATTCGCCAGCCTGTGCAGCGAAAACAACATTATCTTTGTCGGTCCCACACCTGAACAGCTCGAACAATTCGGTGACAAGGGCAGCGCCCGGGAGCTGGCCGCAGCATGTGATGTACCGCTGGTCCCTGGCACCAATCACGATACTTCACTCGAAGATGCCATCACCTTCTTCAATCAACTGGACGGCCAGACACTCCTCATTAAAGCCATCTCCGGCGGTGGAGGCCGTGGGATGAGGGTAGTTGAATCACTGGATGAACTGGAAAAAAACTATGCACGATGTCGCTCAGAAGCCAGGATGGCGTTTGGCAATGATGCCGTCTATATGGAGGTTTTGATTCCCAGGGTAAAACATATCGAAATACAAATCATCGGCGATGGCAAGGGTAATGTCAGCCACTTCTGGGAAAGGGAATGTTCCCTGCAGCGACAGAACCAGAAGGTAGTAGAAATAGCACCTAGCCCCACACTACCCGATGCTACTCGCCAACAACTTATCGATGCCGCAATGACCATGGCAAAAAAAGCTTCTTATCTCAGCCTGGGTACCTTCGAGTTTTTAGTGGATATGGCTACTCAAAAGAAGTTCTATTTTATTGAAGCTAACCCACGGTTGCAGGTTGAACACACCGTAACGGAAGAGATAACCGGCAACGACCTGGTGCAGTTGCAACTCTCCATTGCCGCGGGAAAAAGCCTGAAAGAACTGAACATCGATGAGCCTGAACGCCCTTCTGGCTATGCCATTCAATGCCGGATCAACATGGAGACCATTTCCAAAAAAGGGAAATTCAAACCTTCCGGAGGAACGATTAGGGTATACGAACCACCAAATGGCCCCGGCATTCGTGTCGATGGATTTGGCTATGCCAGTTATGAAACGTCTACCCGTTATGACTCACTTCTGGCAAAACTCATCGTTCATTCCAAATCGAAAGATTTTTCGACCGTGGTGCAAAAAACGTATCGTGCATTGCAAGAATTTCGTCTCGAAGGGTTTGCCGTCAATATCCCCTTCCTGCTGAACCTGTTGGCAAAGCCAGAATTTGAAAACGGTGGCAGCTACACTCGTTACATTGATGATCATATGGAAGAATTGATCGGCACAGGTGCCCATACTGAACTGTATTTTTCAGATAGCCATTCTTCATCGAACGGGGAGACAGCAGAAACCGGGGGCCCGGAACTAGCCGGAATAAAACTACAAAGCAATGACCCATTAGCTGTACTGGATCACGGCAAGTCTGCCAATCCTGCCAGCGTTAAAGCTACAAGTGTTGCTGCAACAAAAGAAGGCAAGAAGAATAAAGGACCAGACGGCACCCTGCCCGTCACAGCGCCGCTCCAGGGCACCATCCTTGCAATTTCAGTTGCTGAAGGTGACGAGGTCCACAAGGGGCAAGAGCTTCTTATCATGGACGCGATGAAAATGGAACATGTAATAGAAGCGCCAATTAGCGGTATCGTCAGATTGATCGCTGTGAAAGCTGATGATTCTGTATTCGAAGATCACGGCCTTATTTTCATTGAAGAAAGTGACGTCAGCGTGACGCAGGCACAAACAAGCATAAAATCAGATCTTGATTATATTCGCCCTGATTTACAGGAAGCGATCGAGAGACACAGTTATGGGCTCGATGAAAACCGGCAAACGGCGGTCGCCAAACGAAGGAAAACCAACCACCGGACCGTACGAGAAAATATCAATGATATTTGTGATCCGGGTACATTTATCGAATATGGATCACTCGCCATCGCAGCGCAGCGCCGTAGAAGGACAGTTGAAGACCTGATGCGCAACACGCCCGGTGATGGCATGGTCACCGGTATCGGCAGTGTTAACGGTGATCTCTTCCCTGGGCAGGATACACAATGCGTGGTCATGTCTTATGACTACATGGTCCTGGCAGGCACACAAGGTTTGCAAAACCACCGTAAGAAAGACCGCATGTTTGAGATTGCTGAAAAGCTCAGGTTACCGATCATTCTCATTGCGGAGGGCGGCGGCGGTCGTCCCGGGGATACAGATGGCGCTGGTATTGCAGGGCTGGACTGTTTCGCGTTTCAACTCTATGCACACCTCAGCGGTCTCGTGCCAAGAATAGGCATCACAACCGGCCGCTGTTTTGCAGGAAATGCAGTATTACTGGGTTGCAGTGATATTGTGATCGCCACTGAAGATTCAAATATTGGCATCGGCGGACCGGCAATGATTGAAGGCGGCGGTCTGGGTATCTTCAGGCCGGAAGATATCGGCCCGATGGATGTGCAGGTGCCCAATGGTGTGGTGGACATCGCGGTTAAAGATGAACAGGAAGCTGTCGCGACTGCGAAAAAATTACTCTCTTATTTCCAGGGTCCAACAGAAAACTGGTCTTGTGACGACCAACGTAAGTTGCGGCAAACAATTCCCGAAAACAGACTCCGGGTTTACGATATTCGGGAAGTAATTCGCATTCTGGCAGATGACGATTCTGTTCTTGAACTGCGCCCGGTTTTTGGACCCGGCATGATCACCAGCTTTATCCGGGTCGAGGGTAAACCCATGGGGCTGGTGGCAAATAACCCTGCATATCTGTCAGGCGCAATTGACAGCGAAGGTTCAGACAAGGCGGCGAGATTTATGCAGCTATGTGATGCTTTTGATATCCCTATCGTGACGCTTTGTGATACACCGGGCATCATGGTCGGTCCGGAAATCGAAAAAACCGCATTAGTCAGGCATGCAAGCAGAATGTTCGTTACCAGCACCAGCCTGACAGTGCCGCTCTTTTCCATTGTACTTAGAAAGGGATACGGCCTGGGAGCACAGGCCATGACTGGCGGCGGTTTTAAAGCTTCCGTGTTCACCGTCACCTGGCCAACAGGTGAATTTGGCGGCATGGGTCTGGAAGGCGCTGTTAAACTCGGATACCGGAAAGAACTCGAAGCAATAGCTGACCCGGAAGAGAGAATTAAAGAATACGAGAAACGTGTCGCATCAATGTACAAGCGGGGCAAGGCAGTCAATTTCGCCACCGCATTCGAAATCGATGAAGTCATTGACCCGAAAGACTCCCGGCACTGGATTACTTCAGGTTTGAAATCCTCGCCCAAACCAATCCCGCGCGAGGGTAAAAAGCGCCCCTTCGTCGATACATGGTAATACGAGTCGGCTTTGCTGAAAGCAAAACGATCTCGCCCGGCAGCGTTTCACACCGTGAAATCGCGATAGGGAGTCGGCTTTGCTGAAAGCAAAACGATCTCGCCCGACAGCAGGTTAGTCCATTCAGGGAAGTCTGACCCTTGCCACTGGCACAGCCAGACCAGGCACCTCAACAGGGTGCTGGTAGACTGCTCCGGCTTTATCAGAATCCATTCCATCTGATCCGGTGACGATGTACAGCGTTTTCAACTCATCCCCTCCAAAACACAAACTTGTACACATGGGTTGTGGAATCTCAATATGCTCCAGATGTCTGCCTTGCTCGCTGAACACAGCAACGCCCTGCCCCCCTCCGGCAAGCGCGACCCACACCCTGCCATCTTCAGATACCACCAGGCCATCGGGCATGCCTTTTTCTACATCTGCAAACACCTTTTTTGGTCCAAGTGATCCATCTTTGTTAACACGATAACTGTTCACTTGCTGACGGCGGGTATCCGAGTGATACAGGGTTTCACCATCCGGTGACAATCCGAGTCCGTTTGTCAGCTGAACGTCTTCAGCCACTTTTTTTAAACTTCCATCCAGGTCAATCAGGTAGAGATTGCCTGGTTGCGGATCACGTCCATCATCAAAGACCGGGCTGGAACCCAGGGAGCCTACATACAGCCGCCCCTTACTATCCGTTGTGATGTCATTGAAACCAACAATCCCGTTCACCTCATCTTTATCCATCAGCGTCAGGGTCGCGCCGCCATCAAACGGCTTGAATGAAATATTCCTGCCGCTGACAACCAGTCCGCCCGCTTCATGCAGTGACATGCCACCGATCCCTCGTCGATGTTCAAATATATTGCTGACATTGCCTTTATCGTCAACGCAGAAGACACCGCCGAAAAGCACATCACTGAACACGAGTCCTTTTTCGGGTATCCACAGTGGTCCTTCGATGAGTCCGTAGCCTTCACATAGTTTTTGCATTGTGCGCTGCGCAAACCTCTACAAGTCAGGCAACCTGTGGCACGAAGACCGCCTTGGTTTCAAGGTACTCCTCGAAGCCCAATTCGCCCCATTCACGACCGTTACCGGACTGCTTGTATCCACCGAACGGGGCACCGAAATCAGGGCCGGTGCCGTTAATATGAACATTACCGGTGCGAATCCTGGCGGCGACACTCATCGCATGATCGACATCGCCAGACTGAACATATCCGGATAAGCCATAAGGCGTGTCATTGGCAATCTCTATGGCTTCCTCTTCACTTTCATAGGGTAGAATCGTTAGTACCGGGCCAAAAATCTCTTCACGGGCAATCGTCATATCGTTATTGACTCCGCCAAAAACGGTTGGCTTTACAAAGTAACCCCGGTTCAAACCATCCGGACGGCCCGTACCACCTGCCACCAGTTCTGCGCCTTCATCAATTCCCTTCTGGATAAGAGCCTGGATCTTGTCGAATTGAACTTCACTCACCACGGGTCCAATCACCGTACCCTCTTCAAACGGGTCACCTACTTTGACAGCCTCAGCGGCTGCTTTTGCAATCTTCAATGCCTCATCATGGGATTTTGCGGGTACCAGCATCCTTGTGGGAGCGTTACAGGATTGGCCAGAGTTCGTAAACACCTGGCTGACACCGCTGCTCACTGCCTGTTGCAAATCTGCATCTTCAAGGACAATATTTGCCGATTTGCCGCCTAGTTCCTGGGCAACTCGCTTTACCGTATCTGCCGAGGCCCTGGCAACCAGTATGCCAGCCCGTGTGGAACCGGTGAAAGACATCATCTGGATATCCGGGTGAGCAGACATGGCGCCACCGACCGATGGGCCGTCACCATTTACAAGGTTAAACACGCCTTTGGGCACACCCGCCGCGTGCAAGACTTCAGCCAGAATAATGCCGTTGACGGGTGCCACTTCGCTTGGTTTCAAAATCATGGTGCATCCTGCCGCAAGGGCTGGCGCAACTTTGCAGGAAATCTGGTTGATCGGCCAATTCCACGGTGTAATCAAACCACAAACGCCAACGGGCTCCTTGAGCAACACATAGTTGCCTTTTTTCTCTTCCCAGGCGTAATTTTTCATAATCTCGAGCGCGGTCGCAAAATGAGCCTGGCCCGTTGCCGCCTGAGCAGCTTTCGACAACCATATTGGCGCGCCCATTTCGGTTGAAATTGCTTGTGCAATCTCGTCATAGCGTTTCGCATACTCGGCAAGAATTGCACCCAGCAATTCTGCTCTTTCTACCACCGAGGTCCTGGAATAGCTTTCAAACGCAACATTTGCTGCGGCGACCGCTTTATCCACATCGGCAGCACTGCCCATGCTGATCCGCGCAAAAGGTTCCTCTGTTGTTGGGTTGATCACATCCAATGTTGCTGGCGTTACAGGATCGACCCATTCTCCGTTAATATAGAATTGTAAATATTCTTGCATAGTCACTTTCTCTCTTAAGGCTTACATTAACCTGGGGGACGTCATCACGACCCAACGATTAAAAAAGGATGCTAACGCTACAAACTGGGCACTAGTCTGTCAAGTAACAGTCGCCGTTCGATTATGGATGAATGACGGGGTATCAACGAGCCTGCAACCCCTCCTTTTTAAGGCGCCAGAGTAATACGTCCAACCGGTCCTGGCCGAAGAATGGCTCTCCCTTATAGGCACAGGTCGGCACACCCCAATGTCCTGCTTCTTCATGGGCCGCCTGGTTTGCCTGGATGACATTCTCCAGACGATCACCTTCTGCCTCAACGACGGCGTCTAGCTCTGCCAGGTCGAGACCAGCCCTTTCACTCGCTTTAGCCAGATGGTCACCTTTATGCCAATCGAGGTTTCCGCTCCAGATCGTCCTTGAGATTTCATCAGCAAATTCGATTCCCCGGCCTTTCTCCTCCGCCGCAATGCCCAGTCTTGTTAGACGATAGATATAGGGCTGATCCTCATGGGTCTGCCGGATGCCTTTATCATCCACATACTGGTTAACCGGATCAGGATTCGGCCAGACAAAGGGGATGTTCAGGAACTCCGCTACCCGATACACATCAGTAAACAGGTATGGCCCCCACAGTGGATGCGCGTTATGAAAAAATTCCGGTGTGCGAATAGCGATGGGATAGACAGCGCGAAAATTCACCTTGAGCTGATATTCATCCTGCCACTCCCTGAGCCGCCGGGTGGCAAGATATGACCAGGGACTTCGAAAGGACCAGAACACATCAATTTCCAGTGGGTCACTCATCATTCATTCCTCTATTATACGTATACGAACAGCCGACAATATCCCGAACAGGTCGCGTAGTAAATTGATTACAGCCGATTCTGTAGACAACGGAATCTCACAACGGAAATGGTTTTATTTCTTCTAGCTGGCGAACCTGATCAAAACACCAGCCGCAATTGCCGAGCCTATGACACCTGCCACGTTGGGACCCATGGCGTGCATCAGCAAAAAGTTATGCGGATTGGCTTCCAGGCCAACCTTGCTGGCAACCCTTGCGGCCATCGGCACAGCAGATACACCAGCCGCACCAATTAATGGGTTGATTTTGTGAGTCGAGACCAGGTTCATTAATTTCGCCATGATCACACCTGCGGCGGTACCAATACAAAATGCAACCAGGCCCAGTGCTAAGATGCCCAGTGTTTCAAAGACCATGAACTGGTCAGCTTGAAGCTTTGAACCCACCGCTAAACCAAGAAATATCGTGGTGATATTAATCAGCGCGTTCTGGGTCGTATCACTCAGCCGGTCAACGACGCCACATTCACGCATCAGGTTCCCGAAACAAAACATGCCAAGCAGGGGCGCAGCACTTGGCACCATCAGGGCAACCAACAAAAGCAACATAATGGGAAAGAATATTTTTTCCTTCTGGGAAACTACCCGTAGCTGGGTCATCTCAATCTCGCGCTCTTTTTGTGTCGTCAGGAAGCGCATGATCGGTGGTTGAATAAGTGGCACCAGGGCCATATAGGAATATGCAGCCACCGCGATTGCACCGAGCAGGTGTGGCGCTAACTTACCTGCTACATAAATTGCTGTTGGACCATCCGCACCCCCGATGATGCCAATGGCAGAGGCTTCTGCGAGATCAAAGTCGAAAATGCCGAGACTGGTTAATGCAAGGGCACCGAGCAAGGTAGCAAAAATACCGAATTGCGCCGCGGCACCGAGGAAAAGGGTTTTCGGGTTTGCCAGCAAAGGGCCAAAATCAGTCAACGCGCCCACTCCCATAAATATCAGAAGCGGGAATACGCCTGTTTCGATTCCCATCGCATAAAACTGGTGCAAGATGCCATCACCAACGGCAATATCAACACCCGGGATGTTGCTCAAAATTCCACCGAAACCGATGGGAACGAGTAACAGCGGTTCAAACCCTTTTGATACCGCGAGATATAAGAGCAAGAGCCCTACGCCAATCATCACAGCCTGATTGGGCTGCAATTGATAAATCCCGGTTCCGCGCCATAGCTCTAACAACTGTTCCACTTGATTCGCCCGCCTAACCCAGTGTGACCAGGGTATCACCGGCATTAACGGAGGCACCTTCCTGCACAACAACTTCAGCGATCGTACCGGAACCGCTGGTGCGAATTTCTGTTTCCATCTTCATCGCCTCCAGTATCAATACAACATCTCCGCTCTTTACAACATCCCCCGGTTTGACCAGGATTTTGAGCACATTGCCTGCCAGAGGCGCCGTAATGCCCATTGCACCCGTGGTCAGTACCGGTGCACCCTTCGCCCCTCCAGTGATTGAACTCGATTGGATGTCCCCACCTGAAGTCACCTTCACGGCAAATTGCTGCCCATCCACTTCGACGGTGTACAGCTCCGGACCGGGTGCAGAAAGAGATTTTGTTGCACCCGCAGCAGCACCCGTGAACGAAGAATCTCGTTCCGGTTTGGGTTCAAAGGCATCAGGATTATGGCGGTTCGCCAGAAACTTTAATGCAGGCTGCGGAAAGAGCGCATAGGTCAACACATCATCATCAATATTTTCGCCGAATATCAGCCCCTTTTCTTCTTTTAGTCCCAACAACTCGGACTTTAATGATTCAAATTCTGCAGCCAGATTATCAGCAGGTCTGCAGGTGATGGCAGCCTGACCACACAATACGCGTTCCTGCAGTTCGCTGTTGACGGGACCGGGAGTCGAACCATATTCCCCCTTTAATACGCCTTCCGTTTCTTTCGTCATATTTTTGTATCGCTGCCCGGTGAGCACATTGATTACTGCCTGGGTACCGACAATCTGTGACGTGGGCGTGACCAGCGCGATATACCCCAGATCTTTTCTGACTTTTGGTATTTCTTCAAGCACCTCATCAAACTTGTCATATGCATTCTGTTCCCTTAGTTGTTGTTCGAGATTGGTCAACATTCCGCCTGGAACCTGGGCCACCAGGATCCTGGAATCGACCCCTCTCAGGCTTCCCTCAAATTTTGCATATTTTTTACGAACTTCACGAAAGTAAGCTGCTATTTCCTCAAGCAAATGAATATCAAGACCCGTATCTCGCGGCGTGCCGTGAAGAATGGCGACCATCGATTCTGTCGCCGAGTGCCCGTAGGTCATGCTCATCGATGAAATGGCGGTATCAACATTGTCAATTCCCGCTTCCACTGCTTTTAAATAGGTCGCGGTAGACATACCGGTGGTCGCATGACAGTGCAGATGGACAGGCACATCGACTGCCTTTTTCAATGAAGAAACCAGGTCAAAAGCGACGTAGGGTGTCAGCAAACCCGCCATATCCTTGATGGCGATTGAGTCGGCACCCATGTTGGCGAGTCGAATCCCCATGTTGACCCAGGTATCGATATTGTGAACCGGGCTCACCGTGTAGGAAAGTGTTGCCTGCGCATGTTTGCCTTGTTCCCGCACCGCCGACACGGCTCTTTCAAGATTACGTGGATCATTCATGGCATCGAAAATGCGGAAGACATCAATGCCATTACTGACGGCTCTTTCGACGAATTTGTCGACGATATCATCCGCATAGTGCCGGTAGCCCAGAATATTCTGCCCCCTGAACAGCATTTGCTGCGGCGTGTTTGGCATCACTTTTTTCAATTCACGGATTCTTTCCCAGGGGTCTTCGCCAAGAAATCGGATGCAGGCATCGAAAGTGGCGCCGCCCCAGCTTTCCAGAGACCAGAAACCAACCTGGTCAAGTTTTTCTGCAATCGGGAGCATGTCATCCAGGCGCAATCTTGTGGCGAACAGCGACTGGTGCGCATCACGTAGTACGACATCTGTGATGCCGAGCGGTTTTTTATCACTCATGAATTTAGTGGGCCTTCTTATTTTACAACTACCGGATAGATAGCTAATGTTTATGTGCTCTCGATAAAAGCACGACACATTGTCGTTTTTAGCGACCAGGTGAATAAATACCACATGCCTGTGTGTAAAGCGAATAGACAAGACCAGGAAAACAGCACAAGACCGGGCGCTGGCCTGGTGAAATATGCAGGCTAACGCCGATTATTCTTGCGATATTGATGAATGGCAGCGGTTATTGCCGCAAGTATTCTTGAATCCTGCACAGCATCATTTTCCTGGCCCATGAACGGGTCATCCGCCGATGGCAGCATAGCCGACATCGCCATGGTCGCAAACACCAGTAACGTCAGGAAAAAGAATACTGTACCCATTCCGTAGAGCGCCAGATAGAGACCCTGGGACATTAATTCAGGCATTTTCAAAGATTCACGTCAGATTGATCGGTAGTTGATAAATATAACAGCTTTAAGACAAGATTGAAGTTGACCTACCTATGGTCCATAAAGATAATACGCCCTCGCCGCGCTGGTAGCTCAGCTGGATAGAGTACCTGGCTACGAACCAGGTGGTCGGGGGTTCGACTCCCTCCCAGCGCGCCATAAAGACAAATGCCTTGTTTGCACGACAAATCATTGAGTTCGACAGGTGGTTGCCAGCCCGGGAAGTAATGACAAAGTTTTATATGGAGAGGTGGCCGAGTGGTCGAAGGCGCTCCCCTGCTAAGGGAGTATGGGTTAAAAGCCCATCGAGGGTTCGAATCCCTCCCTCTCCGCCAGTAGTGGCCAATAAGTTTCTGATAATTAACACAATATCCAATTTATTAGTGATCAATCCCACCATATAACCCACCAATTGATGTCGGTTACTTTCGAACTTATGTAATTTCCAAGGCCTCGAAATTCACTTAATGACGTTGAATCGGTAGAGGGGGACTGAAAATGCCCGTGTCGGTGGCCTCGGCGGCCCCGACTACGCGTCCCGGTTCGATTCCATCGGATCGCCGCATCGCTCTGGCCACCATTAACCTTCGCAGCTTTAGTGGGATTGAACGATTCCCTGAATTCTCCTAGGTTAATCCAAAGGGAAGAAAAGTGGGAAAAATCCCATGGTCCATAGTGTGAACCACGTAGCCTGTGGTCACCGAAAAATTGAAGAGTCGTGCGGAATCTCGGCATAGTCTGAGCGAGATCTCACAAAAGAAATAATGCATCTCCTACAGCAGATCTGGTCACCGTAGTACATCCACAATTGAGTAAGTCTTGCAAGATGCTGCAATGTTGGAAAAAACCACGCCGTTAAGTTCACTCCCAAAATCGCCCGGTGGTTTTGTTTACCGACGACACAAACCCGAAGAAACTGACCTATACAAAATCATTGAGCAAAACCTTCTTTCATTCCAATCCCATCTTTCTAATGCGGACGTTTCGTTGCCAGCTTTTGTCCACAATGAATTCTGCAGTTACCTTCGTTGCGGATTGTTGAAACATGGTTTTCTACGAGTAAAATGCAATGACTGTCGCTGTGAACACCTTACCTGGGCGGCCGCGTACATTTTCATGCAAACTTCGCGGCTTTTGTCGGGGGCGCCGAGCCCATCCTGCGGTGCCCGGCGCATGGTTGAAACATCGTCACACCTGATTGATCGGAACGCCGAACCGCAGTCATTCCAAGAGTGCCAGTACGACAGTGGGTACTTAGTTTCCCTTGGCCGCTACGGCTGCTTTTTGCTCGTCAACCCGACACGCTTAGCCGATGCCTCGCTGTCATTATTCGCGCCATAGAAACAGACCTCATCCATCGCGCTGGACTTACCCGAGTAAGTGGTGCACGAAGCGGTATCGTGACATTGATTCAGCGCTTTGGCAGCGCGTTAAATCTGAATCCGGATGCGGTCCAGTCCACCTACACATGATCGCTCTCGACGGCGTTTACACCGTTAGCAAATCAGGCAAACCTAAGTTTCATCGTGTAAATGCACCTAATCAAACAGAGCTGCGAACCTTACTCAATAGCGTAATTCAACGTGTAGTTGGCAGACTCGAACGAGAAGGAGTGCTCATTCGCGACCCAGAGCAACCATGGCTCAATCTTGACTTCCATGAGCCAATGGATTCGCTCAGTGCCGCATCCACCGAGGCGTCGGACCGTCGATATCGCATCGCCATAGGTCCCCATTCTGGCCGCCGTACACTGACGCTACATGACCCATCGTTTATCCGAACAGACAAACCTGAGAAAACCTTGACCGCAGATCGTGACGGTTTTTCACTCAACGCCACCGTATCTTGCCAACCTTATCAGAGGGACAGACTAGAACGCCTATGACTGGGCGTCCCCGTAGATATGTCACCCGACCGGCCATTTGTCTTGAGCGACTCACGGTATATTCGCTCGGGGCTGCCATCAGCCAAATGCACGAATGAGAAATCTAATCGTTCCCGCAAGATGTAAAAAAAGATACGAACCGATCGAAGAGAACACAAATCGGTCGCAGAATCCGAAGCGGCAGATGAATTGATCGCTCCCCTGACTTGGGCTCAGCGACTCAAACGAGTCTTTGAACGGGCCGCGTTCGGCTTGATATAACCGCATGCCCTTTGTGTGGCGGAACTATGCGTGTCATCGGACGGGGCCGCCTTCGGATCACTGACCCGAACGTCATTCAAAAGATCCTCGATCACATAAGGGGGCCGCCCAGGTCGCAACCACCACCGCTTAAGCCCGCGACCGCCATTCAATCCTAAAACACACTTGGATCAGCAGGTCAAACTCTCCCTGCCCGGCTTAAAAACCTTCTCAGTGATCAACCCTACCGTCCGTAGGACTGTAGATCAGCACCATTACAGTCATCGACCATCTAAAGGATCACCAAGTCACGGCGTCCAAAAGTTGAATGAGCATCAGCCGTTACCGTACTTGACCGTTCTTCGGAAAATGCGGTTTATAATGACTATTCTCATCGAACTGATTATCTTTTCAGGGCACCTTTCGGTCTATCATCACCCTGGAGCGCGGTCGGCAGCTTACTATGTCTTAGCGGTCATTCGAGGCGCCCGAACTTGATCTGCCAAATAGTCTCTGATCGGTACACTCCAGCCATTCGTTTTTTGATGAAGTAGTTACGCCGCCTAATATAAACCAAAAGATATCCTGTAATATAGTGTATTCCTGTCATTACCAAGGGAAATTAATGTCCGAACGGTTAGAAATAGATATTTTAAGTACGCTAAAAGCAGCCTGGGATCATTCGTACTAAGGGCGCTCATGGACAAGATCATCGCAAATACCTGGCTCTCGTTGCAGTGCCAAATGATCCCCGGCGTGTGTCACGCTGTGTTCGCGGCTGATGTGGTGAGTG
>SMVB01437427.1_pt1 | contig 18000 bp, 22 predicted proteins | sample 2456461 | NCBI WGS metagenome assembly SMVB01 (sample SAMN11095934, study PRJNA526329) | marine sediment metagenome | biome: Marine sediment; feature: Surficial sediment; material: Deep marine sediment; isolation source: Hadal surficial sediment | place: Pacific Ocean | collected 2014-05 | depth...
CCTAACGTGGATACATCAGAAATGAACGGATAGAAAAAAGGCGGCACAGCAAAAGCCAGCACTCCGCCAATCATCAGTCGTTGACGATTCAGCACATCCGACAATAAGCCCATGGGCAACTTCAAAAAAATTCCCGTGACAGTAGAAAGCGCCACAAGCATCCCGACCATAAAAGGATTGGCCCCAAGGGAGTCTGCAAACAGCGCCAGCGCCGGTCGTCGAACCATGTCATAGCTCACAAAGCCACAGAGCCCGACAAGACACAGATAGACAAAGGAACGCGAAGGTTTCATGGATTTCTTTTGCGATAACGCAGGTATTTAGGCTGAAGGCGAGCAGCATAAGACTCGTGGCGCTGGATGATCACACATGATTGCCCACCTACAAGCCTTCGACCTTCAGTCTATCCACCTGAATAGTCCCACTTTTTTTCAACGTGAATCGACCACCAAAGCAATAAGATAGACATGTGATTCCAAAGGATAAGAGGAAGGGTAATTATTTCATTACGTGAGGCACACCGATCTTTTCGATCAGCACGCTATCAATGCTCGGTAAGGGAGTCAATGCAATGCCGCCTCGAACATCGGCAGAGATACACAAGGTCTACCACAGAAAGCGAGGACATAACCTTCACCGTATGATGATTGGATGCTATGGTAACGTCCAGGTACCCATTATGGCTGAAAAGAAGGACCGGCTAATTGCATGATCCGTCAACTCTCTGAAGAACTCATACTCCTCATTCATGTTCTGAAATGGCTGCTGCTTGCTGCTGGTATCGGGATGCTCGTTGGCATGACCAGTACCGGCTTTTTCCTCTTGCTGAATTTTTTCATCGACATACTTGGAACGGCGTCCTGGACCTATTGACTGTTGCCCGTAGGGTTAGGATTGTCCGCCTGGATCACTTCCAGCTTAGTCCCGGAAGCAGGAGGGCAAGGGGTAGAACGGGTGATTCGGGCCATTCATTTACAGTCCGGAAAAATATCCTGGAAGGTGATTCCTGCCAAAATTGCCGCAACCGTCCTCACCATCGGCACTGGAGGCTCAGCCGGTAATGTTGGGCCCTGTGTACAAATCGGCAGTGGCGTGGCTTCATTCATGGCAGATGTTTTTCAATGTCATGCCCTGGATAGGAAAACCTTGGTGATCTGCGGATTAAGCGCCGGGTTTGCCTCGATCTTTGGCACTCCCCTGGCCGGAGCATTTTTCGGAATCGAAGCTCTCTTTGTCGGATCGTTGACCTATCAAGTCTTATTTCCGTCTGTAGTGGCAGCCTTGTCTGGATATCTGACCTCGCAATTGCTCGGCATGCTGGCCATGATGTTTGCCGCGTCAGCCTTTCCTGTGATGAACGGAACTCTTTTATTACTCGCCTTGGTCAGAGTGATCGTGTTCGGATTCTGCTCCCTGATATTTGTGGAATGCCTGAACAGTGCAAAACGCCTCACCTCTGTGTTGCCTGCGTCGCCTCCACTTCAAGGGATGCTTGGCGGATGTCTTCTGCTCGGAATCGCGTGGCTCGCCTCACCGGAAGTCCTGGGATTGGGAAAAGACACCATTCAACGAGCCTTGGAAGGGGCACCATCGTATGGGCCGTAATTTTGGGGAAAATACTGACTACCGCATTGACCCTTAAAACTGGAGGAAGTGGGGGGATCGTCTTACCCATCTGTTTTGTCGGGGCAACCACTGGATCAGCCCTTGGTTGGATTCTCGGTCAGGATCCCGGCCTGTTTGCCGCATTAGAACTAACAGGGCTTCTTGCGGGTGCCATCAATACGCCCATTACCGCTGTGATATTGGGTTTAGAATTATTTGGTCTCGCCAGCGGGCCCTATCTTTTGTTGAGTTGCACAATCGCCTTCTTGCTTTCAGGTCATCGAAGCGCCATTCCCACCCAACTGTTACAATTCACCAAAGCCCCATCGCTACAAGCTTCACTCAACAAGGAAATAGGAGAGTTGGAGAGAACACAGGCAGAAACGGAAAAAGACATGAGGGAGGGAGACACATAAAACAAGAAAGGGATAACTACATTCCTTGGAGTCGATTGGCTTGATCTTGAGCTTTACGCAACGCTGAACCAACCATTAAATATCCAATGAGTCACAAATGAACCGCTCCATTGCATGGGTTGCATGCTACGATGACAATGCGTCTTGTTCGGTGGGACAAATCGCAATGAGGTCATGCAAATGTAAATTCTTTATCAAATCACCGACAAAACCTTGTGGTTCAACCCAGGTAATCCTCCGTTGTAATGCTTTAAATTTGTGCGAACACATCACCAAAAATCCCAGACCAACACTATCCACAAACGTCAATCCTTGTAAATTTAAGATAAGGTGTTCGAATTCCGTATGACAACATTGATTCACAATCGCTTTAACATGCCAGCGAGAATACATATCAAGCCGACCATGAAAATCCACGACAGTGGCCCCTTGACTCCCTCGTACAATAATTTCAATTCCCATGATTATAGAATCTTATCGGCCCATTAGACACGAGCTTGACATATTTCCTCAAACATGAGGACTTGTGGCTCGTTACTGTCAGCTCTTTTTCAAACGTGATACGATTTCATCCATTCTCGTTTGTATTGATTTCACTCACATAGGAATTTTTAGTGTCTTTCCGTTTCCACTCCTGGTACACTTTCATCTTCCATGCCACCTGCTATCCATCCGGTTGATCTCGTCGATATTCTTCGCCGACATCGCTTAACACCCACTATCGTGTTTTTAACCTCCCGCCGCGCCTGCGACGAGGCGATTGACGCCTTTACCCAGACCTCGGCACATGTTTCGGCTACACACCATGATGCAATTCGCACCTTTTTCGAACAATTTGCCAAAGACTTCCCCAGCATCGCCGAACATCCACTCATTTCTGTGGTCCAGGATTATGGAGTCGCGGCTCATCATGCAGGCCATCTTCCATCCTGGAAAATGGCCATTGAAGAATTAATGCGCCAGGGATTACTTGATGCTGTCTTTGCCACCACCACTCTTGCTGCCGGCGTTGATTTTCCGGCACGTACCGTGGTCATCACTCAATCCAGCGTTCGCAAGTCAAAAGATTTCATGGATTTGACCGTGAGTGAAATCCAGCAATTAGCCGGCCGGGGAGGTCGGCGAGGCAAAGACTTTGTGGGATTTGTCGTTCTCACGCCGTCACCGTATATCGATTTACACATACTGGGAAAAGGCTTAACAGGGCAACCTGAATCAATTGACAGTCAATTTGTCATATCGTATCCCATGGTCCTGAATCTCTTGAAAGCCCATGACGTCAAGCAAATCGAAGGACTACTCGCCAAAAGTTTTGCTCAATTTCAACTCAACCAACGCGCCGCCATTCATCAGGATCGCTTAGAGAGCTTACAGGAACAATTAGAACCGTACGGCCCGAGAGAATGTGCGGATTGGGTGGCCCAATGGAAAGTCTTTGATCTTGCCCGCCGCCGCAAAGGTCATCGACGACCGGTCGAACATACCGATTCCCCTTATCTGACGGCTTGTTTGCCGTTTCTCACTCCCGGAAGACTCATCGGATTACCCAAAGGTCCGGCCATTATTCTTCGCCATTATCGAAGCAAGGGAAGCGGAATGCCCATGTTATCCGTTCTTCATACGAAAGGGACGGTTGGAGAATGTCAGGCGCAACGTGTCGTTCACATCTATGATCATGTGTATGAATTTCAACCTATTCGGACCTTGCCGTGGTGCCCACCTTCCATACTCCACCAGTTTACAGACGTGTTGAACCAATTGCCCGCCAAACTACCAACGGTGCCAATATTTGAAGCCACGCAAGAACCACACAGCCCTTTCTCATCAGAAATCGTCACGGAAAAATTTGCTTGTCCTGCTTGTCCATCCCATGATGCGTGCAAAAAAGATGTTGCTCTGGCTTCACGCTTACAACTGAAAGCCCAACAAACAACCAAAACCATCCAAGCCTTGCGCGATGGACTCTGGCATCAATTTCGGAAAAAAGCCGATGTCTTGCATACATTCGGCTATCTCACCGCCAGCTATCAATTAACTGATGAGGGAGAATGGGCGCGTCTGATTCGTATTAATCATTCCCTGCTTATCACGGAGTTGATTCGCATGGACGCCTTCTCAGCTATTGCACCAGAGCTGTTGGCTGCCGTGATGGCCAGCATTGCCCATGATAATGACCGTCCAAGTTCCTATATGCGTCTGACACCTGGTCTCAGTACCATGCTGAATCAAGTCCGCCAGGTCGCAGATTCGCTGAATGTGTATGAACCTGCCCCGATATTACGTTCCGATGTGGCCGCCTTATCCGAACGATGGATAGGACAAACCGAACTCAGTTGGGCCGCCTTGGTGCGATCAACCTCAATGGCTGAAGGAGATGTCTATCGGTTACTGGCGAGAACCTTGGAATTTCTGTCGCAAATTTATGGACTCAAAGCCACACATCCGGGGTTAGCCGGTACGGCTCATCAGGCGATGGTTCACATGCGACGGGAAGTCTTGGCTGAACTACCGTAGGAAGCGAGAAGACGGATGTTCGTGAAACGTAAGGCGTGAAGCGTAAGAAGTGAAAAGGAAGAAGTGAGAAGCAAGGAAGAAGAAAAGAGTAACGATGAACGAGGATGAACTCAAACAACAACTCCAACACCTGCCGGTGAAAAAAATACATGCGTTAGCGAAAGGGCATATTCATCGCCACTTTCGCCTGGGAAAAGACCGACTCATTGAAGAAATTCTGTCGTTTCCACACGATCAAAAGATGGCGATTCTCACGAATCTTCTGCAGACTTCCTTCGCCACCAAAGAACCAATGGTACATCCGACCACTTCATCAACTCATTTACGCGATGCACATTCTTCGCCTTTTTCCGCCAAACCATCTGCACAAAAACCGCGAGAGAACCCTGCGTCCACTTCACCACCACTACAACTCCAAGAGCTCCTTGAAGGGATCGGGGTCCCGGAATCGATGCCTTTTGTTCCAGATGACTGGCAACAACAAGCCATACAGTCGATTGCCCATACAGATGTCATTGTGAGCGCCCCAACCGGAAGCGGGAAAACATTTGTCGCCACCGAAGCTATCAAGCACACCATGGCTTCTAAGCAAACAGTGATTTACACCTCCCCGCTTAAAGCCCTGTCCAACACGAAATACATGGAGTTTTCGCAATGCTTTGGAGCGGATCAAGTAGGGATTCTCACAGGAGACCGTCGAGATAACGCTCACGCACCACTCTTAATTATGACCACAGAAATTTTACGAAATGTGCTCTATGATGCCACAAGCGGGGATCTTGATCTACGGCTCCATCTCTTGGGATTAGTGATTCTTGATGAATCACAATATTTGGCAGATCCTGAGCGAGGAGTCGTCTGGGAAGAAGTACTCATTCTGTGTCCAACTCAAACACGTCTCCTCCTCCTTTCCGCTTCTATTGGGAACCCGCAAGAACTCGCCGATTGGCTCACATCGATTCGTCCGACTGCCTGTCACCTCATCCGCCATACCAAACGATCTGTCCCTCTCCGAGGTCTCTATATGCACCCGACGGGACAGCTCGTTCCTCTATTTGAAAGCCGAGATATTCAGCAACGAAAAGGCTATCGCTTTCATCCTGAGACTAAACGCCTCATCAGTGAATACAAAGTTAAACCTAAAGACGGCAGTTGAGTGCGAAAAAGCTGTACAAGCAATTGATAGAGAACACCCTCTGTAGACGCGATGCGAAAGTTAACGGAGACGCAGAATTATTCAAACAATGCGGGCAATGGCAATGTCCAGTTGAGAAAAAGCGGGGTGGTTAAGGAATTGTTCATTTCAGCGCTCAATTCGGCGGTGCGAGCATACCCTTGGTTCGTCAGCTGGTAGATCTTGATCGTCTCCAGTTCCGGATCAATAATCCAATACTCGCCCACCTGATAACGTTCGTAGATTTTCCGCTTGATGATCTCATCAGTTTTCCTGGACGAGTCAGACAGGATTTCGACAACCAAATCGGGTGCGCCCTGAATATTTTTTTCGGTAATGATGGAGGCGTTCTTGTTGGAGATAAACAGAAGGTCCGGTTGCACCACATCTAAGTCTGAGAACACAACATCCATCGGCGCACAAAAAATTTGCCCGGTTTTGGCTTGTTGTATATGCACAAATAATTCTCCAAGGAGATTCCGGGTAATCTTTTGGTGCTTGGTGATGGGCGAAGGTGTCACAACATGTTCTCCATCAATGAGTTCATGACGTCTCCCATCATCAGGAAAGAGAACGTAGTCTTCATACGTGAATTTTGTGGTAGAGAGTGAAGAAGACATTTTTCATTTTCCGTTCTTTTCTCAATATTTTAACAGGACAGGGTGTCAACAACAATGCAAGAGCATACTTGTAACAGTGATAGTCTTCAACCTCAATACCTGAAGTGGTTCCATCGGAACTATAACAGCGGTTTCTTTTTCGGCTTATCGGGCTCACAGATATCGCATTGGCACATACGGCGGAGAGCAGTGTAGGAGTAAATTCCAGTATCATGGCCATCACTCCATTTGATACGGAAGGCATAACGTCCAACAGGTTCAATGTCTTCTAACAAGATCAGTAATGGAATCGAGTCCGGCTTTAAGCGCAATTCTCCCGTCCATTCATCGACACAGGCCGCACAGGGACAATGTTGGCGAAGATATCGGACGGGGTAGATGCCTTTATGACCATCACTCCAAGTGATACTCATAACGCCCTTCTCGGACCATTCCATATCTGTAGGTTCAAGTGGACGTTCATTGGGCATCATTTTTTATCCTTCTCTTGCCTAGCAAACCCATTGGTCAAATGTTGGAAGGGATGTTCCCACAACAGATTGAAAGTAGGCTTCCATGGCTGTTTCAACTTCCATCCGCACACTCCCCATCGCTTTTAAACGAGAGAGATGCGGCAGTGATAATCGTCTGGCTTGCTCAATAAAGGCCACACTCCCCTTTGACAGAAATAGCATACGTCCCATACATCGCTGACCACATTCCTGACACACCACGCCTCCTAACTGGGGAGAAAACCACTGAGGTTTATGCTGTTGAGCTGGCTTTCCGCATTCGGTACAGCAGTCAAATTGCGGACGAAATCCCGTATGGCCCAGCACATGGATTTGAAACAAGAGCGTCGTGAGGGCCACATCGTCTTCCGGCCTCAAGGATTCCAGCCCATGGACAAGAGCTGCATACAGTCCTGGGCTAGGATCACGATCCACGGTGATGGCTTCGACCATCTTCACCATTCGAGCTGCGGCTGTCATAACGGTTAAATCCTCGCGTATTGCCGAATAGCTTGCGACCAAATCAATTTGGCTAATTTGTCCTAACGCCTCAGGGGTTTTTTGGAAGAGCGTGATATCAACCACGCCAAATGGTTCCAGCACACCTCCGAATCGGCTCTTCATGCGGCGCGCTCCTCGGGCCACACCACGAATTTTCCCGAGGTTGCGGGAGAACAGGGTGACAATCCTGTCTGCGTCACCCCATCGCTGACTCTTGAGAATGACACCTCGAGTTCGTACTAATGACATGAGCAAGTTCGCTGTCGTGAAAAGTGAAAAGTGAAAAGTAAGAAGCAAAAGAGAAGAAAGGCCTGAAATCGATCTTTGCCTCTTTCCATTTTCCTCGTCTCCTGGCTTCTCATTTTTTACTTCTCACTTTTAACTATTCACGTCTGCAATCCATACCCTAAATCGCTTAAGATTCGATGGTTATCCCGCCATCCCGGCTGAACCTTCACCCACATCTCTAAGAATATTTTCATGGAAAAAAGTTGCTCCATTTCCTCACGAGCCTGTTGTCCAACTTCTTTCAGCCGACGTCCGCCCTTACCAATAATAATCCCCTTTTGACTTGATCGCTCCACCATAATCACGGCTTGAATCGTCGTGAGTTTCTTTGTTTCCTCAAATTTCTCAATCAACACTCCCACAGCATACGGCAGCTCGGCATGTGTCGATCTCAGGATTTTTTCACGAATGATTTCCCCTGCCATCTGACGCATGGATTGGTTCGTGAGGAAATCGCTTTCATACATCAACGTGGAAGAATCGGAAAGGCAGGCAAATGTGAGGTCAACCAACCGAGGCACATTCAATCCCGTTAACGCTGAGATGGGGACGATCTCCGTCCACGGATATCGGGTTCGATATTGCTCGATGAGCGGTAATAAGCGAGATTTGGCAACGGCATCCGCCTTATTCAACAATAAAAATACGGCTTGAAAAGGCTGCTCTTTATTGGCCTGGATGACTTGCTCGATGACAAACTGATCACCTGGACCCGGGGCGACTTGACTGTCCACCATGACATAGACAACATCCGATTCCGTTAAAGTTCCTAACGCTGCTTGCACCATCTGGACGTTCATTCGATGATGTGGTGTGTGAATACCAGGAGTATCAACCAGGATCAGTTGTCCTTCCGGATAATGCCCCACACCTAAAATAGGCATTCTCGTTGTTTGTGGCTTATCGGAAACAATGGCGATTTTTTCCCGCACCAAGGCATTGAGCAAGGTGGATTTGCCCACATTCGGACGGCCAAGAATTGCAAGGTGTCCTGATTTCATCGTTAAGAAATTACCGGGAAAATAAAAGGGTGATGACAGAAAGAAAGTTACGAAATATGGAAAAGAAAATTTAACGTCTAGCCGTAATAGAGGAAGGAGTCGACTCCACAAATTGATAGACTGTTTCACCTTGGCGAACCATACCGAGTCGATTTCTGGCTAATTCTTCTAAGCGTTGAGGGTCATGTTGTATACGTGTGATATCCTCTTGCATGGCAACGTTAATGTATTCTAGTTGTTGAATCTGTTCAATGATACGTTGGCGTTTCTCACGTATGTCAAAGTACAGCGGCAATCCATCCTCATTGAAAAACATGGTTCCTGCCATGAGACTCATAATCAAAAAAGCGCCGACAAACGGAAGCCGGTCAAACAGATCGCCCCAAAATCCCCGTGATACATGTTTTTTATTATTAGGCCTCACCGGTCAGGGTTTCGTTGTACGGGTAGAACATTTCGGCCACGATAGACTGCAGCCGCACCTAAGATTTCTTCAATGCGAAGGAGTTGATTATATTTGGCCAAACGATCAGTACGTGATAACGAGCCGGTTTTAATTTGCCCCGCGTTCAATCCCACCGCTAAATCCGCAATCGTCGTGTCTTCTGTTTCCCCTGACCGATGAGACACGATCACCCCGTAGCCTGCCTGTTGAGCCATGTGCATCGCGTCAATCGTTTCCGTCAAGGTTCCAATTTGATTCACTTTTATTAAGATGGCATTGCCAATGCCTTGCCGAATGCCACGTCCTAAAAATTTCACATTCGTCACAAACAAATCATCCCCAACAAGCTGCACTCGATCACCCAGTTGTTCTGTTAAGAGACTCCATCCCTTCCAATCGCTTTCATCCAAACCATCTTCAATAGACACAATGGGGTAATTATCCACCAACTGCGCGTAATATTCCACCATCTCAGATGAAGACTTTTTGGTAGAAGATCCTGCTCGCAAATGATAGGCCTTTTTATCATAAAATTCACTGGCGGCGGCATCTAAGGCTAAGACAATATCGCGCCCGGGCTTATACCCTGCATGCTCGACAGCTTGTAAAATGCTATCCAAGGCTTCTTCATGCGACCGAACGGCCGGCGCAAAGCCACCTTCATCTCCCACAGCCGTACTTAAACCTTTTGACTTGAGGAGAGCCTTCAAATGATGGAAGATTTCTGTCCCCATTCGCAACGCTTCATGGAAATTCTTGGCTCCAACCGGCATGATCATAAATTCTTGAATATCCAACCCGTTATCCGCATGCGCACCACCATTAATAATGTTCATCATCGGAACAGGCAATTCCCGTGCAGCCACTCCGCCCAGATATCGAAAGAGAGGCATACGCAATTCCTGTGCTGCCGCACATGCCACAGCCAAGGATACACCGAGTGTCGCATTGGCTCCTAACCGGGTTTTTCCTTTGGTGCCATCTAATTGAATGAGTCGAGCATCCACTCCAGCTTGATCCTGCACCTCCATCCCGCGTAGAGCCGGAAGCATGTGCTTATGAATCCCCGTGATGGCTTTGGACACACCTTTTCCCATCCATCGTTTTTTATCGCCATCACGAAGTTCCAACGCTTCCCGTGTGCCCGTCGACGCACCAGACGGAACCGCTGCTCGCCCGACCACCCCACTCGTCAGTCGCACATCAACTTCTACCGTGGGGTTTCCACGAGAATCAAGAATCATCCGTGCAGTGATATCGTGTATGGCACTCATAATGTATCGCCGTTCCTTTTAATTCATATGCCTATCATCTATGCGTACCGTGAAAGACGCCTTAGATCAAGACGCCAGTACATGCTTCAGCAACTCATTCACTTTGCCGGGATTGGCTTTACCTTTCGACGCCTTCATCACTTGTCCGACTAAAAATCCTAACACCGCTTCTTTGCCCCCACGATATTGCTCAACTTGAGTCGAATGATTCGCCAGGACTTCCTCAATGATGGTGTTCAATTGTCCTTCATCAGATACTTGGACAAGGCCTTTCTCTTTAACTAATTGCTCAGGCGCCATTCCCGTCGAATAGAGTTCAGGGAACAGTTCGCGTGCGGCTTTCAAACTCACCATTCCCGATTCAACGAGTTGTAACAGCTCGACGAATCGTTCGGGACTCACCGGAGAAGCCTCCGGTGCAGTGCCGGAGGCATGGAGTTCGCGAAGAAGTTCACCCGTCATCCAATTGCTCACCGTTTTAGCATGCGGGAACAGCTTCACACAGGATTCAAAATAGTCGGCCAATCCTTTGGAATCAGTCAGGATGACGGCATCATATTCCGACAAGTGATAGTCTTGAATAAATCGTTGCCGTCGTGCCGATGGCAACTCAGGAATCGTACCGCGAAGCTCTTCTATCCATTCAGAATCAAGGATGACCGGCAATAGATCAGGATCAGAAAAATAGCGATAATCATGCGCGGCCTCTTTGCTCCGCATCACAGCAGTTTGGCCTTTCTTGACATCCCACAACCGTGTTTCCTGCTGAACCGCCCCGCCGTCGCCCAACAGTTCGGCCTGACGAATGATCTCATAATCCAATGCGTCTTTGGCATAACGAAAAGAGTTGATATTTTTCAACTCCACCTTTGTGCCCAATGTTTTCTGTCCTTGAGGTCGAAGCGAGACATTCGGCTCACATCGAAAACTGCCCTGTTCCATATTCCCATCGCACACATTCAAATAGACCAACAAGTCCCGCAAGGCCTTCAAATAGGCATCAACTTCCTCTGAGGAAAACAGATCGGGTTCTGTCACGATTTCCAACAAAGGCGTTCCCGCTCGATTCAAATCCACATGACTGCCTTCGCCTTGTTCATGATGAACATTTTTCCCGGCATCTTCCTCCAAATGCGCTCGCATGATACGAACATGCTTGCACTTTCCGTTAACCGTGATTTCTAACCACCCAGGACCGCAAATGGGCAGATCGTACTGGGAGATTTGATAACCCTTGGGTAAATCGGGATAAAAATAATTTTTTCGTGAAAATCGGTTGGTGAGAGTCAATTCACAATTGAGGGCTAGGCCCGTGCGAACCGCCATTTCAACCGCTTGTTGATTCAGAACAGGTAGACTTCCCGGCAGCCCTAAACAGACAGGACAGACTTGTGTGTTAGGAGGAAGCCCGAAAGAAGTCGGACATCCACAAAAAAGTTTCGTGCGTGTCTGAAGTTGTGCATGAACTTCAACGCCAATGACGGGTTCAAAAGCCATAAGATTGTACAAACACTCCCTTGGATAATCCGACAACTAGAGCTAATCTTGTGAATTTATCTCCCGTTCACGACGCATGGCATCTCGCCCGGCATCAATCGCTTCTCGCACGGCACAGGAGATTTCATCAACCAACTCCCGACCTCGACCCACGATTTCTTCGACAGAATCCGTGGCACGATCTTTTAAATCTAGCAAGTCTTCACCCGTTCGCCTGGCATACCCAGTGACACGCTCCCGGGAATCTCGACCAGCTCGAGGCGCTAACATCACCGCAGTCACGGCACCCAACAACGCTCCACTCAAAAATGCTAATGCTACCGATCCAGATGAAGCTCCTGAATTAGTCTCCATGGGTCGATCCTCCTTTTTTGTCTTTTGGTTCTTTATGAACGCGGTGTTTCACCGTCGAGGTGACGGCCTTAATTCCCGCGAGAAGACTGGTCAAGCCAACCAGTATGGTCCCACCTCTCCCACGCACCGTTTGATGAACCTGGTTCACCGTTTCTCCGACATCGCCAACAGCATGAAGAAATACCGTCGCCCGATCAACACCCAGCCGGGCCTGGTCGGTTAAGGCTCGAATATTTTCATTTGTCCCTTTGACCTCTTTTAACATCCCCGGCAATTCATGATTCAGGCGAATGAGCAGGCGCTCCGACTGCCCCACCGTCCGCTTGACTTGCAAAATGGTCGGAACCAGATACCCGACTAACACGACCACAGCCACAGCAATGATCATCACGGCCAAATCCACCATACTTCGTTATCCTTTCAAGACCGGATCACCGGTCGTTTACTTCGCCAGTTGGTGGCTTGTTCATAGGCATACGCAGCCCGTAGCACCATCTGTTCTTCAAAGAGACGCCCCATGAATTGCAACCCGACTGGCAAACCTTTTGAACTGAATCCACAAGGAAGAGCAATAGCCGGCAACCCGGCTAAATTTGCTGGAATCGTATAGATATCCGACAAATACATCTGCAGGGGATCCTGTAACCGCTCACCAAGTTGAAACGCCGGAGTCGGCATCACCGGACTGACTAAGAGATCAACCTCTTGAAAGACTGCATCAAAGTCACGTTGAATCATCGTCCGTACTGCTTGGGCTTTTCCATAATACGCATCGTAATACCCGGCACTCAGCGCATACGTCCCGAGCATGATACGGCGTTTCACTTCAGGGCCAAATCCTTGTGACCGTGTGCTGTGGTACATCTCAGCCAGTTCTTTCGATTCTTTGGCGCGAAAGCCATATTTGACCCCGTCATATCGCGCTAAGTTTGAGCTGGCTTCGGCGGTTGCAATAAGATAATACGTGGCAATCGCCCGTTCCGTAGAAGGCAACGTCACATCTTGAATCTTTGCCCCGATCTCTTCTAAGACTTGAATGGCCTCGTGAATTTTCTCCGCAACTTCCGGGTCCAGCCCTTCCGCAAAATATTCTTGAGGAATACCAATGGTCAGTTTTTTAAGATCTTTTTTTTTGGTAGATTTCGTGAAATCCGGCACATCATGCTGTCCCGATGTCGAGTCCAATGGATCATGACCGGCAATGACATTTAACATAATTGCAGCATCGGTCACAGTCTTGGTAATAGGCCCGATCTGATCCAACGACGACGCAAAGGCCACCAGGCCATAGCGGGAAACCCGCCCATAGGTCGGCTTCAATCCCACCACTCCACAGCATGCCGCCGGTTGACGAATAGACCCCCCGGTATCTGATCCTAAAGCCGCCACACATTCATCCGCGGCAACCGCAGCAGCAGACCCTCCACTCGAACCACCGGGAATATGTTTTTGATTCCAAGGATTTCTGGAAGGCCCAAACGCCGAATGTTCGGTCGAAGACCCCATGGCAAATTCATCCATGTTGGTCTTGCCAAGAATCAATGGTTGCTGAGCGTTCACCCTCTTCATCACCGTCGCATCATAGGGCGGAACAAAATGCTCAAGCATGCGGGATCCGCAGGTCGTTCGCACCCCATTCGTACAAATATTATCTTTAATACCCAATGGCATCGCCATCAACGGTTCCGTTTTGCGCCAGGCCTTCAGCCCATCATCAATGGCTTGAGCCTTTTCAAGAAGCACATCCTTTGGATTCACTGAAATATAGGCTTTAATTTTGGGCTCGACCTGACTGATCCGAAGTAGATACGCACGCGCAATTTCCCCGGCGCTGATCTCACCACTGGTAAACTTTTCCTGCAACTCTTTTAAGGTAAGCTTAAATAACGCCATAACGGAGGGATACCTTTAGATCTGTCTGTAGAGAAAGTTGATGCGGGCACACGGGCATGTCAAGCGGATTCAGTCACACGAATAGTATTTCGTTCATCGACTTGGATGATTTTTGGAACATGGCGCTTGGCTTCTTCATCATTAAAAAATTCATAACAAAAAATAATCACCTTATCACCGGTGACACCCTTGCGGGCCGTGGGACCATTGAGAATAACCTCACCCTTGCCTCGCGTACCAGGAAGCGCATACGTGGAAAAACGCTCCCCGTTATTGAGGTTCGACACCATCACGAGTTCATAGGGTAAAATACCGGCCGCATCCATCAAATCTTCATCAATAGTCAAACTGCCTTCATACTCCAGGTCAGACTCCGTCACCGTCGCCCGATGAATTTTACAGCGTAATAATTGTCGATACATTATTGTTTCCTATCCTTTGCCCCTCAAAAAGAACCCATAAGTCTTGAGTAGGCTATTTCCCTATAATTTTCGGTACCACAAAAAATCCATCACGAGATTCCGGAGCATTACTCAACGCTTGCTCTAGAGACAACCCTTCACGGGGAACATCTTCACGCAACACCGCTTCCTGTTCGACGACCGAGGCGGTTGGTGGAATCCCTTCCGTCGAGACCTCATGTAATTGCCCGACAAACGTCAAGATCTGACTCAGTTGTTCGCCAAAGAGGGTCTTTTCAGGTTCGGTTAATTCCAGTCTCGCCAACCGGGCAACATGCTCAACTTCTTTCTGAGAAATACTTACCATGACAATCCTTCAGAGGTTCAAGAACACCAATACAATACAGGAAAAAGCTTTCCAGAGGTTCACACGTATTTTTACCATGAATTTCCATTTAAAAGCTACTCAGAGTGATTTGCCTCAAATATGGTGGACACATCAGAAAATCACATGTGCAAGAAGCGGCGTCATGCCGAAACAACGATGCTATGCCAAACAATTCAAAGAAGATGTCCTACGGTTAGTCAGGCAGAAGAGAATCTCCTCAGATTGCACAAGAGCCGGGTAGGAATGCGGAGATACTTAAGACCGGGCGGGTGTCAGGAAGAAGAAAACGAAAAGGATCTGAGAATCTGGCCATATCCGGCGAAACCGCAGTAGATCAAGCTAATCTCGGACAATTTCCTAGACCGGAACCCGTCGGGGCTACAAAAGGTGCATCTTGTCACGCTGAACTTTCAGCGGTCGTGATGTCCTGGGCACTATGCCAAACCGCAACAATCCAGACAGTTTTCTTTTCTACCCGATAGAAGAAACGATAAGAGCTCATGATGATTTCTCGATGGGGCAATTCAGGGAATTCGGGAATTGGGCACCCGGAATGCGGGAAGTCTTCAATCCGCCGTAACACTCGCGCGGTTCGTTGACGAAAATGGCGAGCAGCGGATGGCTTATCCCTTCGAATATAGGCGAGGCCATGGAGAAACTGTTGGCGGGCGGATGGTGTAAACCGAACTTTCACGTCCCGCCATTTGCAAGCAAGACATCGGCATCCCCGAGTACGCTGTCGAGCGAGTATCCTTTGCCTTGCGCAAGCTCGTCCTCTCCCATGGCCAACAGGTGAAGGAGTTCCTTCTCTTTTTGGGAGCGTTCATACGCCTCCAGGCTGAGCAGAACGGCTGTGACTCGTCCCCGTTGAGTAATAAAACATGGCTCTGCGGTCTTCTGAATATCATTCATGACTGCCGCAGCATCTTGACGGAGATCTGTGATCGGGACGATTTTAGGAACCTTCGACATAATACCTCCAAACGTATCCCTAATGTTACTTTTAATGATAGTATACTAGCAAGGTGGAGCATGGAAATATTCATTTCAAAACATTTAATCATCTGAACTTGCCATTCCCTGTAGCTTGATTCGGGATTACGCCTTAGCCCCCTCCCATTGGGAAATGGGGTTAGGGGGTTTGCAAATACGTTTTCCCTCTGAATGAAGTGGTCTAGTGGAAGTGGAATCCATCCCACAGTTGGTTTTCATGGATGTCTGCCGATCTCGCCAGTATTTTCTCATTCCAAAATGAGTCTGACCTCTGAGCGGGCTGTATGTAATTCAACCGTCTTTGTCTTGACTGAACCGGCCACCGATTTCACAATAGATCCAAGGAAAAGAAGGGACGGATGCCATGAAGATGATCAAACTTCGTTTTACGAACCCGACGAATGACGCTGCCGGGGCCTTGGCCCTTGCCAAGAAATTCAAGGTTATCTGCCTCCCAAATGACACCTACGAAGTCCCGGACCAGGCCTTGGAGCTCCTTGATGAATTCCAACTACCCTACGTGTTGCTAGAGACCGAGGGCTTCGACCATGCCATTCGAGCGCTACGAAATTCTCCTGCCACTCCAGTATAACGACGGCACAGCGATAGAACCTGAAAAGTTTCAGGAGACGCGACGGGCCTTGGTTGAACGGTTTGGTGTCCTGACAATTGAAGTCCAACCCCTATCCAGTGTCTGGGTTCATGAAGGACAAGATACACAAAGATGAGCTTCTTCGGTTTATCATTGATACCCAAGTATCAGCCAGCAATGATACATTCTTCGCCAAATTAAAGAACACCCTAAAGAATCGCTTCCGGCAAATTGATATCTAGAACACGGCGCAACCCATTCGGATACTCTAAGAAGGCCATCCAAAAAGGAAAATTTCAATCCTCCCCATTTCTTGGAGTCTGTGCCAAGAGCCTCACTGCTTTATTTTCCCTCTTTCTTCAGTCCCTTCTCCATGGGAACTGCACCATGCAACTGACGCTGACAAAAGAAGCATGGCAATCAACAAAAAAGTTGACCGTTTATCCCACCCTAACTATAAGAAAGTTTCCTCATTCTCATAAAAACAGGAGGAAAATTTTGCGAATGTGGAGTCGAAATATATGATTGCAAGACACGACCGCACTAACAAGATTTTGATATGAGTATGCCGTGTAGCATGTGAGGAATCGTGGCTCGGTGCGTTTTCTCCGCCAACAGGACAGAAACGAAGAAACGAGCAGAGCGGGGCCTCGCCTCTCAACACAACGAGGTACTTCAACGTATCATAAAACAAGTGTCTTGACCTTTAAACCAGGCAGAAGGCCACTCGAATCAACTGGTTACGCTTTTTTCAGCAAGCCCTACTGAGTTTGGCTGACTCCTCTATTCCGACACATCAGAAAAGCTCAATTCATTGGGGAGGTCTGTTGGAGTCACAAAGAAAGCGCGGAAGAGATGAAGTCTCCCTATTTGGGATCAGTAGAATTTGAAGCAACGATTCTTACCGAAGACCAAGGATGATGCGGGTACGGTGGTCGACTTCACCCATCAAACGATCTGGCAACAAGCCAAGGATGTGGCGAAAGGATTCGTTGGCAACGGCAATGATTTGTCCAAGTAAAAGATCACTATCATGCTTCAAACCAGCTTCCCCTTTTTTGAGGCATAATCTCAAGATACCAGGCTCTTCGACCACTTTCGTGGTCGTTGGTATGACGAGCGTTGAGGGATACCCCGCTTCGGTGACAAGGTCGGATTGAATGACCAACCCGGGACGGAGTTTTCCAGGTTTGGTTTTAATCTGCGGATTGAAATCAATAATGTACAAATAACCGCGCTTGATTTCCATTGACAGTTCCTTAGGGCTCGCGAAAGAATACCTTCCCATTTTCGCATCCCATCTTCAAGCCATCTTGAGCCGATCTTCACTCGCAAAATCCTCAACGTGGGCTTTGCTACGCTTGCGGTTTTGCTTCCTCAGATCGACTCAATCTGGCTTAAATCTGGGCGCGAATTCTTGGAAGTTATTCTTTCGCGAGCCCTTAGTCGTCCAGATGATGAAATGGGAATGCACCCTGAAATAGGGCTTGATTCTCAAGCTTATCAGCTTTGGCGCAACGCTGAACGGATTTTTTAAATTCTTGTCGAAGCCG
>SMVB01059324.1_pt1 | contig 17999 bp, 18 predicted proteins | sample 2456461 | NCBI WGS metagenome assembly SMVB01 (sample SAMN11095934, study PRJNA526329) | marine sediment metagenome | biome: Marine sediment; feature: Surficial sediment; material: Deep marine sediment; isolation source: Hadal surficial sediment | place: Pacific Ocean | collected 2014-05 | depth...
ATTTTGATAAAATTATGGGGGATAAACAATGCTTAATTCTATTATAAGGTTTTCTATGTTAGGGATAAAGGTATCCCCGACCAAGGCGATGACAGCCTGGTGATATCCAAGCTCATTGTCCGCGTAGCGTTAGTCGAATGCCTTTCCGCTCAAACTACTCATCTCGTCTACAAGCTGATCGGCCTGAGCACTAAGCTGCTTGCTTAAGAAATTGTCTTGCGCATTGGCATTGAGCTTCTTGAGTAGGGCTAGGGCTTGGTCATTAACGGCGCTGTGATCCCTGATCATGGTTTGGGCAAATTCACGCACCTTTGGATCTTTGGATTTCGCGAGCGCCATATGTGCATAGCGGATATCGATCAAATCCGCCGTGTAGGCGACATGCGCGATCTCTAGATCATTGAGGTCGGCAGGGGATGGCCCCTTCATCAGCCATTTTATCAGCCATTACGGGAGCTGAAAACGCTAGGGCAATAAGCATCACTACCGCCAATACACTGGCCAGAGCCGAGCTTACAACAGTTGTCTTAATCATAGCAGCGAGATCAAAAAATCTATCGAATTTTATGCTTTTCTAGGCGTTAATCTTGTAGAGGTTGGAGAAGGGCATTATTCTGGAGAAACACCTAGCGGAGTTAGAATAATGCTTGATTCGGTAGAACTTATTCAAAAAATAAACCCTGATTGGAAGCGCGGAGCAGGCAGCGGTATAGTTTTATGTTTTAAGCAGGAAAGCGCTCTTCTTGTGGATACGGTGTATTCAAAAATGATAGATGCCAAATTTGAAAGTGTTAAAGGTCCTTGGGATGCTTTTTGGGGACAAAGATATGCTTGCATTAAAGACCCTGATGGTAATCAAATCGATTTATTTGCAGATTTAAAAGAGTCATAATTCCGGGGACATGTGTTCTTAGGTTACTGATTGAAGCATTAATCATTTTTTCTGTAAGTTCAATGAAGTTACAGAGAAGCAAGCTAGAGAGGGGATAGGTTTTTAGATTTAAAGTAGTGTATAAGTAAAAAAACGGCCCAATACCTCTTGGACCGTTTCATCAAAATGATTTTATATTAAAGTTTAGATACATCAGCATATACTAGATAGTTGTCTATCTTACCATCTATGATAGTTAGGATACTCGCAAAGGTTATGGAGTGTTTGCTCCCATCAAGTCTAATATACTCAACTTTTCCGTTACAAATAACATCATTCTTCTCTTGCCAAATATTGTCGATTTGATGCTTCATACTCTCTATACTCTTAAAGAAACTTGTATTTGCTTCAAGAACATTCTTTAATCCTCTAACAGATTCAAAGTTACCCAATCGAAAGTGCACGTTCTCAGCTAGTAAAGATTTTAGGCCATTAATGTTTTTGTCATCAACATATTGATAGAGCTCTTTCATTATATTTCTGTTTTCCATTTTGTCCTCCATTACTTGGTGCTTACTCTTTTAATGTCATTGGTTTCGCCGCCGTACATATTTTTTTCACTTGGAATCTCACTTAAGTATTGAATAAACTCAAATTGATAACCTTCAGGGTCGATAAAGTAAATTGTCTTTCTAAATGGATGATTCGCCCCTATAGTTGCGATCTCATAACCCTTGGATACAAGTCTATTTTTTACTTCGTCTACGCTGTCTACCACAAAGCCTATATGAGCTAGTCCAGGTCTGCTGTCTCACAAGTCTCTATTTTTGCCAACGCCGTGATCATTGAGAGTGATGTAGTTATCATCGTCACCAAATGGTATTACCTCCTATATTTTATTAATATTACCTATTATCAATTTCTTAAATATAGTTCTATGGTATTAACGAATCTTTTATGACAAAACAAAAATATTCAAAAATAATTGAGTGGAACTTAACCACCCCTAAGATTAACCCCTTCTAGACCCATTATATCAATAATTGATCATTCAAGTCAACACTACTTTTATAATAAAAATATTTTATTCAATGTATGTATAAATGTTTAAGAACTAGGACATAAAAATTAGTTTCTAAACCTCTCAATATTAGATTGAATAAAATTCTCAAGGGACTGAGGAGGTTGACCTCCAATTCTCTCGACTATGTCATTCTCAGCACAAAAAATGCAAGCGCTTCATAAAAGTCTCTAGTATCCTGACTCAGAATCTGGAGATATACCATAGTGTTTTTAATATCCGAGTGTCCAAGCCATTTAGAACTAATAATTTCTTTAGAGTAACTAGACATGAACCAGCGTCCCCTGCTTTGCGAAGGCGAAATAGGGTTTTTCCTAGATTTTCCTATAGTGGAATTTTATCAATAAATCTGGACTTTACCTAAGAGTTTCTTTTCCTGTCTTTTCCTCTGTTTACCTGCAATAGCTAACCCAGTTACTGATAAATCCACTGACATCAGGGTATACACTAATAGAGGCCTTTGGAGATGGATCTATATATTTAACAAATAATATTTTTACTTTTTGATGTGTTATTAACTTATCATTCTATATACATTAGTTTTAAATTAATGTATGGTTAGTAGTGGTTATACTATAATCTTAAAGGAGTATAATAGGGGATGAAGGTTATGGGTAAGTTGTTAAGACTTGTTCTTACCGTTGTAGCTGTAATTGTTGCTTGTGGGGCAGCAATGTACATTGAGTATTCAAATAAGTCTTCAGTTCATTCTACAAAAACTGAAACTATAAAACCAGAATATATATATGATAAAGATCCTGACCTGGCTTCTTACCGTGAGCAGTTAAGAAATAAATATAAAAATATATCAGCTGAATATCCTTTGGAGAATGTCAATCAAAATCAAGAGTAATAATAGATGAACCAAAAAAGTTTGCGTTTTTGCTCTATATTCGAACTTTCGAATATTTCATATGCCTTAGATGCTAAGGAAAGTACTGTCTTTACAGTTACTTGGAAGGTTTCATCAGCTTTAAGGTAGTTTTTAATTTGTTCATTTATTTGATCATGAAGATTAGCTGGGGTCAAACAATATTTACCATCCTATTTTTCCCCATGAATCGGAGAATTAGTCCAAACGTCGTTGCAATAAAATTAACAATCAATTTTAAATCAAATACACATTTTTTTTTTATAGTTTATACTTCCACCCTAATATACTAGGGTTACATGGTGACAAGCTCAATTAGTTTTGTTAGATTCGGGTTTTTAACATTATGTAGTCTTGATTTTTATGATAAGAAAATAAATTCGTATCTATTAAGTAACAATCCATCAGATGCAATTTAGAGAGGAATTTTGAGATTGCAAATATCGAATTTACAATTTCATGTTGCCCAATTTGTTGGAATTATCTTGATAGCTCTCATCTTGGCACCAAAAGGATTCTGTGCTTCAGACTCACCACAAGTGCAGGAGTTTACAGAATACCTTCAGCTTGGAGAGTCTCATTATTACAATTTACCGAACCTTAAAAAAGGGGACACAGTATACGTCTATATGCAAAGGGTCTCAAGGAATTTAGATCCTATTGTGGGTATTACAAAAGACCGCCCGGATTTCAGCTCTTTCGAAGAGTACTTCACAGTTAAACTACCAGAAGTATTAGACTCAGGTTTTGATTTCTCCGAGGCCTTTCCTGAGTTCGCCGAGGGTTATTTTATAGCCTGGAATGACGATGGAGGTAAATTGAGAGATGCCAGCCTGGAATATACTGTTCAAGACGAAGGTGACTATCAATTGGTGGTAGCCGGGGCATACAACCGATTGCTGAGGGGCAAGATGGATAAGAGGGGTAAGGAGCAATACAGCACCTTCGGTAAGTACAGTCTCATAATTGGGGTGAATTCCCCGGAAGTATTAACTGGCGAGGCGACCCCCACGGGAGAGACCATTGCTCACCACTTTGGGAAATTCCACAAACGTGTGCAGGAAATAACAGGTGATATTACAAAGGAAAAAAATTTCTATGAATTCGCATTAAATACATTGGATAAAGGGGATACCCTGTATGTATTTTTTCAGGCAACCTCGGGTAATCTGAAGCCCTCACTTAAGCTTCGCGATTACGGGAGCAAACTCCTCGCTTCCGATAACCTATCAGGAGAAAAAGATAATGCAGAGTTGGAATACACTTTAAAAGAAGAAGGAGGGGATTACTTCCTCGTTTTGAGAGGTGATCCCAGGGGCGAGGAATTAACTACTGGCGGCTTTCGACTTTTGATAGGAACAAATTCCCCTGAAGTCCTATCCGGGAAGGCCAAGACAAGAGGCCGTCCAATTGTTCAGGAACCTATTGAAGTAAACGTGGCCTTGATGATTGATCAGATCACCGATATCGATCAGAGAAAAGAAAACTTTACGGTGGTGGGATTGCTTGTTATGCATTGGGTTGACCCAGTCTTTGCCTATAATACTGATTCCTGCAAATGCAGTCAAAAGATTTATACCCCCTTACAATTTGATGAATTTATCAACAAGAATAATCTTAAATGGCCCAGATTTTTATTCTGGAACCAACAGGGCAGACGCTTTGCCCAAGAGGAACAGTATATAGTCTATCCAGATGGGGAAGTACAATATCTTGAGCGTTTCACGGTGACGCTACAGGCTCCGGATTTAAATTTTACCAGATTTCCTTTCGATCCCCAGAAATTCTTCGTCCGAATTCTTAGCGTCGAACCAGAAGACCTTTATATTTTCAAACCGATTAAGAAATTTTCCAGGATGGGTGAGCAACTGGGGGAGGAGGAATGGTATGTTACTGACTTCCATACGGAGGTTAGCAGCAGAAAGTTTATCAGGACTTTTTCAGAGTATATCATACAAATTATTGTGAAAAGACATAAGGATTATTATATATTCCGTATTTTCCTTCCACTTTTCCTTATAACTCTCGTTTCCTGGGGCATCCTTTTTATGAAGGATTACACTACTCGAGTCGCTATTTCCGTATCAAATCTTCTGATATTCGTAGCGTTTAACTTTAACATCGGCTCAGATCTGCCCAGACTGGGTTATATGACTTTCATGGACGGTATCCTCTTTACCGCATTTGTGGGTTCTGCACTTACTGTCATTATTAACGTTATTTTTAGACGCTTCGAAACCACAGGAAGAGTTGAATTAGCCAATACTATAGACAAATATGTAACGTGGGGATATCCGTTTATCTATCTTATAGTGGTGCTTGCTTTACTCTGGTTATTTTTCTACTAAACCATTCGTTTAAAAACACGCACTATTTAAATCATTTTCTTATGATATTTTTTGCCGCCATATAAAAACTCTTTTCATAGCAGAGATGTGAACTGCTTTCACTAACATCTGGACAATCAGAAAAAAGTTTTATTCCCAGTGCCACAGCCATTCAGAATAAATATTGTAATATACCATTAAATCAAAAGGTTTTTTCAAATCATATTCAAGGCTTACGCCTCTTAACTGTAAGTTCGAAAATACATAGTTTACAAGTTTGCGTTTTTGCTCTATATTCGAACTTTCAAATATCTCATATGTCTTAGACGCTAAAGATAGTACAGTCTTTACAGTTACTTGGAAGGTTTCATCAGTTTTTAGATAATTCTTTATTTGTTCATTTATTTGATACTGCCTGTTTTTAAGTTCCTGACACTTTCTTACATATTTATCCTTAGTAATGCTCTACTCTGAAATTGGCTAACGCAGTCTTATTGCTAGTTCTGACAGATTAAGGATTGCTAGAGTACTAAGGTAATTATTGACTGGGATTAAAAAAAAGGATGCAACAACGACGGTTCCAATAGTTATCGCTCCCGCCGCCACAAGTCTTTGCCACTCACCATTCTTATCCCAGTAAACAACACCCTGCCAGTTTATGTATTATTTGCAACCCAAGACGTGAATTACCGCTGCTTCGCTCTTATCATCAGGAAATTTGTAGAGGACTGTAACACCAGTAATTCCTGCTTTCTTTCCTGGAGCATCAAAAGCCTTTGTCTGCTCACCAGGTTGCAATGTGCCAACGTCATTATACTCGTCATCCGCACGATTATTATAGTGTATTTTTACCGTCTTGAGCTCTATCGGAGATTGTTCAACACTAAGTTTTACACTCTTGATTCTGGTCTTCGATATATTAATTTCTGCACGCACATCGTCAGGCTTCACCAATTTATCAGCAATTACCTCACATTCTTCCCCAGCTCGTAGGATGCTTGGTAACCCAACAAACAAAATACCCAAAGCAACAAATATGAACCCTCTCCTTATGCTTCTAGTAATCATGCTAACCTCCTTCAGAGTACAGGATTTGATTTTATGAACTACAACACCCATCGTTTATGTCTATCATAGCATTGTATTAAATATATAATAATATGCTTTGTTTGTACATATTGAATCATTTAATGCAACATTTAAAATTTATATTATCAATGTTTGAAGGAGGGTTAATAGTTATGAGCAATAATCTCTTTGCTGAAAGATTAACCCCTGAAAATTCACTAGTTATATTTATTTCTCATCTAACGCTGTGCGTACCCGTACGTGTCGACTCAATTGTTAGCTGGCTCGTATCGCGGCGGTTACTTCACCAACTCTACATCTCCTAAAGACCATGTCTTAAAGAAATCTTTGCTTTCCGGACCATAGAGTCGAAACAACAAAAAGAAATCCTCTCCAGTTGGTATCCAGTTTGCTTCATGCCCTATAGGCGCTTCTGGTGCAAAAAAGACATCATAAGAATCATCATCATTTTTCTTCATTGTATCAGTATTACGCGATGATAGGCCAACCCGTTTGGCATTTTGTACAAAACCTTTTGTCTTCATACTGTAAACAATTACAGACCAGAAATCTTTTGCAGGAACATGTTTAGGGACATTAAGTTTATAAGTATCTTTACCATTAAATAAGGATCCGCTACTATCCCTGATACCCGTTAAATAGAAAGTTCCACCGCCTAAATATTTTGGCAAGTACGTGACGAAAAAGTAAATTCCCGCACGCTCATCGATCAAAATTGACTCATCTGTTTCATAGGGAAACCCTGCTTCTGGTTGACCTTCAGAAAACTTCCATACCTGCCATTCTGATTTACCTTTCCAAAGAGGAATCATTGATTTTCCAGGTGTGGTGAACAATGAAGACATGTACGTAAAGGCCAATTTTAATCCTTCATTCATGGCGCGTTTCTGTTCTTCGTTTGGCTTAAACGGCTTTCCCTTTTCAATTCCAATAACCTTAAGCAGTGCGACCATCGCCTTATCCTGGGGGCGAATTGGATTATTCTGAATGACATCATTTATATCTTCAAAGAAGGTATAATCATAGACGGGTAGACTGTTATAGTATGTGGGTGTTGCATCTAAATATTTTGTCGCCGGTGGATTTGCTGCTTCTGACAAGTAATAAATTTTGATCGTATGGGCATACTTTGCGGCATCCGCATCAGTAGCGCCTTTGTATAATCTTGGGCGAAAGGCAAAGCCCAGTTCTGTGGTATCTGACTGAAGAACAATATAACCTTCCGGGACATCGACCTTAAATCCTGGAGGAAGAAGCAGGTATTTCCCACCTTTACCTTTATCTGCACCCGGAGGCGGCCCAATATCTTCTAGCGGTTGCTGCCAGGCATTAACAATTGATCCGAAGTAACTCACTTTCTCAGAGGCTGCGGGCACCTCTAATACTACGGGGCCTTTTGCCGTGCTGATATTACCCCAGGCATAAGCCGTTACGTCATTGGCTGTTATAAACCCGTGCCTGGATTCAAAGGGCTTGGTTAAATATACAACATCATTTATGGTCCCATCCAGTTCGCTGATCGTTGCCTTTTTAAAATCAACAAGAGCCACAGCTGGCATGGCCCAAATGGCGGTTTGAGTCGCCCGTTGCACCATGATCTGGTAGTCGATGTCGGATGTATCAGCGGACTTTTGAGCTTCCACCTGGTTAGAGACCACGAGTGCCATCGCCACGGTCAACGCTATTAAATTGATCTTCCATCTCATTTTTCTGTCCCCTTTATTTTATAGTTTTTCGACATGCCCATCGTGGTCCGGTTCCTTGCTTGAATTTCATTTATTTTTCAACCAACTCGAAATCACCCGGTCGCCATGTTTTGTCGAACCACGGTTCGAGCGGCCCGTAGAGGCGCAGGATCGTGTTCCAGCCCTTGCCGGGGTCACTCTGAATCCAGTTGGACTCCTTGCCCGCCGGAGCCTTGGGTCCAACATAGATGTCAAAGGAGCCATCTTTGTTCTTTTGTAGCCCCTTTTTGTTGCTGTCTAAGCCAGGAAACTGCTGGTCAGTTTGCAGCATGGACCGAGTCTGGTTGTCGTAGAGAGTAAAGGACCAGAAGTCTTTAGCCGGCACGTTAGGCGGAAGATGGAGCTTGTAGGTTTTGCCCCCATCAAGGGCTTCCCCCTTGGAGTCCACGTAGGTTACCGCATATTGCGATCCTTTGCCTACCATCTTGGCGGTCATTGCAGGCGTGATGCCTGTCGCGTAGAAGAAAAAGTAACTGCGGGCGTCCAACGAGCGAACACCGTTGTCGAGGAACTCGTGGCTTCCACCGTAAAAGGGAGTATTCCACTGACCTTCACCTGGGTAGAAATACCAGTGATCCCCACGCGGCCGCGCGGCCAGAGTGCGCACAGTGACGGCTCCGACATCGGCCGCTTCCTCCAGGATTTTCTTCATCCTAGCATCAGGTTTAAACTCCTTGCCTTTCTGGATCCCAATAGACGCCAGTAGCCCGAGGAGCTCTGGATTGCCCGCTGAGGTAGGCTCTCTCTGAATTACTTCGTTGATCTCCTCGTAGATGTCATAATCCATCCGGTGAATCGTATTGTTAAACTTGCCGGATATATTAATAAAATTCATCTTCGGGGGATTGTTCATATTCGATAACGTGGAGATGCTGAAAATACTCTTGGTTCTAGCAATGGCCGGAGCTGGGTCACCCTCTTCCTGAAAACCGCGCCAGACGACCCAGTTACCATAAGTGGGCGAGCGAAATACATGAGCATCAGGGTGAGCAGCCTTGAGCTTCTCCACCGCGGCCTCATCATACTCTGGAGGGGCAATAATAAAAGTGCCGCCCTGCCCCTTGTCCGGACCGGCATTTCCGAAGTCCGTAACATAGTTGAACCAGGCATCATCAATGATACCAAGTACGTTCGGGGGTGTCTGAATGACCATGGGTTCTTTCCCAAGCTCAAGCCAGCAAGCCATATATACAGAAACCGTGTTTGCTGTCAACCAGAGCGCTTTTGAGTCCATCAGGTTCTCGAACAGAAGGGCGGTCGTATTGGCTGGACCGAACTCCAGATAGGCACGCCGCATTCCGGACAACGAGGCAACCTGAATACTGTTTAGATACGCCTGCACACCTCGCTGAAAGTCCAGGTTGTCGTAGACCTTCTGCGCCGTTGCTTCGTCGGGAACCCCGTCAAAAAGGTTCATAGTTCCAATCCGAGTCTCGAGTCTGTCTGGAGTCGCAACCCCTTCCGGAACCTCGGTAGTCATTTTCATTTTCTGCGGCGCACCCCGTGGCTTCTTGGTCGTTTGTCCAAAAGCGCTTCCTAGTGAAAGAGCCACAAACAGGGCTCCAAGCAATGTGGCAATTGTGGCCATGGTCAGTGTATTCATGGTTGTACCCCCCTTTTGGTTCTTAATAAAACTTACGAGCAATTATGCTGCAAATGTGCAGTATAAGTTCTCATTTGGTGTCTTACAATAACAGTTATATGTTCCGTTCGCTCAGTACCGCGCCGCTGTGCGCCGCGCTGTGCGCCGCGCTACCCCGGCAACGCTCACTGGCGTAAGTGGACGCCCGACTACGGCCTCGGCAGTCGGGACGAACTCGGCAGTCGAGACGAAACTGTGTACCCCGGAGATCGAAAGCCGCTCTCCAAGGTAGAGTCCACCAACCACGACGATCCCGGTAAATATTAAAATTCCGATTCCTATTTTTTTCGAAACGCTCATTGGGCATCTCCTCTTTTAAAATGATCCGGCAAGATACTCATGCCTTTAAGGTCTTTCACGTCGACTTTTTTAGCTTTCGTTGAATTTTTGAAGCCAAAATCGTCCGATGCGACCGCTGATCCGGTCTTCCAGTTCCTAATCTGAACACTGTACTGCGGTGAATGGGGAATATCCTTGGAAGTGATGACATATCGGCAAGGATAGGGATTGGCCTCCTGTGCGATCCAGATCTGCCAGTCGACTTCCTTATTCCGGAACGCGAGGTAATCGCATTCAACGCCGTCAATCACACCGCTGCCAAGATCCTTGACGTCGATGACACCAGCCATCAGCTCACCGTAGACATTTGACATGAGCAAATCTGCGGCAGGGAGAGGTCTATTGTATTTTTCCCTCAATACATCGACCAGATTATCGATTGTCCCTGGCACACTGATCTGGGTATAGAGGTTTGCGTTGTTGCCGAACAGTGTTAGCGTTTTCCCGTCAAACAGCATCTCGACATCCGCATGCCCGCCGGCGCGCGTGGCGCGGATCTTGTCGGGACGGTCTATGGTGACGGTACCTGAACTCGCCAGCGCGAGTTTCTGATTGTCTTTGGTGGTGACCTCAAGGATGGCATCAAAATCAAATGAAATGGCCTTTTGCGAGGCCATGTAATCAGACATGGACTTGAGCAGTTTCTTTGCATCTGCCTCATCCGCTCTCGCACCTGAGGGCGCCCCCAACCCAACAAACAAAATACCCAACGCAACAAATATAAACCCTTTACTCAAGATTCTCGTAAGCATTCTAACCTCCTTCTATGGAAAAATCTTAGGATTCCTAAAATATAGGAACCACATATTGATTATCTTTTTTATATCAAAAATAGAAATAATAGTCAAGTAGTATTTCTTTTATGTTTTTGCAAAGTGAAAATGTCACCCCAGGGCTATTTTCAGTAACGAGATCATTTATTTCGTTCGTTATATGTTTACAATAATCGATATATCTTTTTTGAAATAACTTAATGCCTTAGAGTTTCAATTTTCAATCCTTGATGGTCTATAGTTCCAAATTGTTCCGTTCCCACATCAGGCATACCTAATTTATTAAACCTTTTTGTGAATATAGCCGTAGAATTTTCTTCATTAAAGTAAACTACATTGCCCTTTATCGTCTGAAACTTACCAAGAAAAGGTTGATTCGTAATCATACATCTGCCTGCTTCTAGAGTGAAAAAGCTTTTACCTACTCCAGGCTTGCCTGTAATTATGCTGACCTGACCCTTAACTGCTATGGGTTCGCATATCATTGCATCCTTATCTATAACTCTCGACTTTATTTCGCTTACACTGGTTACCTTAACCCTCTTATTATCATTGCTCTTAAAGTTACTAGTGCTTACTATATCTTCGAGTCTATCTTTTTCCTCTTGACTTAGCATTGTTTGTAGACGACCGCTCCAGCCTTTAATACTATGCACACCCTGCTCTTGAAGCTTTTTATATGTAATATTAATTGATGGGATTCGATCGGAGTAAAGTTCAGTATCACCATTAGATTCTGCAACTTTAGTAATTAATCTTACAACCGCTTCATTAGAATAATGTTTTTTGGCTAAATACCCCGCTATATCCTGAGTCAAGTCTTGTCTATGTCCTTCTAGCCACTTAGGTGAAATTATATCGAAAAGATCATCGAGTTGTTTTGAACTAAAGGTCTTTGTATTGATGTGATTTGATCCTGTATTATAGTTTCTGGGTTTTACTGTTATTAGTTCGAGTAAATCCTCTGGAAGTTCAGCCTTCTGTATACTCCAAGGCTCCAATCCTTCTTTCCATCGATAAGGTTTTTTAGTATCAGGGTGTATAGAAGGAGGAATCATGGCTATCTGATTTTCTACTCGAAGAGAGAAAATCTCTCCTGATTGACCAGGCTCACTGTAGTTGTTAAGAATTAGTCCTTTTTTCTTTGGATATCTAAAATGATAATGTGGACGCCCGCTTCCAGTTACTACCATAGGTGTGTTGTCGGGTATGTCATAATCTAACGATATATAAGCCTCCTCATTATCTATTTCCAGAACAACGGTGTCCGAGTGACTACCACACACTAAACCAATATCGGCTTTAGGATAGTCAGACCCCCATTTGTCTATTTCTTCCTCGGTTACCATAGTATGCTGGTAACGCTTCCAATCGATGAGAGGTCTTTTGCCTTTACAGGGTAATACTGAAAGTCCGTATTTCTTGAAATAGTATAAAGCTACTTTCTTAAAACATATATTCATAAAACTAAAAGATAATATCCATCTTTCTGAGGTTGCTGGGGGACAAGAAACAAATCCTTTATGGACATCTGAGATTGGCAATAAAGAATTTAAAGCAGCGTTAATTCAATCACTTAAAGAGGCAAGTTATCTTGGTAGTGCAGATTCGAATTACCAGTTAAGTGCAAATTTATTAGAAGTTGATCAACCTTTTGCAGGAATTAACTTAACGGTTACTACTACAGTTTTGTACATTCTAACAGAGAGAAATGGCGGGATGGAAATATTAAAAGAAACTATTATAGCATCTTACACTGCTGGTTTTAGTGATTCCGTTGTTGCAGTGAAACGGCTAAGATTGGCAAATGAGGGCTCTGCAAGAGAAAATATTCATGAATTTCTCAAAGCCTTGTCCAATTTGAAAATTGAAAAGAATCAAGTATCGATAAGTATGTAAAGCATAAAAATAGGTTTAAGATGGTGGCATCTAGTTTTGCTGTAATATCGCAGGCATGATTTATTAATCAAAACTCCAGCGCCTCATAGAAGTCTCTTGTATCCTGACTCAGAATCTGGAGATACACCATAGTGTTTTTAATATCCGAGTGTCCAAGCCATTTCTGTAAAATAGGAAGTGGCACCCGTTGTAGAATTGCGTTAACTGAGAAGGAATGACGTAGTACATGGGGATGTGTTTTTTATGTATGATTACAGCAAGTTACTTGCCCACCAGAAAAACATCCGTGCGGTTAACAGTCGAACCTTTGAGTTTGTAGAACTAGGTAGACGTTACTACATTTATTAATAATAATGAATTTTATCTTTCTGCTCTCGCTCATAAGAATGGCTGGATTCGAGCCAGCGACCTCTGCGTCCCGAATGCGATTATACGGCAAAGCTGTACTAACCAATATCAAACGTAAGCCATTTATATCATTATATTTTCATTGGTTTTGTAAACACATCTAAAACAGTGCAAAACCATGCAAAATGGTACTAAATGGACACCTATTTGGACACCTCTGATAAAAAGCCAGAAATATTAATGTCATTTATTTGCTATCTTCATCCGATTATAACTAAAGCAACATAAGGACCAAGGTTGAAGAATAGAAATAAAACTTTAGCTAATCCTAAGAACGAATAGACAACTATGTTGAAGCTTTCTCTGGAAATGTTAAACTATTTACCTTGTAAACGATATACAAAATCTGGTGCAAACATCAATATTAAAGACCAATAAATAAATACGGCTCCATTTATGATAGTACACCACATAAAGAAAGTTTTGAGTGTATCAATATCCATTATTACCTCCTTTTAATTGTTTTAGATAAGAAGTTTAATTTAGATTCCAACTTTTTAATTCTGCGTTTTCCTCTATTTTCCCACAATAGCCAACTCAGTTACTGACAAATCCACTGACATCTTTGAAATATAAAACTTATCCAGTATAGTATGCGCCAGCAAAAAATAAATGTTATGCAAGGTGGATATGAACTACCAACAAATGCCTTATTACAGCATTTGCCTACCAGTATAGGACATTATAGTCATTAAAAAATCGTCGTCTAAAAAAATTGACATTGCAGTCTAATTGTGTTACTTAAAATAATTATAGGAATAAAGGAGGAACTGCCATGCAAGGAGCCCTAGCAAAGCGCGTCGACGAGCTCGTCGAGATGGGATGGGAACCCGAGACTACTACCGAGACCACCGCGTCTCTCGTTGACCGGCGCCCCTTTAACTGGTGGTTGTTCCTGCTCGTGATCGTTTTCTTCCCGTTGTTCGGAGGCATACTCTATCTGATCTTCTGGTTCGCCACCTCTCGGGCGATCGTATTTCTACACCAGGAGGGCGACGAGGTGGTAGCCACCGGCGATCTCTTGCTGATCCGCACCCAGGAAACGCATAGACAGGCCTATATCGAACATCAGCAGCAGATCAAGGAGCGTGGGTTCCTCGCCGTAATGTGGCCCCAGCTCATTGGCTTTCTCGTGCTGCTGTTCCTCTGGGTCACTTTCCTGCGCTGGTACTACTAGGTCGATCGCGCTGATTCCTCTTAATTTCAAATAAGAGGCTCATTCCCGATTCAATTGATAGAATAGTTACTTACCTTGATTTTTGTATTATAATTAGTTTATTCTTTAAAACAGAATACAAATTTATATAAACTGACCAAATATTTTATGTAATGCAAAATTCGCTTAACTTAACACTTTATCGGAAATTTAATATTGAGAACTTATTACTTTATTAGTGATTTACATATAGGTGGGGATGAGTCTCTTGGAGTTTGCGACTTCGAAGAACAGCTGATTGAATTCTTTGAATTCCTAGGAAATAAGCAGGATGAACAAGTAGAACTTATAATTGTTGGAGATGCATTCGGACTTTGGGAGTTTACCTTGGTTGAAGGCAAAGATAAGCTGGATGTGCTTATCAGCCAGTTTCCATATATATTCAGTTCATTCAAACGGGTCGGAGAAAAGATCAAAATTACGCTACTGCCCGGAAATCATGATTATGAGCTTGCATGTTACCCAGAATACGTAGAAATATTAAAAAAATACAATATATATTTAGAACAAACAGCTTCAATTTTAAGGGAGCTTGGTGATAGTCAATTATGGATTGAGCATGGAAGTCAGTATGACCAAATCAACAGAATACCTGACTTTGGAAACCCATATGCCCAGCCTTTTGGTTACCACGTGACTAGCAAAGCTGTCGGTGCTGCTGGCCAGTTTTCTGAAAAAGGAAGATATAACTGGCTCAAGGACATACAGTCGGTCTATCCCACTGAAGATATACCCCATTGGCTTGTTTCCAATTACTTTTACAAGGAGATGAGCCCTTATCTTCGAATAATTTTATTGCAATTTTTATTCCTGATTTCAATAAATTTAATTGTGCTAATCGGTGCTGCACTCGATGCTCTTTATGTTACAGAAACTAACTTGTTTTTAAACAATAGATTATTTGAGTCTTTGGGTGTTTTCGGCAGTCTGTTTCAACTTATGCTAACTGTAAATGCAGTAATACTCGCGATAATACTAATTCTTACCATTCCTGTTGGACTTATAATTAGGGATTTAAAGGAAACAATTAAACGTTTTGGAATTCTAGTTGATCCTGCAGAGCTGGTAGGTGAAAAAGAAAGTATATATATAGATGCAGCAAAAGAAATTTTTGACAATAATCCCAGGGTTTCTGCTTTTATTTATGGCCATACACATTCACCATCAGTTACAACTATAGAAAGAAAAGCAGTTGTAAATACAGGGACATGGATGAAGCAGTTTAAAACAGTAAAACCCCATTTTGGATACCTCCCAGAAATTTACATTCCCTCTTACCAACTCAACTATTTCCGTATTTTTGAAGAAAGAGGTGATATTGTTATTGAATACCACAAAATATATAAGAAACCAGCACAGGAACTGACATTAATACAGCGATTACTAACTTTTCATCATAAGCAATCAAAAATTATAAATATTCCGGAAAGACAATCCTTCAATATTCAATAGGCAGGATGGGTTACTAATTTCATCCCATTAAAGTTATAATTCATAGAATTAATATATATTTTAGGAGATCAACAATTATGAAGCCCAAAAAAATAATTGGAATTATATTAATAGTGATTGTTTTTATATTTGGTTTGCAAAATATGAATGTTGGAACAATACATATATTATTTTGGAGATTGGAGATGCCTGCAATTTTCCTGATATTTATAGTATTTATTGTCGGTTTTATTTCGGGAATATTATTCAAGGCTTTTAAATAATTTATTAAGGAGGGAATTAAGATGAACCGATTGAAGGAATTCGTCAAGAGCACAGTTGTTGGAGGACTTCTAGTTATCCTCCCACTGGCAATATCCTTTTTCATCTTGACTTGGGTGTTTGGACTAGTGCAAGAGGCAATAAGCCCTCTCAAAACCATCGTAATGCAAAAGTCTCCTCTCCAAGGCGTGGTCGCAGACATCCTGGCAGTAGCCTTGCTCATTGTTGTCTGTTTTTCAGTCGGAGTCCTGGTGCGAATAAGACTTGGCAAATGGCTGTATTCAGTTCTAGAGTCGAATGTATTCCTAAAGGTTCCAGGGTACTCACTGATTAAGGAGACCGTATACCAGTTCTTAGGGAAAAAGAAGTCTCCATTCTCCTCTGTTGCTCTCGTCCAAATATTCGATAACGAAACCCTCCTCTCTGCTTTCATTACCGATGAGCACGCAGATGGAACCTGTACCGTTTTCGTACCCACAGGCCCCAACCCTACTTCGGGAAACATCTACCACTTGCCCAAAGATCGTGTGCACCCAGTAGACGTTTCTATAGAGGACGCCATGCGATCAATCATTAGTTGCGGTGCTGGCTCATCAATACTCATAGCAAAAAAGAATAGAACAAAACCAACAAAACGTTCAAGCTGACCCTGAGGGCAGCTTAACTCCACGTTACCCTATATATTTATTTTCTTATACGTTTTAGACTGGCTTACCTAAAGTACTGATTAACATTAATGTGTAGCTATGATAATGGAGTAAAATAAGATCAATAAATAATATTATATGGATTGATTACGTATAATCACTAGTTATATCCAAAAAGGAGGAACACATGAACTATAAAAAAACAACTATTATTGCCTTGCTGATCGCCGTGGCATGTTTTGCAGTAGCCGCCTGCACTCCGTCCAAAACACCAAAACCGGCCGGTACTGCCGTCCCCGCTGTGACCTCGTCTGCCGTCCTTGCAGAAGGCCACTTCCACCCCAAGGGCAAGGCACCCTCGCAACATACGCTGAAAATTTTCGAACAGGCGCGCGCCACGCTGCCGTTTGCCGACCGTCAGGACTTTGATGAACAGAAAAAGGGCTTCATCGCAGCTCCCAAGTCGATGAAGATCATGGCCGATGCCGGCCACGTGGCCTGGGACATGGAACGCTACCAGTTTCTTCAGAATCCCGACTCCATCAATAGTGTCCATCCCTCCATGCTTCGCATTTCACAACTGAACATGAACTTTGGTTTGTACGAAGTCATCCCCGGCATTTACCAGGTGCGTGGTTTCGACCTGGCCAATATTACCTTTGTTAAAGGCAAGACCGGGTGGATCGTGTTTGATCCCCTGACCGCGGCGGAAACGGCCCGGGCGGCCAAGGAACTGGTCGACGAACATCTGGGTGAACTGCCTGTTGTCGCGGTTGTTTACTCGCACTCCCATGGTGATCACTGGGGCGGGGTGCGCGGCATTGTTGATGAGGCTGACGTAGCAGCCGGCAAGGTGGAGATCATTGCCCCGCGCGATTTCATGGCCTTTGCGATCTCCGAGAACATTTATGCCGGTAACGCCATGACCCGGAGGCTGTTCTACCAGTACGGCGTGCTGTTGCCCGCGAGCCCGTATGGTCACGCGGGTCAGGGTCTAGGCCAGAATGTGGCTGCCGGCAATCTCGGGCTGATTCCGCCGACGCGTATTGTCGAAGATGACATCGAAGAATTCACCGTCGACGGGATAGAGATGATTTTTCAGAACACCCCCGGGACCGAAGCGCCGGCGGAAATGAACACCTATATCCCCAGCATGAAAGCACTGTGGATGGCCGAGAATGTTGTCGGCTCGGTCCACAATATCTATACCCTGCGAGGTGCTCAGGTGCGCGACTCGCTGCGCTGGTCGAAATACATCAATGAAGCGTTATATGCCTATGGTCAGGAAGCAGAGGTTATGTTTGCCTCACATCACTGGCCCCGCTGGGGCAATGACCGGGTTCAGGAGGTACTCAGGGATCAACGGGATATCTATGCG
>SMVB01105062.1_pt1 | contig 17994 bp, 19 predicted proteins | sample 2456461 | NCBI WGS metagenome assembly SMVB01 (sample SAMN11095934, study PRJNA526329) | marine sediment metagenome | biome: Marine sediment; feature: Surficial sediment; material: Deep marine sediment; isolation source: Hadal surficial sediment | place: Pacific Ocean | collected 2014-05 | depth...
CCTTGCCCATCTGGCGGACGACTTCACGCATCGTCGGACCCACCCCTTTGCCGTGGACCAACTCGGCTCGAATCTCGGGCGTCAAGAGTTCGTCGTAAATAGGCGCGAAGCGTCTGACGCAGCGCCTCCTGATTCTCGTCGTAGCCGATATACATGCTGGTTTCCGGCGGGAGGGACCCGCGTTGTTGGCGGGACGAAGCGTAGCGGGGAACACGACCAGAGCGCACCTCTACCCGGGCTCGCCTTGGCCGGGGGTCGGGGCCGGGCCGGGCCGGGCGAGATCGATTGCCGCATTTCACAGACCGTGGACCGCGGAAGCGGTTATGATTCCGTCCCGAGACGAACTCTTCCACTGCGGCGACCCACCCTGCGCCGAGGCCGAAGGCCCGATCCTCCGTCCGAAGATTTCGGCGCTCGAATACGCCATGGCTGGGGCGGCCGGAACCACGTCGGGCGACTAACGCCATCCTTGGGTCGGTCGGACTCGCAGATTCGGGAGGCAAGCGATCGCTCATGCGTGTGATGGTCACTGGCGGAACCGGTTTTGCCGGGTCGCACACCGTTCGGAGTTTCCTTGCCGCCGGCCATTCCGTGCGACTCCTCGTCCGCGACGCCGGAAAAGTTCGTCGCGTCTTCGACCCGCTCGACATCGGCTTCCCCGAAGAGGACATCATCGTCGGGGATATCCGGGACGAGGCGTCCGTCGAGCACGCGATGGCGGGCTGTGACGCGGTCTTTCATAGCGCCGCTCTCGTCGACATGAAGCGCTCGATGGCGCGACGCGTTCTCGAGACGAATCGCCGGGGCATCGAATGGGTCATTGGCGGTGCGGTTCGACGCGGACTCCCTTCGATCGTCTACGTCTCGAGCATGTCCGTCTTTTTTTCGCCCGGTTGCGGCCCTCTCCATCACGAGATGCCGATCGCGACCGGGACGACCGCCTACGCACAAAGCAAGGCGCACGCCGAGCGCGAAGTCCGGCGCATGCAAGCCGAGGGCGCTCCGATTCGGATCTCCTACCCGACTGGGATCATCGGACCCGACGATCCCGGATTGAGTGAAGCGAACCAGGCGATCTACACCTTCCTGAAACAGACGGGCGTCACGACATCGAGTGGCTTCCAGATCGTCGATGTAAGAGACGTCGCTCGGCTTCACACCGTGCTTCTCGAAAAGCAGGGCGGTACGTACCGTTATGCCGCCGCCGGGCCCATGCTGTCCTGGCCCGACCTCTACGACGTTCTGGACGAAATCACCGGAACCCGACTTCGGCGCTTTCCGATTCCGGGCCCACTGTTTCGTGCGCTCGGCTCGGTCGGTGATGTCATCAAGCGGGTCTATGATTTTTCATTCCCACTCACGCGCGATGCGATGGAGTTTGCAACGCGGTGGCCGGGTTGCAGCGGCGAGGAGACATCACGCGATCTCGGTCTTTCTTTCCGAAACGAGCGTGAGACATTGACCGATACGTTGCGATGGATGTACGAAGCGGGTCATCTCGAGGCCCGTCACGTCGGAAAGATCGCCCTGATCAAGAGCCAGAGCCTGCAAGCCTCTTCTTGAACTGACCGGCAAGTTGGACCCAATCGCCGTTCGGCAGCTTCTCGACGAACACCGTCTGGGCAAAATCCATCGAGAGGCCCGAGACGACACGAACGTCGAGGGCGCCGAGTTGTACGACGGCATGCCTGAGACATCCGCTATGCGCGACAAAGATTCGTATCAGGTCTCGCGGATCCTCATTCGAAATCGAAGCGAGACTCATAGCGACCCGCGTCGCCGTGCGCGCGCCGGCTTGCATCAGGGACTCGGCGCCCTGCACGGGCAAGCGGAACTCGGGCATCCGCCGCCAGCCTTCCGGAAGCGTTCCCAGGCGAGGATCCTCCGCCAGCCTCGTCCGAATCTGGTCGAAGGTCATGTTCGCGCAACTGCCCAGACCTCGTTCGACGAGTTCATCACGTTGGAGCACATGGAAGGGCTTGCCCGTTCGCTCGCGAAGCGATTCGGCAATCAAATTAGCCGTCTCCCAGGCGCGTAGGAGTTGAGACGCTTCGATGCGCGGATCGAGTTCAAGCCCCAGCTCGGCACACAACGCAAGGATGGGCTCGGAAGCTTTTCGCGCCTGGGCCCGTCCTCTTTCGCTCAGAGGAAAGAGCGAATGCGCGCTGGCGACATCCTCCGGTCTTTCGAAATGGCCGTGTCGAACCAACGCCGCAACACGACGGCCGCGCACCGCTTCCTCAGTCATTACGCACACTCATCACGCATCTCCATCGACGCCTGTCATGCGGATCTCCCGAGCCAAATGATCTCATCGTCCTTCCGAACACCCAACCCAACTCGACGCACCCGAAAAGTATATCGAGCCGGGCCTCGACCCCCAGGGCGAAATTTCGTCGCCTTCCGCTCAGTGCAACCCCAGGCTGCGCCACCAGATCGAAACGTTTCGAGCGATTCGCTCCATCCAGGGAAGCACCCGTACTTCGACGAATACGCCGTCTCGGTAGAGTTCGATTCGTTCTCCTTCGACACGCTGCTCCACCGCGTCGGCCAGCAGCACTCGAAACGGTCGATCGGGATTCAGCACATCTTCCGAGTCGGTGATACGAACCGGCATTTCGCTCCGATAGCGCTCCGCGATCGCGAGCAACTTTGGGGAGTTTTCGAAGAGTCCGCTTTCTCGCAGTCGAATCCCCAGACGCAAGCCCACCCCAACGGCTTCGAGATCGACTATTCCTCCGATGAGATCCGGCCGCTCGTCGTCCTCGAGGCCTCCTTGGCGCCACAAACAGGCATAGCTTCGGCAGATCGAAGGGCGCGACGGATGGATGCCGCAGCCCCGGTCGCCGAGTTGGTGGACGCAATCCTGGCCGGCACGCTTGTCGAGTTCGTCGACGCGCAACAGTGTGCAACAAAGGGAGCAGGGGCCACAGGAACGCGACGCGGCGCGGCGTTCGCGCGCGACAGCATCTGGACCAGGAGTTAGATTCGCCATGCGTGTGCCATCCGCATCAGAGGCCGCGCTCAGGCCTTGATCTCGCTCGCACCACCGGTCGTCCACATCGACGCGGTCATCTTGAGACTCGGACGATCGCTGAGCGACTCGATCTGTTCGTAGACGCGAGTATAGCCCGTATGCTCGATCAACCAGATTCCGTCGCGTTTCTGATACCGGTCGTGATAGAAGGCCGCGCCGGAGATCTGAATGTCGTGATCGGTGTCGATCACCACGTCTTCGAGCGCCCAGATGCCGGTCGCCCTATCCGGCCCGGTCAGAGTAATTTCTGGATGATGGACGCTATGCGATGAATGAAAGCCGTCGCGATCCATGCCCTTTTTCAGCCAGGCGATGATCTCGTCTCGACCTTGATAGGAATAGCGACCCGCACTGTAGGAACAGGTCGCTTCGGGGATGAAGGTCGTCGCCATCTCCTCCCAGAGCTTCATGTCGACGCAACGCATATATTTGTATTTGAGCCGTTTGATCGCTTCGATTTCGATGAGTTCCGTCAGGTCCAATCTCGGCTCCTTGCTCGAACTCCGGTAGAGGAAAGCCAGAGTGACTGCGAAGTTCCCTCTAGACTTCGGCTAGACCTCGGCGCCCGAGGTCCCACCCGAGCCGAAGAAGACGAGCAGAGAGAGGTCCTCCTCGATCTTGGCGAATTCGTGGGGAACTTCGGCGGGAACGTAGACGATCGAACCCAGCGTGAGAGCCGTCTCTTCGCCATCGACGATGAGAGTCGCGCGACCCTTGAGGACGACGTAGACCTCATCCTCGTCATGGGCCGACTGGGTGTCCTTGGCGCCGGCAGCGAGGGTGTAGATTCCGCACGAGAGTTGCGGGACCCGCAAAAACTCGAGGTAGGGGGTCTCGCGGGCTTCGCATTTCTCGACCAATCGAGCCAAATCGAAGGCTTCCGAAACTGCTTTCTCCATTCGAGTCTCCCGTCCCGTGCCGCGCTTTCGAAGCTAGCACGCGGCGTGGAGCCCGGACATCGTCGACGAAGAAACATCGCCCCCTGTCGTTCGAGCGCAAGGCGCGGCATCCTACAGCCGTGGCAAGCGATTCTCTACCCAGTCCGCCGGCAACGACAACGACGAGTCCGGTGAGCCATCCGGCCACCCATTCGACCACGAACGCCTTGATGGCGCTGGCCGCGGTGGTCATCATCGTGGCGGGCCTGCGCGCCGCCAGCTCCCTCTTCGTGCCCTTTCTTCTGGCCGGCTTCATCGGCCTGCTCTGTGCGCCCGCGCTCTTCTGGTTGCGCGACCGCGGCCTCCCGACGGCCCTCGCATTGCTCGTCGTCTTGGCGGGACTTCTGGGCATTGGCGCGCTCTTCGGCGGACTCGTCAGCAGTTCGATCAACGAATTTACTCGCTTGCTGCCCTCGTATCAGGAACGCTTCGGATCCGTCATCGCCTCGATCACGGAGACCCTGGCCGGATACGGAATCGATTTCGGATCCTCGACCGCCGAGACGAACCCCTTCGATCCCAAGTCCGCGCTCGGCCTGGTTGGCAACCTAGCGAGCAATCTCGGTTCGCTGCTCAACAACGCCTTTCTGCTCTTCCTCACGATCTGCTTCATTTTGCTCGAAGCTTCGAGCTTTCCCCTCAAAGTTCGCGAAGCCTTCGGCGATTCACCGGAGATCGAAGATCGCATGACCGAGATCGGCGAGTCGATCCGTCGCTACCTCGCGATCAAGACCCTGACGAGCATGCTGACCGGCTTCGCGGCCTACGGCGCGCTGATACTGCTGGATGTCAAATTCGCACCGCTTTGGGGTCTCACCGCGTTCTTGTTGAACTTCGTCCCCGCGGTCGGATCGGTGATCGCTGCGGTCCCCGCAATCGCCTTGGCATTCATCGACAACAGTCCCCAGACAGCGGCCCTCGTCACGCTTTGTTATGTCGGAATCAACATCGTGATCGGCAATTTTCTCGAGCCTCGGGTGATGGGCGAGGGAATGGGGCTCTCCCCCTTGATCGTCGTCTCGTCGCTGGTCTTCTGGGGCTGGGTTCTCGGGCCGGTCGGCATGGTGCTCGCCGTCCCCTTGACCGTGATTCTCCGGATCACGCTGGGCGGCCAGCCCTCGACCCGATGGGTCGCGGTCCTGCTCGGGCCGGCGCTACCGAATCCACCCCGCGTCAAGACGAAACAGAGCGAGCAACACTCCTAGCCAATCGTCAGGAAGCACTCTCGATCGTTTCGAAGGCTTGCCGAACCGGCTCCGGAGCCTGGACGAGCTCGACGAGGACGCCTTCGGAGCCGATCGGCGATTCTTCATTGCCCTTGGGATGAATGAAGCAGACGTCGAATCCCGCGGCACCCTTGCGAATTCCGCCGGGCGTGAAGCGAACCCCCTGCTCTTCGAGCCACGCGACCGCCGCCTTTAGATCGTCGATCCAGAGCCCAATGTGATTGAGCGCCGGTTCGTGAACCTTCGGACGTTTATCCGGGTCGATCGGCTGCATCAAGTCGACCTCGACCGTGAAGGGGCCGGCCCCAACTTCACAGATGTCTTCGTCGACATTCTCTTTCTCGCTCTGGTAGGCGTGGCGGAATCGAAGGCCCATCAGATCGACCCAGAAACTTCTTAGTCTTTTCTTGTCGAGACCCCCGATTGCGATCTGCTGAACGCCAAGGACACGAAAGGGACGGGAAGTCGGCATCGAGATTCTCCTAGTGAGTCGTCACCCGGTCGGAGACCACAGATCGCGGGTCAGGCTCCGCGACGATCCCGGGACTCGGGGCGCCGATTCTAACGGATCACATCGCCGTCGCCGCGATAGCCACGAGCGATGAGATAGCGCTCGCTGCTGCCCTTCCGCGTCGATTCGAGTTTCATCGTCTTGGCTCGATCGAAAACGCTCCGCAGTCGCAGATCGATCGTCCGCGCTTCCGGCCCCTCGAGGATCTTGATCAGGAGGGATCCACCCTTCGCGAGAAGCTTGGGAAGCAAGACCTCGATCGCCTCGAGCAATCGCTCCTCGTTCGCGCGATCGGTCTCACGGATTCCGGTGAGTTTCGGGGCCGCATCCGAAAGAACGACGTCGGCCCGATCGCGACCGAGACTCTCGCGCAGACGGTCGGCGATATCCTCCGCCTCCAGATCCCCCACGAGCGTGTGGACATGGGGCATCGCAATCGCGGGCTCGACCCGGGCGCGATCCACGCCGACGACCCGACCGCTCGGCCCGACGTAGCCCCCGGCGACTTCGAGCCACCCGCCCGGCCAGCAACCGAGATCGAAAACGTGGTGGCCCTTCGACAGAAGCTTGTTGCGCTTCTGAACCTCCTGAAGCTTGTAGGCGGCCCGCGAACGCAGGCCCTCCTTCTTCGCGCGTTGGTGGAGATGATCTTTTCGGTTGTATCGAGCCATCGGCCGTCAAAGATATCATTTCCCGCGAAGAGTCCGCCCTGCAAAGTCCTTGCGGCTCTGCACGCGGGCCAGCGACCGCGTCATGCGTTCACACCCGATTTCGCTTTGCGACGCGTCTTGCGCGAGGGCTTCGGCGAGCAAGACGCTTTCCTCCGCCCCGGCCTGCAGATTGTTTCCGACACAGAGAAGATCCACGCCGGCGCGATGCGCACGAAGGCCCCCGTCGATGAGCGAAGTAAAAGCCAAGAGCCCCTGCATCTGGAGGTCGTCGGTAAGGATCAGCGCGTCGGGGTTGAATTTTCGAACGCGATCGACCGCCACCGCGGAGAGCGAAACCGGCCAATCCGGATCCCAATGCCGGACGAAACCGTGGCTCAATAGAATCGCGGAACCGGGCAGCCCCGGGCACAGCTCGTCGAAGAGCGCGAGCTGAACGGAATCGATCGTGTCCGTAATGTCCGTCAAATCCGTATGGCTATCGGTCTCCGCCGCCCCGAGCCCGGGGAAATGCTTGAGACAGAGCTGCAAGCCAACCCGCCTCGCCGCTTGCGCGCAGAGTTCGACACACCTTCGGACCTCCGCCGGATCCGCCGAGAACGAGCGGTCCAGCGCCCCGATATTGGGATTGGCAGGATTGAGGTTCAGGTCGATGACCGGAGCGAGATTGAAATCGATGCCGAGACTCGCCATCTCGCGAAAACTTGCCTCGACGACGGCCGTCGCCGACGCCCCGTCCATCGCCGCGAAATCGGCCGCGCTGGGCAAGGCTTCGAAGCCGCGCTCGACCTTCAAGCGGGTGACGCGTCCGCCTTCCTGGTCGATGAAGACCATGGGTCTGGAGTCGAGCGAATGCACGCGCTCGCAAAGCGCGCGAACCTGCTCCTTCGATTCGATGTTGCGAAGCTCGGCCTGGCCCGTGAGATCGCGGTCGAAGAGGATGACACCGCCCAATCCGAAGCGATCTTCGAAGTCGACGAGCCAGTCCGGCAGATCCGTTCCCTGAAAACCGAGAATGAGCGCGTTGCCGACGCGGGGCTCCACTTGGGTGTCTCCTATCCGTTTCGGTATCTTCTCGGATGACGAGTATTCCATCCCCTATTCGAGATCAATCGACTTCTCGGAGAAAACCATGAAACAATTCTCGAAGATCCTTCTGCTCGCCTTGCTGGCGCTTTTCGCCCTCTCCGGATGCGACTCGATCAAACGCTTCATGTGGGAGAGCCCGGGCCGAGATGAATGGCAGAATCCGGAACAGGTCGTCGCCGCGCTCGGCCTGAAGGCCGGCGATCGGGTCGCAGACCTCGGTTCGGGTGGGGGCTATTTCACGTTCCCCATGGCCGAAGAGGTTGGCCCTTCCGGCCGGGTCTATGCCGTCGACATCGAACAATCGCTGCTCGCCTATATTGCGGAACAAGCGGAGGAGCGCGGGCTACCCCAGATCGAAACGGTTCTCGCTCCGAAGGACGGGCTGGGACTTCCGGACGACTCGTTGGATCTGATCTTTCTATCCAACGTCTTTCATCACCTACCGGATCCAACGGAATATTTTCGTCGGGCCCGACCGATCTTGCGAAATGGCGGGCGGATCGCAGTCGTGGATTTTTCCGACAACGGTTTCTTCGGACATGACACGCCCGCCGATGAAGTCCGAACGGAACTCGAGGCTGCTGGGTACGCGCTGGCAGAAACGCATGATTTTCTCGAACGCCAGAGCTTTCAGATTTTCGTGATCGACTCGGACGTGGCGGCCGATTAGGTCGCGACCGAGGGGCTAGGCAGCCAGGCCTGCAAGATCGAATTCACCGTTTCCGGCGCTTCCTGCTGAACCCAATGCCCGGCCTCGGGAACCAGTTCGATCGACAGATTCGTCACCCATTGATTCGCGTCGGCGATGATGTCGGGGGGCAGGATTGGATCTTGAACGCCCCAGATCAGTAGCGTCGGCGTCTCGATCACCGGAAATCCCCGGGCCGTCATCCGCTTGAGGCCACCGCCGCGCAGGATCGCGCGGTAGTAGTTGAGCATCGCCGTCAACGCGCCCGGCTGGGCCGCGGCCTCTTTGTAGATCCGAATGATGTCGTCGGGGAAGCGGTCCGGCTGTGCCGAGATGTTGCCGCGAAAGGCCTGCTCGATCGTCCGATAGTCGCCCGACGCAAGGACCCGCTCGGGCAGCCAGGGAATCTGGAAGAAAAGGACATAGAGCATCCGCCAGAATTGCCGCGAAAAGATGCTCGGGCGCTCCCGGCCAACGCCCGGTGGCGGACCGTTCAAAATGACGAGCCGAGCCAGTTCTCGCTTTCGCTGGGAGGCGAATTGCCAGGCGATCATCGCCCCCCAATCATGCGCCAGCAGAGTCGTCTCACGCGCACCCGACGCATCGATCAGCCCGCCGATATCGTCCACCAGGCGTTCGATCGCATAGTGTTCCAATCCCTGCGGCCGATCCGTCTTGCCGTAGCCGCGCAGATCCGGCGCCCACACGCGATATCCGAGCGAGGCCAACATGGGCAATTGATGGCGCCAGGAGAAGCCGAGTTCAGGAAATCCATGCAGACAGAGTGCGAGCCGATCACCGTCTCCGCAGACGTTCACATGGAAGTCGAGACCGTTGGCGTGGATGCGCTCGGTTCTGATTTCTGGAATCATCGCAGAACGACGATAGCGATTTCGGAAGCGTCCGAAACGAAGCGGAATAGCCGTCGGGCCCTCGAGTTGAGACTCGATCGACGATTCGACGCGCGGAGTCGACCTCGACTATCATGGGCTTGGCATGGGCTTGGGCATGGGGCCCGAGATCATGGGCGCAAGCCCAGGCCCCAGGCCCCAGGCAAAAGTCAGCGTCCGTCACCGGAGGAAATCATGAGCGAGCCGATTCGGCATGAAAACGTCGTCCAGAATACGCTCAGCGAGGCCTGGAATTTGTTCGCGAAGGATTTCGTTCTCTATGTCCTCGCCGGACTTCTGCTGATCGTCGTTTCAATCCTCAGCCTGGGCCTGCTCTCCGGCACGATGAGTGTCGGATTCATCCAGCTCGTCGAAAGACGCCGCCGGGGCGAAGCGGCCCATGTGACGGAGGTCTTCGATGGTTTCTCCCAATTCGGTCCCAGCGTCATCGCCGCCGTGCTGATCGCGATTGGGATGGCCATCGGTTTCTTTTTCTACGTCTTGCCCGGTCTGCTCTTCGGCCTCGTGATGATTTTCACTTATCCGGCGATCGCCATCGACGACGAAACCGCGACGGGGGCTATGTCGAAAAGCTATTTCCTCGTCGCCGAGAACTTTTCGCTCGCCGCCCTTTTTCTCATCATCGTGGCCGTTCTCAGCGGCCTTGGAGGCGCGTTCGTGTTGGGAACCGTCGTCACGCTGCCCTTCAGCTTGATCTTGACCACCCTCGCCTACCATCGTCTTTGCGAGGCCAAGAGCAACTAGCGGGCTAGCTCATGACCGCCTTGCGGATCTTGACCAGCGCGTTCTTGTGGCCGGGGACCGCGCCGCGGACGAAGAGCAGGTTTCGCTCTAGATCGACGCGCATCACTTCCAGATTGCGTGTGGTGACGCGCTCGTTCCCCATCTGACCGGCCATCTTCATGCCCTTGATGACTTTGCCGGGGCTGGAACCCGCACCAATCGACCCGGCGTGGCGGAAGGCTTCGTGGGTCCCGTGCGTGCGCTTCGAGATCGTAAAGCCGTGGCGCCGAACGACGCCAGAAAATCCGCGACCCTTGCTGATGCCGATCGCATCGACGCGTTGGCCGACTTCGAAGAGGTCGACCTTGAGTTCGCCGCCGGGTTCGAGCTCCGCGGCTTCTTCGGCGGTCAAGCGGCTCTCGGACAACCAGCGCTTGGGCTCGCTGCCGCCGTGCTTTTCGAAATGGGTCCGCTCGGCCTTGGAAAAGAGCTCCGCTCGACGCGTCCCGAAGGCGAGCTGGACGGCGTCGTAGCCATCTTTCTCGGTCGTCTTCTTCTGGACGATCGTATTCGGACCGGCTTCGAGCACGGTCACGGGCACCGCTTCACCCGCATCGGTGAAGACGCGCGTCATACCCAGCTTCTTGCAAAGCAGTTCTATCGACATTGGGGATCTCCTCGTCCGGATTGGAACCCCCACCGTCCATCGGAGTGGGTTCATCGCGGTCGATGCGACTCGTGACGGGATCGAACTCCGATCAACCCACCCAGGACCCAATCAGGTCGCCGGCCGGCATTTTCTCGAAGCGGGACCGCACACGAGGGGCGATCGGACACTATTCTGTATCTGTTCTCGCATCTGGGGTTCCCGAGCCAGGCCAACCGAAACGGTGGGCTTGTCTGCGAGAGCGCGGCAGGCTAGCACGGGGCCGGCAGCGCGGCGAATCGGCGGATCTTAGCTGCGAATGCGCATTTTTCGGAGTCGTTTCGCCCCATGATTATGGGGAACGCCCCGACCCGCCGAAGAGAATTCGATCCTGGTCGAGTCGAAATGGAGGATTTAGCGATGGAGTTCCGAGCCACCTTGATTCCTGGCGATGGGATCGGCCCCGAAGTGGTCGAGGCGGCCGTTCGGGTGGTCGAGGCCAGCGGCGTCCGGATCGCCTGGGAGCGGGTCGAGGCCGGGGCCGACGTCTTCGTGAAGCACGGCTCGGCCCTCCCCGACGAAGTCTTGAACTCGGTTCGAACGACCGGAGTCGCCTTGAAGGGCCCGATCGGCACACCGATCGGAGGCGGCTTCAAGAGCGCCAACGTGTTGATGCGCCAGTCGCTCGATCTCTATGCCTGCGTGCGCCCGATCCGAACCATGCCGGGTATTCCCTCGCGGTTCGAGAATGTCGACTTCGTGATCGTTCGCGAAAATACCGAGGGGCTCTACAGCGGCCTCGAACATCGGGTGGCGCCGGGAGTCGTCGAGAGCCTCAAGATCGTCACCGAAAAGGCGAGCCTCCGGATCGCACGCTATGCCTTCGAACTCGCCCGCGACCAGGGTCGGACGACGGTCGCGGCGATCCACAAAGCAAATATCATGAAGCTCTCGGACGGGCTCTTCCTCGAATGCGCACGTCGCGTCGCGCGGGACTATCCCGAGATCGAGTTGCGCGAACTCATCATCGACAATTGCGCGATGCAACTGGTCACCAAGCCCGAACAATTCGATGTCCTGTTGATGGACAATCTATATGGCGACATCCTCTCCGATCTCGGCGCAGGCCTGGTCGGCGGCCTCGGCATCGTGCCCGGAAGCAATATCGGGACGGAGTGCGCCGTCTTCGAAGCGGTTCACGGCAGCGCTCCCGATCTGGCGGGAAGGGGCTTGGCCAATCCGATCGCGGTGATCCGCTCCGCCGCCCAACTCGTCGCCTACCTTGGAGAAACGGATGCCGCCGCACGGATCGAGCGCGCCGTGGAGGCCGCGCTCTCCGACCCCGCCAATCACACCGGCGATCTCGGCGGCAAATCGACGACAGAAAATCTGACCGACGCCATCTTGCGCGACCTCGACCGCTAGCGCGACACTCTCGAGTCTCGTGGTTCCGCTTCGGACCCGCCCGATCGCCGAGGAAGTCTGTGACGCGCTTGCACGACGGTAGTTCCGAAAAGTCCGATCCGCTTCGACCCGTCCTCGTCCTGGCACTCGATGGGGCCACCTTCGATGTCATCCGGCCGATGGTCGAAGCGGGCCAACTCCCCAATCTCTCCGCCTGGATGAAGCAGGGCCAGGCCAGCGCGCTCGCGAGTACGACGCCGCCCGTCACCTTTCCCGCCTGGTCGTCCTTCATGACTGGGCTCGCGCCGGCGGATCACGGAATCTTCGACTTCACACAGAAGAAGCCGGGTGAGTATCGGCTCCGGTTCATCAACTCGACGGATCGCATAGCACCCTCGCTCTTTCGACGCGTGAGTGATGCGGGCGGGCAGGTCCTCGTGTTGGGCATGCCCGCGACCCACCCCCCAGAAGCGCTCGACGGTCTGCTCGTCTGTGGATTCGATGCACCCGTCTCGACCGGAACCGACGAGCGCAGTGCGAGCGATCCCCTGCTCTATCGCGAAGTGGCCAAGGTCGCGGGTCCCTGGATGCGTCCGGACCTGAACGAGTCTGCCAAGGCGGATGATTTCCACGAGCGCGCCGTCGAAACCCTGCTCTCCCGCATCGATCGAAAATGCGCCTTCGCCCTCGAATCGCTCAAACGGGTCCGAGCGAAACGGGGCGGTGCCTTGCCCTGCCTAACGATGATCGTTTTCTCGGAGAGCGACACGGTGGGCCACCACTATTGGCGCGATCATGATCCCGCTTCGCCACGTCACGACGCGACGGCCTCCGCTCGACGACGCAATGCGGTGTGCGATGTGTATCGCAGGCTGGATCGAGCTTGCGGCCGAATCCGTGACGCGGTCGGAAAGGATGTGTTATGCGTCGTCCTGTCGGATCACGGAATGGGGGGCGCCTCCGACAAGATCGTGCATCTCAATCGATACTTGGCGGAGCACGGCCTATTGCGTCGAAGAACGGGACTCGGCCGCTTCGTCGATCGAGCGGCGAGAGCGTTTCGCGATTTCGCGCTCGCTCGGCTACCCGCCGCCGTGGCGCAACAGATCTTTCGGCGCGCGCGGGCGGCCGCAGCGGAACTCGAGAGTCGCGCGCGTTTCGGCGGCTTCGATTGGCGGCAAACCCTGGCCTTCAGCGAGGAAGCAAATACGAATCCCGGCGTCTGGATCAACCTCGAAGGCCGCGAAGCCGAAGGCTGTGTCTCGCAATCGGACTATGAGTCGGTGCGGGATCGCGTGATCGAAGTACTACTGGCCTGGCGTCTGCCATCGGGCGATCCGGTCGTGGCGCGCGCCCTGCGCCGCGAGGAAATCCATCGCGGACCCTACGCCGATCGCGCCCCGGATATCGTGGTCGAACTCGCCCTCGATGCGGGCTATGGCCTCTCGTTGGTGCCGACGCCCTGGTCCGAGGGCGGCGATCAGGGCGCGGGCATCCCCTCGCTTCGCATTCTCGCCGCCGACGACTCGGCCGGTGGGCGGGGTCGCGGCATGAACGGCACCCATCGAAACGAAGGCATCTGGATCACAACGGGACCCGGCGCGCTGGAGCGCGATGCACCCGAGCGCCTCAGCCAGGCTGCGCCCTGGCTCGCCGAGGCGATGGGACTCGCCTGGACATCGACTCCCACATCCGGCCGGGATTTCGTCGCCTACGACGACGAAGAAGAGGCGATGGTCGCCGAACGTCTGCGCGCGCTCGGCTATCTCGAATGACGCCTACACGAGCTAGAGCGAAGGGGTCGGACGACGCGACGCGATGCATCGAATTCCTCGGCCTACAACCGCATCCCGAAGGTGGCCACTACCGAGAGATCCACCGCTCGACACTATCCGTGCGCGAGGGCGATCGCGTGCGATCGGCCAGCACCTCGATCTATTTTCTCCTGCGCGAGGGGGAGTTCAGCGCCTGGCATGTCGTCCAGTCGGACGAGCAATGGCATTTCTATTCGGGCGCAGAGGGGGCGAGTCTCGAACTCAACCTGCTCCACGACGGCGAACATCGGATTCTCGAATTGGGCCGCGACCTCTTCGGCGGCCAATTGGCCCAGGCGATTGTTCCGGCGGGTGTAGTCCAGGCCGCTCGCCCAAGAGGGGGCTGGGTTCTGATGGGATGCAGCGTGGCGCCGGGTTTCGATTTCGCGGATTTCGAGCTGAACACCGCCGAGGATCTAACCCGAGACTTCCCGGGTTTTCGCGAAGTCATCGAAACGTTCTTGTCCCGATGAAGGGCCGCGACTTGGCCCGCCTCGGCGACCGGCCTAGCCTCAGCACCCGGGCGACTCGACCCGAGCCGATCTCGCAGCAAGAGGAAGCGATGACCGAATCCACGCCCGCGCTTTCGCTCGTCTTCCCCGCATTCAACGAAGCGGATAATCTCCCGACGCTGATCGAGAGTGCGATCTCGATCGCGGAGGGTCTCGATCTCGATTTCGAGATCGTGATCGTCGACGACGGTTCGCAGGATCGGAGTGCGGAATTGCTTGCGGCGTGCGCAGCCGATGACCCCCGGATTCGTGCCGTCCACCACGCCGCGAACCGCGGCTACGGCGCTGCGCTCCGATCGGGTCTACGCGAGGCGCGAGGCGATCTGGTGTTTTTCAGCGACGCCGATCTGCAATTCGATCTCGGCGAGATTCGCCGACTCCTCGAACACGCGGAGGAATTCGACATCGTTGCCGGATACCGATCTCCGCGCCGAGATCCGTGGTTGCGGCGCGTCATCGCCTGGGTCTGGGGTGCGCTCGTGCGGCGGCTCTTCGACCTGCCGGTTCGCGACATCGACTGTGCCTTCAAGGTGTTCCGACGCGAGGTGCTCGACGCGATTCCCATCGAGTCGATCGGCGCCTTCGTGAACACCGAAATTCTCGCGCGCGCCCGCGCGGAAGGCTTCGCCATCAAACAGATTCCGGTCAGCCATCGACGTCGGCGCTCGGGCCGTCAAACCGGTGCCCATCCGCGTGTCATCGCCCGCGCGCTGATCGAACTCTCCCAGCTCTACCGCGAACTGCGTCGAGCGAGGGGCACCCGTCAAGAACCCAGGCGGCGGAGGTCGGCCAAAACCAACCGGCAGACCGCCTCCGCCGAACTGGGCCCCTCTCGTTAGATTCGATGCGACTGCTACTCGTCGGCGCATTCCCCTACCCCCACCATCAGGGCTCCCAGGTCTATTTTCAGGAGCAAGCCATTGCGCTTCGGTCCGCGGGCGCGGAGGTCTGCCTGCTGACCTACGCCTCGAATTCCGGCAGGATCTTGCCCGGAGCCGCTCCAGCGCCAGGCGGCCGCAGCCCCGATGAACACTGGCGGGCGCTCGACGGTTTCGAGCTTCGAACCTCTCCCGGTTGGACGGCCCCAGCCTCGCTGCGAGCGGGACCCAGCTGGGCGAAGCCGCTCGGAGATCTGGGTCTGGCAATGACGCTGCGTCATGAGATTGCGTCACACTCCGGCAATAACGCGTATGACGCGATTTTGACGCACAACGTCGAGGCGGCCCTGGTCGCCCTTCACGGTCTTCCGAGAGGCCGTCCCCCCGTGGTCTACTGTGCCCACACGCTGCTCGGAGAGGAGCTTTCCGCCTATCTCAGGGGTCCAGAAACAAAGGGATTGTCGGTGTCCAAGGCGGTTTTTGGGGAGTCGACGAGATGGCTTCGCGGCCTCGATCGGGTCGGAGAGGGAATCGATCGCTGGATCGCGCAACGTGTCGATGGCTGGCTTTCTTTGACGCAGTCTTCATTTCGCGTCATGCGTCAATTTTCATCCGCGCCCGGCGCTCTCGTGCCTCCTGCCTTGCCCGATCCCGAGCGGTCCAGCGCCGGAATGAGCCCTGCTGATGTGGCCCACAAGCACGCCCTCGAGCCCGGCGGCTTCTTCCTTTACTCGGGAAATCTCGATGCCTACCAGGAACTCGACATCCTGGCGGCCGCCGCGGTCGATCTCGCCCATCGAAGCGCCACGCCCCCGGTCATCGTGATTGCCAGCCACGGCCCAACCGCCGACTGGGCCCAGGCGATGCCGGGAGTCGAGTTTCGAGAGGTCGAATCGGCCGCGGAGATGCAGGCCTTGCTCTCGGCGGCTCGGGCCAGCCTCGTGATGCGCCGCGCCAAGGGCGGCTTCCCGATCAAGCTGGTGAACAGCCTGGCCCTCGGTACCCCCGTCGTCGCGTTTCATGACAAGGAGTGGGGACTCACTCACGAGGGCGACAGCCTGATCTGCGCCTCGACGGAGCCGCCCGCCAAGAGCCTCGCCGACGCGCTCGAACGGCTGGCGGGCGACGAGGCGCTCACGAAAAGACTCGCCGACGGGGCTCGGGCGCTCTACCTCGAACGCCATCGCCCCGAACGCGCGGCAGAGAATACCCTGGCCCTGCTTCGTCGAGTCGAGGCCTTCCAGCCTCGCTGATTCCAAGAGCGATCGACCGAATAGACCGATCATCGGCCCGAAGGGCAGAGAGGCACCCGGAGCGTGCCTTTTTGGGTGAGGCCCCTAGACTGCGTCGCGCTCGGTCCCCGAATTTCGGGAACCGGGCTTTCGGTGTTCTGTGCGCGACTCGATTCGGGGTCGGCGCTTCGGGTGGGAGTGATCGAGGATGAGTGCCGAGGCGAAAAGCGGCTCGACGACGGGCCCGCGGCCCAAGCCATCGAACACGCCCAAACGCCGCAGCCCGCGCGGTCGCGGGGATACGCCCTTCGATCGCATGATCCGCGAGGCCCGACTGGAAGGGCCGATCCGGCGGCTGACCGGATTGCGGGGCGCCGCCAATCGTCTCGCCGCGAGTCATCTGATTCGGGCACACGGGGACCGGCCGGTTCTCTATGTCACCGCTCATTCGCGAGCGGCCGATGCGGCCGCCCTGACCTTGCGCGGGCTGCTCGGCGAACGCGAGGACACGACCCGCATCCGTGCGTTCCCACGCCACGACACCTTGCCCTTTGATCGCTTCTCGCCCCAGCCCTTTCTGGTCAGCCAGCGAATGGCCATCCTGCATCGACTCGATCAAGACCCGCCGGACACAGGCGAAGCCAGCCCGATCATCATCGCACCGCGCTCAGCACTCGCGCTCCGCGTGCCCTCGCGAAAAAGACTGCGCAAGTCGACCCGGCGCATCTCGGTTGGAGAATCCCTCGATCGGGACGCCCTCGTCGCCCAACTGATCGGCGTCGGATACCAGCGGATGGCGCTCGTCGAAGAGCCCGGCGAAGTCGCGGTGCGCGGCGACATCGTCGACGTGTATCCGCCGCAACTTTCGAAGCCGATGCGCATCGAACTCTGGGGGGACGAAGTCGACTCGATCCGAAGTTTCGACCCGGCAAGTCAACGATCCCAAACGAAATGTTCCACCGTGCTGCTCCCCCCGCCCCGGGAATTGCTCTTCGATCGCGAGGAAATCGTCGAACGCTCGGACGAGATCCGCGCCTGCGCCGAGGAACAAGGCATCGCGACGGGCGAGATCGACAGTCTGATCGGTTCCCTATTGCGAGGACACCTACCAGCGGGGGCCGAATCCCTGGCCCCCTTGATTCAGCCCGAGATGGAGAGCTTCTTCGACTACCTGCCCGAAGACAGCTTGATCCTGATCGAGGAACCGGACGAGGGCGCCCTACGTCTCGACAGAATCTATTCCGAGATCCTGTCGAATCTCGAGACCGCCACCGGTGAGCGGCTCACCGTTCCGATCGAATCCTTGATGCTGACTGCCGACGAAGTGTCGGCGGCCCTCGAATCGAACGGTGCGATTCGAATCGAGCGACTCGACATCGAGCTCAGCAAGGATGAAGTCGGTCGGCATCGAATTGAGACGCAGACTCAAGACGACCTCCGTCGAGCACTCGCGACGAGCCGCAGCCACGAATATGCCCTGACCCCGTTGATCGACCGATGTCGCGATTGGCTCTCCGAACGGTGGCGCGTCGTCATCGCGTGCGGCTCTTTGTCGAGTGCGGAACGGCTTCGTTCGCTGCTGGCTGAATACGATCTCGAGGGACAGGTGGCGACCGATCCGAAACCGGCCTGGTATTGGTCGCTGCCCGGCCGGCTCGAATTTCGCGTCATCGATCTCTCGGAGGGTTTTGTCTGGCCAAGCCAGGCGCTCGCCGTC
>SMVB01386051.1_pt1 | contig 17992 bp, 19 predicted proteins | sample 2456461 | NCBI WGS metagenome assembly SMVB01 (sample SAMN11095934, study PRJNA526329) | marine sediment metagenome | biome: Marine sediment; feature: Surficial sediment; material: Deep marine sediment; isolation source: Hadal surficial sediment | place: Pacific Ocean | collected 2014-05 | depth...
CGACTGGGGCTGCTGCAATACGGTGACCACGGCCGCCGCCACGTCCTCGGCGTCCAGCATGTCGGCGAGGCCTGGCATGTCGGGGGTGCGGCCGGTGCCCATCGCGAACTCGGTCGCAGTTCCCCCCGGGGCGATGGTGCTCACCCGAATGTCCTTCTCTCTGAGCTCGCTATCAAGTGCTCCGGCCAGACCCACCTGGGCATACTTGGTCGCCGCATAGACGGCTTCGTCCCCTGCACCCCGCAACCCGGCAACGGAGGCGACAATGACGATGTCACCGCCACCGTTCTCCAACAGCCGCGGCACAGCAGCCCGGATCGGCCAGATCGTCCCCGCCACATTGGTATCGATCATGGCGCGGATTTCGTCGTCTGTCTGATCCATGATCCCGCCATACATGCCGACCCCCGCGTTCACCACGATCGCATCGAGGTGGCCGAAGCTCTCCACCGCCTGATCGACCAGCCGCTGTGAGTCCTCTGGCGAGCGGACATCCATCTCGACGATGGCCACCCGTGAGCCCAACTCGTCGGCGAGCTCGGTGAGGCGGTCCTTGCGCCGGGCTCCCAAAACCACCGACGCTCCCTCAGCGGCGAGTGCCCGCGCCGTCGCTTCCCCGATTCCGGAGCTGGCTCCGGTGATTGCCACGACAGTGCCGTTCAGGTCTCTCATTACGCCCTCCATGTCGGGTTTGTTGTCGCCTCATCGTCACGTGCACGATCACACGCTTCGCCATCGGGTGCCGTCGACTACGTTTTCTCGTTGCTCCTGTCGTCCTGAGACGGGATTCCGGTCGATCTCAGCTACGGTCACCCGCTCCTCGGGATCGGCGACAGTCGCCTTCTCGGCGCCACGCTACCGGCGGCTCGGACGGCGCAGGCTCATGCACCCCCTGGCACTGGGCGCAGCCAGACCCGGAACAGCCTGGTGAGAAATGGCATGGCGACCCACGTCATCAACGCAACAAGGATTACCGCGGTGGCGAACGTTCTCACCAAGAACTCCGGACCCAAGGTGATGGGAACCCCCAGGTACCGCGTATCGAAGAAGGTTCCCATGAGCGGAATGACGATAAGCAAAAGCGGGTAGATCGCGGCCACGATGAGTAGCGCCATCTTCCACTTCGGTGGTGGCACGACGACACGCTCACCCGGCAGCTGAAACCAAGTCTCGAGACCGGTCTCGGTGCGAAAGGTCGACTCCGCGGCAAGCAGGGGTTCGAGGCGGGTGAGCCACTCGGCGCGCTCTGCCGACTCCTCCCAGCGGCGGAGGTCGTCGTAGGAGGCAAAACGAACGACCAGCACGTATTCCGTGCTCGACTCCCCGCCTGGGCGCAGCACGGTCATGCCTTCTTGCCCGGGGAAGCGAGCCGCCTCGTCGCCGATGCCACCGATCCATTCCTCGAAGTCGTCCTGCCGACCGGGACGGACATGATGGGTGATCACCCAGGTCACCGATCCGTCATCGGTGCTGTCATCGGTGGTTTCGAAGCCATTGCTCATGGATCCTCCTCGACTGTCGTGGCATTCATTCTGGCCGCTCCGGATTGTCCCTTGGTCGACCGCTCCTTCCTACGCCGCGTGCGGCATAAGCTCGCGCCGTGACCGAGACGCTCGATCTTGCCGACTATCGCCGACACGTCGCCGACCTGTATGCCGCGGTCAGGAGCTCGCTCGACCCTTCCCAGGCATGGGCCGAATGGCGGAAAGGACGAGACGCACTATTCGCCTCACATAGCCAGAGCCCGGTGCCCCCAGACCAGCGCGGCGGCTTTCGTGAAAGCCCCTTCTTTGACTATGACCCCGCGTTGAGGGTGCTCGCCGATGTCGAGCCGGTCGACGAGCAGGTCGCGCTGATTGACAACAGCGGTGCCGGTACCACCCGTTTCATCCGTTTTGGCGTCGCCCGCATCGAGATCCGCCGCCAGCCGGTCGCGCTCGACCTGTACTGGCTCGACTCCTACGGCGGAGGCCTGTTCCTGCCATTTCGTGATCTCAGCAGCGGCACGCTCACCTACGGTGGTGGCAGGTACCTGCTCGACGGAGCCAAGGGCGCCGACCTTGGCAGGCAAGGCGGAGCGCTGGTGCTCGACTTCAACTTCAGCTATCACCCGTCGTGTGTCTGGGACGACCGGTGGTCGTGTCCTCTCGCCCCTCCTGGCAACCGGATCCCGATCGAGATCAGAGCCGGAGAGCGGCTCACCGAACAGGGCCCGACTCGACGTGGTGCTTGAGACGGCCGAGTGTGCGATCCCACTTCTCGGCGCGGGCGTCCAGCCATCGTGCCGCCTCCGTCAACGACTCGGCGTTCAGCGAGAATCGGGTCTCCCGTCCCGCCCGCTCCGACCGGACCAATCCGGCTCGCTCGAGTTCCTGGAGATGCCGCGCCACGGCCTGCCGGCTGATCGGGAGACGCGCCGAGAACCCGGTCGCCGTGCCGCTCTCCTCTGAGGCCAGCCACTCGACGAGGAGACGGCGCGTCGGGTCGGAGAGCGCGGCGAAGACATCCGGGCTCTCAGGCAACGGGTCGAACCCCCGTCAGGTACCGGCGAAGGTCCTCGAGCTCGGCGTCCCATCCGGCCGAGTTCTCGTCGATCTGGGCCTGATATGCGTGGTCGGGAAGATCGGCGAACCCGGATTCGAGCAACGTCAATCGCGTGCCATCCCCTTCCGGGACCAGCGTGAACTCAACGAGCGTCGAGGCGACATCGAGTGGAGTGTCCTTCAGTGCTTCCCACCGGAACGAGAAGCGAGTCGGGCGCTCGACGACCTCGACGATGCAGTCGGTCGTAGCGTCGAACTCGGTCCATCCGATCCGTGCCAGCCCGCCCGGCCGAAGGTCGATCTCGGCACTGTCGCCAAACCATTGCGACATCTGTTCCGCCGAGGTCAGCGCCTCCCAGACCCGCTCGATTGGAGCATCGATCACGATTTCTCTTCTGATCTCGTCGACTCGCACAGTGGACTCCTCTCTCAAACGCGCAACACTTTCATTGCGTGATGAAGCGCAACCTACTAGTTGCACATTGGGGTGTCAAGATCGGACGATGAGATCGTGCCGGTGCCTCTACGCTCACCCCAACACAGGGAGATGTGGCGTGGACACAAACGACGTTCTCGTCGATGCGTACGGTCGGATCCGCCAGATCGTGCATGATGTGACGGACGGCCTCGACGCCGAGGCCCTCGCCTTCCGTCCCGATCCCGACGCCAACTCGATCGGGTGGCTCATCTGGCACCTGACCAGGGTCCAGGACGACCACGTCTCAGAGATCGCGGGACGTGAGCAGGCATGGGTCGCCGAGGGTTGGGCGAAGCGGCTCGGTATGGAGCCCGACGCATCGAATACCGGCTTCAGCCACACCAGCGACGAGGTAGCCGCTGTCCAGCCGGGGGCCGAGGACCTGCGTGCCTATCACGACGCCGTCCACGGCCGCACCTTGACCTACCTGGAGACGATCGACGCCGAGGAGCTGGAGCGCATCATCGACTACGGGTGGGATCCGCCGGTGTCGGTGGGCGTTCGGCTGGTCAGCGTCATCGGCGACGACCTGCAACACGCCGGCCAAGCTGCCTACGTGCGCGGCCTCATCGAGCGGCGAGCCTGAGCCGAAGGCGTGGCCCGAGCCGGCCGTAGCCAAGAGCGGGAAAGGCAGACCAACTCGACTCGGAGAACCGATCACCTATCGATGTGCCGTCTTCCCCAATGTCGCGGTGGCGATCTGCAGCGTTAGCCTCCCAACCGATCATGACCGAAATGCTGCAGATCCTCGACGTCGACGGAACCTTGGTAGGCGAATCACCAGTCGATGACTCGGTGACCAGAGGTCTCTATGAGGCGATGGTCACCGCCCGCATCTTCGACCACAAGGCAACGGCGCTGCAACGACAGGGTCGGCTGGCCACGTACGCACCGTACGAGGGTCAGGAGGCGGCCCAGATCGGCGCGGTTGCCATGCTGGAGCCTGGCGATTGGCTGGTGGCTTCTTACCGGGACGGCGCCGCCATGCAAAGCCGGGGTTATCCGTGGACCCAGCTGCTCCTCACCCGAACCGGCGACGAGCGCGGCGGGCAGCCGCCCGCCGGGGTGAACGTGCTGCCGCCGTCGATCACGGTGGGGGCCCACATGGTCCACGCCGTCGGGCTTGCCTGGGCAGAGAGCCTCAAGGGCACCGATGCGGTGGCGATGACCATGTTCGGCGATGGCGCGACGTCGGAAGGCGATTTTCACGAAGCGATGAACTTCGCCGGTGTCTATCAGACGCCGACCATCTTCGTGTGCCAGAACAACGGCTGGGCAATCTCCATGCCAAGGGCCAGACAGACCGCATCCGAGACCATCGCTCAGAAGGCAGATGGATACGGGATGCCGGGGGAACTCGTCGACGGCAACGATGTGCTTGCCATGTACGACGCCGCGGCCCGAGCCGTTGACCGGGCGCGGCGAGGGGAGGGGCCAACCCTGATCGAGGCGGTGACACACCGGATTCGGGGACATACCACGGCCGACGACGACGGGCGTTACCGATCCCCCGAGGAAACCGCCCGATGGGCGGAGCGGGACCCACTGGAACGGGTTCGCCTTTACCTCGATGCCGCTGGGATGTGGTCTCAAAAGTGGCAGGAGGAAATCGAGTCTGCGGCGACGGCGGCAATCGAGGCCGCCGTGGAAGAGGCAGAGTCCCTCGAACCGTTTACAGCCGAGGAGATCTTCGACGCCATGTATGCCGAGGTGCCGCCACCGCTGGCCATCCAACGAAGACGAGCAGCGGAGGCGGGCTTGGCATGACCGAGCTGAACATGGCACAAGCGCTCAACGCCGCGCTCGACCGCGCCCTTGCCGACGAGCGGGTCGTGCTACTCGGCGAGGATATCGGTCAAACCGGCGGCGTGTTTCGGGTCTCGGATGGGCTTCTCGAAAAACATGGACCCGATCGGGTGATCGATACCCCCGTCTCCGAAGCGGGGATCGTTGGCGCCGCCTACGGCATGGCCGTCGCCGGTCTCCGCCCCATCGCAGAGATGCAGTTCATGGGATTCAGCTACCCGGCATTCGACCAGATCATCAGCCACGTATCCCGAATCCGCAATCGGTCCAGGCACCGGTTCACCGCGCCGCTCGTTATCCGGGTGCCATACGGAGCGGGAATTGGGGCCGCCGAGCACCACAGCGAATCGACCGAAGCGCTGTACGCGCACATCCCCGGTCTGAAGGTTGTCGTCCCGTCCACCCCACACGATGCCTACGGCCTGCTGCTGGCCGCAGTCGACGATCCGGACCCCGTCATCTTCCTCGAGCCGATCCGGCTGTATCGCTCTGCCCGCGGCGAGGTTCCCGAAGAGCCGTATACCGTCCCCATCGGCACCGCGAAGGTGGAGAAGCCGGGCAGCGACGTCACCATCATCGCCTACGGTTCGATGATGCGCGAGGCCCGCGCCGCGGCGACCGAGCTCGCAGAAAGCGACATTGACGCCGAGCTCCTCGACGTTCGAACCATCATCCCATTCGATACCGAAACCGTCCTGGAGTCGGTCACCAGAACGGGACGCGCCGTTGTCGTGCACGAGGCACCGCGCACTGCCGGCTTCGGAGCCGAGATCGCCGCCCAGATCTACGAGCATGCGTTCTACTCATTGCTGGCCCCGGTGGAACGTGTAACCGGCTGGGACACCGTGGTCCCGCTCCGCAGAGCCGAGCAACACTACGTTCCGTCGGTCGGCCGTGTCGTGGCCGCGGTGCATCGCGTGATGGAGACGTAGCCATGGCAAACCAGTTCCACCTCCCCGACATCGGGGAGGGACTGACCGAAGCGGTGGTCGTCTCCTGGCACGTGGCCGTTGGCGAAGCGGTGGCGCTCGACGAGCCCCTCGTCGAGATCGAAACCGACAAGGCCGTCGTCGATATCCCCTCACCGTTCGCCGGCACCCTTCTGTACCAGGGGGCGGGTGAGGGAGCAACGATGGAGGTGGATGCCCTGCTCGCCGTTATCGGCGAACCGGGCGAGACCTGGGTGGAGGCGCCCGGCCGGCCATCGGGCGCCGCGCCGCTACCGATCGTTGGATCGCTGGAGGAAGCGCCACCGGCAGCGCCTGCACCGCGCGCCCAAGCGTTGCCGATGGTGCGCAAGCTGGCGAAGGAGCTCGGCGTCGACCTGGCAACCGTCGAGGGGACCGGGACCGGGCGCAGAATCACCGAAGACGACGTGCGCAACGCCGGTGAGTCACGGCCGGTGAGCCGGGCCCCGATGAGCCCGGTGCGCAAAACGATTGCCGATCGGATGACCCGCTCCTGGCGGGAGATCCCGCACGTGACCACGTTCGATGAGGCTCTGGCCCAACCGCTGCTCACCGCCAGGGATGAGTTGGGCAAGCCGCCACTCGAAGCCCTGATCATCAGCCGGATCCTGCCGTTGCTTGCCAGCCACCCGCTGTTCAATGCAGTCGTCGACGGCACCGACATCGTCGAGCGAGGCTTCTACGACATCGGGTTCGCCGTCAACGCACCACAAGGCCTGCTCGTCGCCGTCGTCCACGACGCCGACCAGAAATCCGTTGACGAGATCGGAAGCGAGGTCGTCCGCCTCGCCGACGCGGCGCGGACCCGCCGTCTGTCACCGGATGATGCCCGTGGGCAGACGTTCACCATCTCCAACATCGGAGCGGTCGGTGGCAGGTTCGGAACGCCGATCATCCCGCTCGGCACCTCGGCGATCCTGTCCGTCGGTAGGGCCGACCCCAAGCCCGTCGTTGATGACGGGGAGATCGTGGTAGCACGCGTCTTCCCACTGAGCCTGTCCTACGACCACCGCCTCATCGACGGTGCCGAGGGAAGGTCGTTCATGGCGGACCTGATCGAGACACTGGAGCGCCCGTGACCTCCGAACCGCAGTCGTCAGCGCGAACCCACGGCTGACAACCCCGTATACGCCGGTGTGAGCCCTGGGTACGTGAGACCAATAAAAAGCACGCCCTCACTGCCCCTCGATCGAGCCGACCCGGCCCCGGTAACCTCCGATACCGTGAAGATGCTCACTACCCCGTTCCATGAGCGCACCAGCGCCGCTAATGAGACCGGCCTATGGAGCCACTGGGCGGGCCACCTGGTGGTGACCAAGTACCAGATCGACGAAAAGGTTGAGTATTTCGCGCTGCGCAACGCCGCCGGCGTGCTCGACACCTCTGCCCTGTTCAAATATCGGATATACGGGCGCGACGCCGAACGGTTGCTCTCCGGTGTCCTGGCCCGGGACATCCGCAAGTGCCGGCCGGGGAAAGCCCAGTACACGATGTGGTGCGACGACCGCGGCTTCCTCATCGAGGACGGGGTGGTGCTGCGGACCAGCAGCGACGAGTTCTTGCTGACGTCCGCCGAGCCCAACCTCGCCTATCTGGAGAGCATGATCGGAGGTGACCAGGTTGCGGTGGAAAATATCACCGACCGCTATGGGATTCTGGCCGTTCAAGGGCCGGCGTCGAGGACGATCCTGTCCACGCTCGCCCCCGAGGTCGAGGATTTGCGCTTCTTTGCCCTGACTCCTGCCAAGATCGGCGATGCGTCTGTGATCATCTCGCGCACCGGATACACCGGCGATCTCGGGTACGAGATCTGGGCAGACGCCGCCGACGCCACCGACGTGTGGGATGCGGTCACCGCCGCCGGTGCCGGCCGCGGCCTGCTCCCGTACGGCAGCCTGGTCATGCACATGGCCCGGATCGAGGCCGGGCTCCTCCTCATCGACGTCGACTACGAGACGAGCCGGTTCGCCTGGATCGACGAGCAGCGAGCCACCCCGATCGAGCTCGGCTACGGATGGATGTTCAAGCGGCTCGACCGTGACGATCGCGCCTTCGTCGGGCGCGGCGCCATCGAGCGAGAGCTGGCCGATGGGTCTTCGCGGTTTCGGCTCGTCGGCCTCGACATCGACTGGCTCAGCTACCAGCGCGCACACCTCGATGTCGGCTTGCCGCCGATCAAGGACCACGTCCCTGTCGAGTGGGCGATGATGGTCTACGACGATGCCAGACGGGTAGTCGGCCATGCCTCCAGCTTCATGTACTCACCGTTGCTGCAGCGCCACATCGCCATCGCCAGGCTGTCCCCAGCTCTGGCAGCACCAGGAACCCGGGTCCGTATCGAGGTGACGATCAACAACCTGAATTACCTCGTCGACGCCGCCACCCGCCGCTTGCCGTTCTTCAACCCGGCCCGCAAGACCGCTTGAGGTGACCATGCCGAAACGCACCAGCTACGACGCCATCGTCATCGGAGGGGGGCACAACGGCCTGGTCAACGGCGCCTATCTCGCCAAGGAGGGCCTGGACACCCTGATCCTGGAGAAGCGGCAGCTCGTCGGGGGCGCCGCTATCACCGAGGAGCTGCACCCGGGGTTCCAGTTCACCACGTTCTCCTATGCGCTCAGCCTGCTGCGGCCCGACATCATCCAGGATCTCGACCTGGTGTCGCACGGCTTCATGATCCTGCCGATGCCGTACAGCTTCGCCCCGATGGAGAACGGCGACTATCTGCTCACCGGACCCGACCGATACCTCAACCACCGGGAGATCGCCAGGCACTCGGCCCGAGACGCCGAGCGGCTCGAGGAGTACGAGCACCTCCAGGACATGGTCGTCCAGGCGGTCAAACCGCTGATGGATTCGATCCCGCCCAATCTGTACAGCAAGGAGCCTGAGGAGCTGGCGCGGATGGTTGCGCTTGGCAGGCATCTGGGCAGCCTCGATCACGCGGTCCTCCACGAGCTGGTGCGCTTCCTGACTGGGAGCGCTGCCGACATCCTCGACGACTACTTCGAAACCGACATCCTCAAGGGTCTGCTCGCCTCGTCAGGAATCATCGGCAGCAACCTCGGCCCTCGCTCCCAGGGATCCGGCCTGGTGCTGCTGTATCACCGGATGGGTGAGTACGACGGTCTCTTCGGTACCTGGGGTTTCCACAAGGGTGGCAGCGGAGGCTTCACCCAGGTACTGGCCAAGGCGGCCGAGGCGTTTGGCGCAGAGATCGTCACAGACGCCCCCGTCGCCGAGGTCGTCACCTCCAACGGCAAGGCCACCGGCGTGATGCTCGAGGACGGAATCGAGCTCGACGCCTCGATCGTGGTCAGCGCCCTCGATCCCCGCCGCACCTTCTTCGAACTGGTCGATCGCCGAGAGCTGCCGACCGATCTGGTGGACAGCGTGGAGCGAATGAAGTTCACCGGCACCGCAGCCAAGGTGAACTTCGCCCTCGACGGCCTTCCCCGCTACCCGGCCATGGGAGATCGTGAGGACCACTTCCGCGGTTTCATCAACATCGCACCATCGATGGATTACATCGAGCATGCCTTCGATGAAAGCAAGTACGGCTGGTACAGCGCCAACCCGTACATCGATGCAACCCTCCAATCGGTGGTCGACCCCGACATGGCGCCGCCGGGAAAGCACGTCATGTCGTGCTTCGTCCAATACGCGCCGTACCACTTGCGCGAGAGCGACTGGGATACCGAGCGGGACCGCTTCGCTGACACCGTGCAGGCCACCCTGGAGCGGTTTTTCCCCGGCTTCGGTGATCTGGTCTTGCATCGCGAGATCGTCACGCCGCTCGACATCGAGCGCACGGTGGGGCTCACCCAAGGTGACATCTTCGCCGGTGCGTTCCTGGCGCCGCAGATGTACTTCTTTCGACCTGCACCAGGATGGAACCAATACCGCACCCCGATCGATGGGTACTACCAGTGCGGCTCCGGGACCCATCCAGGTGGGGGCGTGGTCGGGGGGCCTGGCAAGCTGGCCGCCTCACAGATCATCAACGACCGACGCGCCGCCGAGTAGACGCGAAATCCGAGTCGCGGCCCTGCGAACCCTGGGCTCGTAGGTCCGGTAGCCGACCCTGGGAGCCCAGGGTTGGGAGGAAGGGAGAGGATGCCGAGGTGATCGATGTTTGAGCCGGGGGCTGCCTTCGCCGAGTCGCTGGATCGGGCCGACCCGCTGCGGCGGTTCCGCGACCAATTCGCCATGCCGGTACCGCACCGGGCTGCCGAATCGACCTACCTCGACGGCGACTCGCTCGGTCTGCAACCTCGCGCCGCTCGCGACATGGTGATCGCCGAACTCGACCGGTGGGCCGACAACGGAGCTCGGGGACACTTCGAGACGGACCGTCCCTGGGTCCCGTACCACCAACTGCTGGCAGAACCGATGGGCCGCCTCACCGGCGCTCTGCCGACAGAAGTGGTCACGATGAACGGGCTGACCGTGAACCTGCACCTGCTGATGGTGAGCTTCTACCGACCCACCACCTCCCGGTACAAGATCCTCATCGAAGACCACGCCTTCCCCTCCGACCACTATGCCGTCGACTCCCAGATCCGGGCACACGGTCTCGACCCTGCCCACGCTCTGGTGACGGTGGAGCCCCGTCCCGGTGAGGAGACCCTACGGACGGAGGACCTCATCGACGCCATCGACCGGCACGGCTCAGAGTTGGCGCTGGTGCTGCTGCCAGGCATCCAGTACTACACCGGGCAGGTGCTACCGATGGCCGAGCTGGCCGCAGCGGCCCGAGCGGTGGGGGCGCCGATCGGCCTCGACCTGGCACACGCGGTCGGCAACATCGAGCTTTCACTCCACGATTTGGACATCGACTTCGCCGTCTGGTGCACCTACAAGTACCTGAACGCAGGACCAGGGGCGACCGGCGGCGCCTTTGTGCACGAGCGCCACCACGGAGATTCCGACCTACCCCGCTACCACGGCTGGTGGGGTCACGACCGTGCGACCCGATTTGAGATGGACACCCTCTTCCGGCCCATCCCAACCGCAGAGGCCTGGTTGGTGAGCAACTCTCCGATCCTGGCCATGGCACCGCTGCTCGGGTCGCTCACCGTCTTCGAGGAGGCAGGCGGCATTGGTCCACTGCGCACCAAGTCCGAGGTGATGATCCAATACATGGACTACCTACTGGACACCAGGCTGGAGGGGAGGGTCGAATCGATCACGCCGCGGGCCCTGGACCAGCGGGGCTGCCAGCACTCGCTCCGCATCAACGACCCGAGCGTCTCCGGCCAGCAGGTGTACGAGGAACTCGCAGCCGCCGACGTGCAGTGCGGCTGGCGGTACCCGAACGTGGTCAGGGTCGCACCGGTACCGCTGTATAACTCGTTTGCGGACATTCACCGCTTCGTCTCGATCCTGGAGCAGATCCTCGATGACACATAGAGACGAAGTGCTTGCGCAGTCCCGCAAAGCCCAGAAATCCCCCTGCGAAATCCATCGGAAATACATGGGAACGGCGCAGACCGCGCCGAGGCACGGACCCGCCCACTACATCTGGTCGAAGAGGCGAAGCCCGATGCCGGTCAGTTCCTGGAACCGTTCGTACACCGTCATCAGCGTCGGTTTGTACTCGCCCACGATGGCGGCTTTGGTGAGTTTCGGGACCGGGAGCTCGACCGCCCCGTCGAGCCACAAGGCGATGGTCAACAGACGGGCTCCGAGCCTCAACGTCTCGAAATAGTCGAGCTCGTCGATTGGATGGTGCGCCGCCTCCTCATAGGCGTCAAGGAGCTCGGCTCGCACGTGGCTGCCCGCCATCGCTCCGGTCCACATCGCCGACCATGACAGGTCGAGCCGGTAGTCCCCGATTCCGGCGAATGTCCAATCGATGACTACCAAGCCGCCATCTCCGACGATGATGTTCTCCGGGTGATAGTCGTTGTGGAGAACGCTTGGTGGATGCTCGGCGGGAATTCGACGTGCCAGCCGGTCAACGAGCCGGTCGAAGTCGACCAATCCGAAGCGCTCGACCGTCGCCGCGATCGCTTTGGGATCGGGAGCAACAAATCCCGGGTCGTTGAAAGGCTGCAGACCGCTGTCGAAAACGGCGGCGGTGGGAACTCGATGCAGCGCGACCAGGCACCGGGCCATCTCGGCGACCAACACATCCGACCCGGCGAGCTCGACCGTCAACGCAACGCCGGAAACCCGCTGCATCACCACAACACCCGAGCCGTACCGGGATGGATCTGTCGATACCAGCTCGACTCCGGGTACCGGTATGTCGGCGCCGGCGAGCGCTCGGAGGACGGAGGCCTCCCTAGCCGCTCTCTCACCTCCTCGAACACCCGGATAGAACCGTGCCACCAGCGCCGTGGAATGGGACGCACCGTCCTCGCGATAGGCGAGGTCGAACCCGTAGATGGCGGTCTCCCACCCGCCCTCGATTTCGGCAACGCCCTGGACCCTGATGTTGTCTCGTCGCGGATATTGGCCAAGGATCAGGTCCTCGAGGTAGCGCCGCATCACATCACGAACAGCGTTACTGGATGTGGGATGGAGCTCCCCCCCGGTTGCCGCAGCGACAGGTAGTACTCGACGTAATCCTCGCGGACCTCCGACGCAACGTCTCTGCAGTCCCGCTGGGTGAGGAAGCTGAGCAGCATCAGCTTCTCCGGGTCCTCCCCGATCTGCTGGAGGGCAGAAACGTCGCAGGCCGCCATCATCGACTCCATCGAAAACGCGATGCCGGATCCATCGAGCATGACCTCGATGTCGTCGGCGAAGAACGGCGGCTCTCCAACCAGCTCGGTGAACACATCCTGGTAGATCTGGTTGATACCGCCCCGGTTCGGGCTGAAGACCAGGACGTTGCCGCCATCGGCGAGTAGCCCGAGGGACTTGCCGACCCAGGTGAGCGGATCTCCGGCGAGATACTCGAAGACGTGGTTGAACAGCACCATGTCGAATCGGGCCTCGGTGTCGTATGTCTCGAACGGAGTGGCCACGAGCTCGAAGTCGAGCGCCTTGTACCCCGGATCGGCGAGCTTGTGGCCCAGCACGGCGTTGGCGTGGGCGCTGGGATCGACACCGACGAACCTCGTCACCGTGATCCCCTCTTCGCCCAGCCTCGTCAACATCGGCAGCTCGAACAGACCGACCCCCGACCCGACACTCAGGATGGTGAGCCGACCGCGATCCCGTGCGTGGTCGGCGAGCCGGTCGAGCATCACCTCGGTCTGGTTGGTCGCCCTTCGGAACACTGCGTTGGACTGCGAGTAGTACGGGTCGGCCAGAAGCGTGGTCACCGCTAGTCCTGGTTGCGTACCGCGATCAGGTTGACGGTCTGGGGGAATCGGACCGCTCCATCGCGACGAAACTCAGACAGGATCGGCTCGAAGATCTCGACCGGGACGGTGTCGTCGAGCGTTACCTTCTGCAGGTAGGTTGCCAGCGCCTCTGGACGGTCCGGTACGACGTGATCGAAAGCCAGCTCGTGCACCTCGTAGTCGTATCCGGCAGCGGCGAGCATCTGGACGCTGTCCTCGAATTCCATGTAGCGACTGCCACCCCTGCTCGCCCGATACAGGCCGTGCACCTTTTGGTAGGCGGATCCTGCCGTCAGCTGATACACGAAGAGGTAGCCGCCCGGTTTGAGCGCGTTCATCAGGCGGTCGTACGCCCCGGGCATACGCTCGATGTCGACGGTGGTGAGCGAGTGGATCGCCCAGATCACTTCGTAGCGGCCGTCGCCGAGCTCGGGCAGATCCTCGATCAAAGCCCGGTATGAGTCGCCCACAGCGAAGTGCTCGAGCGCCGTCAACACCTCGGCGGCCCGTTGCAGGCTCGACTCGGACATGTCGAGCAGGTCGGCGCGGATGTGTATATCGGCGGACAGGACCGGATCCAGATACCCGGGAAAGATGGCGGTTCCGCAGCCCACGTCGAGCAGATCGATGGACCCGCCGAGCGACCGGAACACCTCGTCGAATGGGTAGGCACCTACCAGGGTCTCATACTCGACGGCGATGACGTCTACCCAGGCCTCGACGTCCCAGCTCGCGTTGGCGTAATACGTGCCGTCCACTATCAGCGAAGGTAGTTCGGGTCCTGGTGGACGGTGCTATCCGTGGTGTACAGGTAGGAGTCCAGGCCCTCCTCCGCAGCAAAGGTTGCCCCCTCGCGATCGTACGCCAGGACGACGTTGATCCGGTCGTGCCGGCCCTCTACACACCCAACGCTGTGCCAGCATCGGTTGCCGGCCATCGCTACCAGGCGGCCCGCCTTCGGTGACACCACCACTTTCCTGGCTCGCATCGACCGCACCGGCGGCAGGGTGACCACCCGGTCGAGCAGCCGCTGGGTTCGGGCCCGCCGTTGTTTGGAGAGAAGAACGCGCAGCCCCGGATACAGCTCCGTCTCCCCTCCCTCGACCTCGTTGAGGTAGAGCAAGGCGGTCACCGGCGTGCGGTCGTAATGCCATCGGTATTCGGACCTCGCCGGCGGCATGATGTTTACGTTGACCCCGGCACGGATGTTGTCGAGTGGGAACATCGCCTCGCCGGCGAGCTCGCTCATGAGATCCTGGACCGGACCGGTATATAGATCCCAGATGTCGGGAAGCCCGTCGCGGATCTGGCGGCCGTCGATCACCGAGTATCTGAGCGCTCTGCCCTTCGCCTCCCGATGGATCTCTGGCAAATCCGTTGTGGATCGATATTCCTCAACGGCGGCGAGGGTTTCCCGACACGCTTCGGGCTCGAGGAACCCGTCGTGGATGACGTAACCGGCCTGCTCGATCGGCGGCGTTGCCATGACGTCCTCCACGGTCATGCTGGATTGGTGGAGGGTACGCCACGCTGCAAGCTCACAGCAAGTGCCCTAACTGTGCCGTCAGCAAACCACCAACGACCGCGAGCCACAACAGGTACGGTCCAGCCGCGACCAGAAACGCTGGTCTCGTGTCGAGTTCGAACGCCTGGCGTGATGCCGAGACAACAAGCGCGGGCATCCAGACCAGAACACTGAACATTGCCACCGCCAGCGACGGACCGAGGATACGAAACGCCACCGATACCACCTGGATCGTGATCGCCACCACCAGCAACGGCAGGTGGGCAAAGCCATACAGCCGGAAGACCGTCACAAACGGGGCTTGCGTGGCGAGCACGAGTCGGCCGACCAACCAGGCCGCTCCGGCGAGCCACAACCAACCATAGAAGCCTATGAGCAGCATGCGGACCGTCGCTCTGGGTGCTAGCAGGCCTTGGATGCCGAACCGGTCGAAGGCCAGGATGGCGTACGCACCCATCGTGACCAAGACGGCGGAGCCGAGGCCGCCGGCCGCTTCGTAGCGCACCCAGGTACCGCGATCGACTCGGAGCAGGCGGGCCGGTCCGGTCAGGGTTGCCACAGCCTGCCCTCAGGCCAAAACGTGTCGAAGTCCTTAGGGAAGGATGTGAACCCGGGCATTGTGTCGAGGATTTCTCCGCTGAGCGGCCCGCTGCGTGCCAGCCCACGCACCGGGTCCCACACCGAGCCCGTCCTCACATCGACGATCCGGCCTTCCTCTACCTCCAGTTCCACCACCTCGTCATCGAGGCGTCGGGAGAACACGGACCATCGCTGCGGGTCGGCAGGATCGCTGACCACAGCGATCTCGAGACCGGCGACGACATCGTTGATGACACCGAACCGCTGCACCTCCTGGACGGGATAGGCGACCGCCTCTGTGCCGAAGTCGACAACGATGACGAGCTCCTCGAGGGTGAAGCCGCTGAGGCCGGCCGGGGCGTCGAGCGCGACGGTCTCCGGATGGGCCTCCACCCATGCACCCCATGTGGTGAAGGTGACCGGATATGCCTCGAGTCGGGCACCCTTGAGGGGACCTGCGATCGCTTCACCCAGCGGCTGGCTCCAAATGCTACCGGTCTCGTGGTCCCACCAGGTCATGGCGTTGCCCCACAAAGCACCGTGGACACCGAAGATGAGCGTCCGGCCCTCCAGCTCTCGGCGATGAACCATCGCCGTGCCGCACAACGGTCACCAGGTGACCAGGATCGGGTCCCCACCGATCTCGTCGACCACCATCTCGCGACGATTCAGCAGACTGACCGGGTAGGCCTTGGCTTCATCTCCCGCCGACACCCCGATGACCTGGACGTACCCGGGCCAGCGGACGTCGGTGGCCGAGACGAACGTGGGGTCGTAGATCGGAGCGATGGCGTCTCGGGGTAGGAGCTGCCGGAACCCGTCGGGGAGCCTCTCTCCCGCCGTCACCGGGTTGTAGGCGTCTCGGGGACCAACCCGGACGCCCGCCTCGTTGGTCTCGCCTCTCTGAGGAGTTGAGAACGCCCAGACCGTGAGCGCCACGAGTGCAACCAGGCCCATCGCAGCGCCGATTCGGTTCATAGTGCGGTAAACCAGGATCACGCCCGAATCGTTCCCCGGGCGACTCCTCCGCGGCTGCTCCTCAGTCGACGTCGACGGTGACGGTCTCGAAGTCATCGAGCCGGAGGAGGGTGATCCCTTCCTCGCCGAGCGCCCGCTCTGCCATGCCGTACAGCCATCGTTTCCCCCGCTCCTCGAGGTACCAGTCGTGGATGGGGACGACATATCGAGGTCTTAGGCGTTTGGCCAGGGCCACCGCTTCGGTGGTTGAGCCCCATGGCGCCAATAACGGCAGCGCCAGCACCGGTGGCGTCGCGTCAAAGCTGTAGCTGTCGCCCGGATGCGCGAACACTCCCCCAACCACGAACCCGACGTTGTGTGGCTGGGGTCCTATCGGTATCGGCTCATGTGGTGCGGTGAACTGGGCGGTCCAATCGGCGGACTCGGTGATGGCGCCGATCCCGGCATCGGCAAGCTGGTCGGCGACTTCTTTGTTGGTCTCGATCACCATCGACGGATACGCAGCCACCAGCGCCTCGACGAACTCGATCGACAGGTGGTCGGGGTGATTGTGCGTGATGAGGAGGCGGTCGGGCGCCGGTATCGACGTCAGGTCCAGCGCATCCTGTTCCCAGGTGTAGAAACCCGGATCGATGAGGGCGCTGTGGTCGCCGATGTCGACGCGCACGCACGAATCGGCGAGCTTCTGGATGGTGATCTGTGCCATGTGCTGACCCTAGCCAGGCATTGCGACGCGGCCGGTCGCACCGGTCTGGCGTGCACCTGGCGAATCACCGCTTGGGAGTAGGCGCTGGCAACGTAGGGTGACCGGTATGGAAAACCGATCGCTGGGAACAACGGGCCTCACTGTCTCGGTGGTCGGTTTGGGTCTGGCGGCCCTGGGGCGGCCCGGTTACATCAACCTGGGACATGGTGACGATCTGGAGCGGACCGATCCGTCGGCCTTGGAAGCCCACACCCATGCCATGCTCGATGCCGCCGAGTCGGCCGGCATCACCTACATCGACGCCGCCCGCTCCTATGGGCGGGCCGAAGACTTCCTGGCGAGGTGGCTCGATGCCCGGCACCGCCAACCGGGCGAGATGATCGTCGGATCGAAATGGGGCTACGTGTACACGGCGGATTGGAAGACCGATGCCAAGGTCCACGAGGTGAAGAACCATTCGAGGGAAAACCTGGATCGTCAGTACGCCGAGAGCACCGGGCTCCTCGGCGGTTATTTGCGTGTCTACCAGATCCATTCCGCCACCCGCAAGAGCGGTGTGCTCGAGAACGACGCTGTCATGGGCCGCCTCGGCGAGTTGCGGGACGCCGGGATGGTGATCGGTCTGACGGTAAGCGGTCCGGATCAGGCCGACACGCTCCAGCGGGCCCTCGAGATCGAAATCGATGGTCGCCGTCTCTTCGGGAGCGTCCAGGCAACGTGGAACCTGCTGGAAACCTCTGTCGGGGCGGCCCTCGCCGAGGCGGCAGACGCCGGGCTTGGCGTGATCGTGAAGGAGGCGGTGGCCAACGGTCGACTCACCTCGCGCAGCCGGGCAATCGCTGGCCGCCTGCCAGAAGCGGCCGAGGAGTGGCCGATCGACGCCGTTGCCATCGCTGCTGCCGTTCACCAGCCGTGGGCCGGTGTTGTCCTGAGTGGCGCCGCCACCTCCCGGCAGCTGGTGAGCAACCTGCAAGCCCTCGATGTCCCACAGGAGGTCACCGAGCAGCTCCCGGACCTGGCCGAGACCCCCGAAACGTACTGGAGCACGCGAAGCGGTCTCGCCTGGACCTGAGCGTTTTCCCTTTCTCGGCCGCCGCCTCGACGGGTC
>SMVB01330350.1_pt1 | contig 17990 bp, 17 predicted proteins | sample 2456461 | NCBI WGS metagenome assembly SMVB01 (sample SAMN11095934, study PRJNA526329) | marine sediment metagenome | biome: Marine sediment; feature: Surficial sediment; material: Deep marine sediment; isolation source: Hadal surficial sediment | place: Pacific Ocean | collected 2014-05 | depth...
CACAACGGATAATTCGCGCATTTCTACACGGGTTATTACCTAAAAATTACCTAATATCTAGTGATCAGTGGCTTAGATAACCATAACTCATTGATCTATATGGTACTCCCTACCGGATTCGAACCGGTGTTACCGCCGTGAGAGGGCAGTAATTACTGTCTGGCTGATTTTTCCTGTCTGAGAGGCTGTGTGCGGGACAATCGTCGCTCGACCCAATACAGCGTCAACCTTATACTTGCGCAGCGCAGAGGCAATTTCGCAAGTGCACAGACAGTGCACACGTTAATTAGAGAAGCCTGAAAGCCAATAGCCCCGGTAGCTCAGCTGGATAGAGCGTCCGCCTCCTAAGCGGAAGGTCCCACGTTCGAATCGTGGTCGGGGCGCCATATGACAATGGTTCAGGGGTGTGACAAGTCCCTGGCCGACGATTCTTCCATCTCGGCCGAATCCCCCATCAGTTCACGCCGCGCAGATCGGACTACGGAGATCGCTTCTCCATACGTTATTGCGAGCTCGGTTTCCAGAGTAATAATGCTGTCCAGATAACGAACTGAATTGTAGAGGGCAAGTTTTAGTTTGTCGGGCGACAGGTTTTGCGGGCTGGTCAGGTCGTGCATTCCGGATTGCGTAATCAGCTGATAGCGATTTTGCAGACCGTATGTCAGAGAAAGGGCTGTCACCAGGGTGTATTCCATTTTAGCAAGTGAACCTGTCGCCAGGGCAGTGTCCCACGCCGTTGACTGCAGTGTTGCCGGACTGTAACTCTCCACCATGGATACGAATTGGTCGACGGTTTCAATGTCATCTGCGCGATAGTGGGACTGCAGGACCTGGCGCAGGCCTTCATCGAAAGGTGCGGCATCTTCGATTCGAATGCCGTTCTGCTGAATCTCGATAAGAAACGTGGACAGCGAATTCAACACCAGGTCCGCGTCCTCGCGCTTTTGCCGCCATTCATCCAGTCCCAGCGCGACCAGAATACTAACCACGATTAACGCAGATTCGAACATAACCTGCGGCAGCCAGACTGAATTTGTTTTGGGTTCCATATTGTGAGTGAGTATTTGTCGCTATTGATCATGCAGTATATCAATTGATCAGCCAAGTGATTGGCTATTAAGGGAAAAAACGTTAGTATTCCGCATCGGGCCGCATATTCGGGGGAATCGGCAACGAACATCCTATCGCCACAATCCATTCGCAAGATCGGTACTGCCGTCACCTGTGGTTGCTTACTGATCTCCTACAGTGGCTCGGCTCAAGAAAATAGTGATGCGATAATCGCGGCAATGTCTGAACCGCAGTTCAATGTGCTGGGATTCGGAGACATAAGCTACATATCGCGAGACGCCGGTGATCCGGGCGGATTTGCTGTAGGGCAGGCAGTGGCACATATCACTGCTTCACTTGATGACTCATTGAGTATTTTCGGTGAATTTAGCCTGACTGCAAAAGACAGCAGTCAAAGCGCAGCGATCGAACGCATGATTGTGAAGTATTCCTTCTCTGATTTATTCAAGTTATCAGCAGGGCGCTATCATTCACCTGTGGGTTACTGGAATTCCTCGTTTCATCATGGGGCATGGCTGCAGACGACCGTGAGCAGACCGGAAATGATCAAATTCGGCTCCAAGATTGTTCCGATTCACTTTGTTGGTGCGCTTGTTGAAGGAACGCTCACCAACAACAATCTTGGTCTGTCCTATATGGCCGGTCTCGGCAACGGCCGCCATGAAAACATTTCCCAGGCGGGTGACGCCGGGGATATCAACGGTGATAATGCCTGGATGGTTCAGCTTAACGCGCGACCCTCCCGATATTACGGGCTGAATGCAGGAGTCGGTTTTTACAATGATAAAGTTACGCCAGCCGATCGCCCGGAGATAAATGAAAAGACAGTGTCTGCGTATTTGGTCTGGGCAAAAGAATCGCCGGAAGTATTGTTTGAATATATCTACTCCACGCATGACTTCGTGAACGACAGCAGCATCAGTGGTGACGTAAATGCATGGTATTTGCAGTTTGCTTATCGCCTGAAAGGAAAACGCCGAAACTGGAAACCCTACGCGCGTTATGAACACACCGACGTGGACGATTCAGACCCACTGCTCGGTGATCAGGGACTGAATTATGAAGCTGCGATCCTCGGCATCAGATGGGACTTCAATCCGTATGCCGCGATAAAGGGCGAGTACCGAAACGAAGAATATGACGACTCTGGACGCGAGAATAACTTTCGGCTTCAGCTCTCGTTTGTGCTGGCAAAATTATGAATATGAATATTCGATGTCAATACAGGCTCAAAGACTTGGCAATTGCGTCTATGTTGTTGCTGGCATCGTTGTGCCCGGCATCCCAGGCGTTTAGCCAGGACGACGAAGACACGTTCTCACTGGCGATAGTTGTTCATAAAGAATCGACGGTAGAAAACCTGTCGCTGCAGGAGTTGCGCAAAATATTCCTGGCCGATCGGCAATTTTGGGCGGATCGAAGTCGAATTATACTTCTCGTACGCGCACCGAAGTCCGAGGAACGGGATTTCGTCTTGAATACGATTTACCAGATGGATGAACAGCAGTTCCGAAAGTACTGGATCGCGAAAATGTTTCGGGCCGAGGTGCCTCGCGGTCCCAAGATCGTGTTCAGTACGGACATGACGCGTGAGTTGGTCGTCGCGATTCCGGGGTCTATATCGTTCCTCGATGCGAAAGAGGCGACCGACGACGTTCGGGTATTGCGGATAGATGGCAAGTTACCGCACGAAGCTGGTTATCCTCTGAAATAACCCGGCGGCATCCTACAGACCGCGTGTTTCGTCTTCTGAAAATTCTCCGGCTGCCGACTGCTTGATTTCGGCATTCGCCATTTCTTCAAATTTCATCGCTGCTGATGTCGACGGCCTGTAAATGAGGGCTATCAGGAATTGAAAACTCTTGTCGGGTGGCATCAGTGGATTATCACGATGCGGACCACTAACGCGGACGCTCAATTCGTAGTCTCCGGACCAAAGTCGCGAGGCGTGAACGTTCTGCTGGGTTGTTTCATCACTTTCCCAATGGCTGTATTTTTTTCTCAAGATCAACCGAAATTGCTCGTAGGCAACCAATGCGTCTTCTCCGGATTCATACCATGTCTCACCTGCAATTTTTGCAATGGAACGCGATATCGGCGTCACCAGCACAAATACCTGTTCGATGGCTGACGGTTTGACTGGATTTTGGGCAGTGATCAACACCAGTTGGCCGAGATTGGTCGGTTCATGCGGCTGGCCCGTATACCGCGTTCCCAGCGAATAGCCAAAGAGGTCGCCGTCGTTCGCATCGCCACGCGAGTCGCTGGTGTATGACAACAATGCCAACAAAATGGCCGACAACAAATATCCTCGCATTCCTGACTACTCCCGGTGTGTGTCGGCAAGAGTAGCCGAAAGAGCCCGGCCCGGCCAATCGCTCATTTACAGTATCGGTGCAGCAAGTCGAGATGTCCGTACGGCGAGCTTGAACCAGAACGACTTGTTGTCGTATTCGTCGGCATCCATTATTCGAGACTCGGCGAAATCCTGTTCAAACATTTTCTCTACCTCATGCGCGAAGTTCGCATCAATAACCAGAGAGGTTATTTCGAAGTTCAAGCGAAACGAGCGGTTGTCGAAATTAGCTGTACCGACAGTGGCGACATTATCGTCGACCAACATGACCTTTTCATGCAGGAATCCATTTTGGTACCGATAGAATCGTACGCCCGCGGAGGAGATCTCGTTAAAATAGGAATAGGCCGCCAGAGTAATGAGCTTGCTGTCGGATTTCTCGGGGATCATTACCCGGACATCGACGCCACGCAGTCCGGCAAGTTGCAGCGCTTGCACGATCGCGTCATCCGGTACGAAGTATGGGCTGGCGATCCAGATTCTCTTACGTGCAGAATTTATCGCCTGTGTATACATCAACGACGCCGTATCCATCGGGTCTGCGGGACCGCTGGCAATAATCAGTACCTCTGCATCGCCTTCAGCGGCCGGTTGTGGATGCCATGAGAGATTGTCCAGCAGCGTGTCAGTAGACCAGCGCCAGTCTTCGACAAACGCGAGTTGCGCTGCCATTACCGCCGGGCCTTCGATACGGGCGTGAGTATCCCGCCAGCGTCCGATCTTCTCGTCCTTGCCCAAATACTCGTCGCCAACATTGTGCCCGCCAATCCACACGACTTTGCCGTCGACGATGACTGTTTTGCGGTGATTGCGAAAATTAAGCTGGAAACGGTTGCCGGATCCTTTGCGGCTGTGGAAAGGATGAATTTCGACCCCGGCCTCCCTCAGTTTGGCGCCGTAACTGCCTGGCAGTCGCAGGCTGCCCACTTCGTCATACAAGAAGTAGACGCGGACACCGCTACGCGCCTTTTCGATAAGTCGGGACTGTAACTCGCGACCGAGATTATCGTCCCTGACAATGTAGAACTGCACCAGTACATAATCTTCAGCAGCAGCAATTCCTTCGAAAATGCTGGAGAAGGTCGCATCACCGTCAATCAGGAGCGTGGCATGGTTGCTGCCGGTCATCGGCAGGCGAGCCATTTTCTCAGCCCCCGCAATGGCATTGTTATCGTGGCTACTAATCCCGGTGGCGCTCGCCAAGCGGTCATTCGCTTGACGAATGAGGTCATCAAGCTCATTCAACTGGTCCTGGCGTGCCAACACGTAACCGTTGAATTTATTCCGGCCGAGAATCCAGTACGCCGGCACCGAGATATACGGAAACGTTACCAGCGACACTGCCCAGGCGATTGATCCCTGAGGTGTGCGTGAACTCATGACCGCGTGCACGGCGCTGATCAATCCCAGAAGCTGAAATATGATTACGACTATTACGATCATTTTCTTGCGACGGCCTTTGTCAGAAATTGCAGTTGTCATGACAGCGTACCCCATAGCGCGGCGCTGGATACTGATGTAGGGGTGCGCCGCTTATGGCATTATGGCCAGCGTAGCCCGCGGATCAAGTCAAAAAGGGGATGTCATGAAAGGTGTGTTGCTTCGAACGATGATCATAATGCTGGGCCTGGCATTGGCATCGGCAATTGTGCCGGGTGTAAATATCCTTGGTACGGGCAGTCTGATCTTTTCTGCGATCCTGTTGGCGTTAGTGAACGCAATTGTAAGGCCAATTGCATTCCTGTTGACGCTGCCACTGACGATCGTAACGATGGGTCTGTTCATATTCGTTCTGAACGCAGCAATGTTTGGTTTGGTCGCCTCAATGTTGGAAAACTTTCATGTTGCCGGCTTCTGGTCTGCAATATTCGGCTCCATCATTGTCAGTATCACCAGCACCGTCGCGACCTGGTATATAGGCCCGAAAGGACGATATGAAGTCTATGTGATGCGACGGCCGGGTGACTGACGACAAGCCTTTCCCTATGTTAGGGTGGCCGCCAATGTTAGCAAACGCAGGACTATTTATAGTGAAACATAGTAATTATATCAAATGGTTATCGCTTGTTCTTCTAGTAATACTTGCAGCGTGTAACAAGTCAGATTCGCCTTCGGCTATTGACTCTGGGCAAACCGCATCATCTACGAATAGTGGGCCATCGGCAGCTGAGGTTGCGGCGGCAGAAATCAACGCAGATTACATTCGCGAGATCATCGTCGAGATTTCCGATGACAAATATGCAGGCCGCAGTCCAGGCACACCCGGCGACGCCGCGGCTCGAAAATTTTTGGCACTTGAAATGGCGTCGATGGGAATTTCGCCAGGTGCCGCCGACGGCAGTTGGGAACAGACGTTTGACCTTGTCGGCGTTAACGCGTCGCAACCGGAGGAATGGGTCTTCAGAAAGGGTGACGGCACGCTAACACTCAAGCAGTGGGACGAATTCATAATGGGCAGCGGCGTACAGGCTGACAAGGCGATAATCGAAGATGCCGAAATCGTCTTTGTCGGTTACGGGATTCAGGCGCCGGAATTTGGCTGGGACGACTTTAAAGGCGTGGATCTAAAAGGCAAAGTACTGCTTATGATGAATAACGATCCTGACTGGGATCCGAATTTGTTCGCAGGTGAAACACGACTTTGGTATGGCCGTTGGGACTATAAGTATTTGAGCGCCGCGCGCCAGGGGGCAGTTGGCGCGATCATTATTCACACGACTCCGTCCGCGGGTTACCCGTTTCAGGTTGTGCAGACTTCATGGACCGGTCCGCAATTCGAACTTCCTGCGGGTGATGAGCCACGCAACCAGGCAGTAGCGTGGGTAACCGAGGAGGCGGCCCGAGAACTGGTTTCACTGGCTGGCCTTGACCTGGACACTCTTAGAGAAGCGGCAGATAACAAGGATTTCGAGCCTGTGGCATTGGGTGTGACTACGTCTGTTGAAATGGACGTGACGATTACCAGCGTCGAGACGGCAAACGTTCTCGGGCTCATTCCAGGAAGCGACCCGGTTTTGAAAGACGAAGTCGTTATCTACACTGCACATCACGACCACCTCGGAGTCGGCGCGCCCAACGCTGAGGGAGATGTCATCTATAACGGGGCCCGGGACAATGGATCGGGCGTTGCCATGGTACTGGCGATGGCGAAAGCCATTACGAGCCTGCCGGAACCGCCGCGCCGGTCTGTACTGATCGCCCTGGTTGCGGCAGAAGAGCAGGGCCTGTTGGGATCCGAATTTTACGCGGCCAATCCAACCTTCCGCGCTGGCAAGATTGCGGCAAACCTGAACTATGACAGTGGCAATATCTGGGGTTTAACCCATGACGTTGACTACGTGGGGCTGGGCAAATCGTCGATTGATGAAATCGTTATTGGCGTTGCTGCCGCGCAGGGCCGTATCGTAAAGCCTGACGCTTTCTCGGATCGTGGCTACTTTTATCGATCTGATCAATTCAATTTTGCAAAAATCGGCGTGCCAGCGATGTATCTGCACACCGGTACCGATTTTGTCGACAAACCGGAGGGCTGGGGCAAGGAGCAGATCAACCGCTATACGGACATTAACTACCATCAGCCCAGCGACGAATACGATGACAGCTGGAATTTCGATGGCATGGTCTCGGACACCTTGCTTGGCTACTGGACCGGCCTTGCGATCGCAAATGCCGACAGTATGCCTACCTGGAATGAGGGTGATGAATTTGAAGCGGTCCGTCTTCGTGCGCTGATGGCAGAAAAGGAATAGTTGCCGGCGACGGACAGGACGTATAAAAAGTGAAACGACTGACCTTGCTGATCGGGGTTGTATTTTCCTGCGTTTTTGCTCAGGCAGACCTGGCCGATATCCCGAACTATATCGAGTACACGCAGACCTATTCGAGTTCCGGGCAGCCGAGTCAGGATCAACTGCAGGATGTCTGGGTAGATGGCTTCGAGCTGGTGATATACCTTGCTTACGGTGATCACGGGACCTCGCTCGAAAACGAGGACCGCATCGTTAAAGAACTGGGCATGGAGTACGTCAACATCCCGGTCAATTGGGGCTCTCCGACTGCGAGCGATTTTTCTCTGTTTGCCAGCGTAATGAAGGGTGCATCGAACAAGAAAACGCTGGTACATTGCCAGGCCAATTTTCGCGCTTCTGCGTTTAGCTTCCTGTACCGGGTAATCTATGAAGATGTCCCTGTAGCAACTGCAAAAAAGGACATGAATTCTATTTGGACGCCAAACAGCGTCTGGACCACCTTGATTCTTGAGGTCCTGGCGCAGCATGGTATTTCATCTGAGTGCGAGGAATGTGATTGGACACCGCAACAAGACTAGTGGGTAATCGTTGATATGCGGCGCTCGATTGCGATTGCGGGCAACATGGGTTCTGGCAAATCGACATTGGTGGAATTCCTGAGTCGTACGTATGGCATTGTGCCTTTTTACGAACCCAACGAAGACAATCCCTATCTACCCGATTTTTACAATGACATGAAGCGCTGGTCGTTTCATTCGCAACTCTATTTCCTGAGCAACAAGTTCCGACTGCACCAGGAACTGGATCGCGTACCCGGAACCGTCGTTCTTGATCGCACTATTTTCGAAGACGCAGAGATTTTTGCAACTGCGCTACACGATATGAAGAAAATGGATGATCGGGATTGGGAAACCTACTGGTCTTTTTATCAGTCCATTCTTGATGCGATAAAGCCACCTGATCTGATGATTTATTTACGTTGCTCAATGCGAACGCTACGCAAGCGAATCAAATTACGTGGTCGCGAAATGGAACAAGACGTGCCCATCGCGTATTTGAGACGCCTGGACAAGCTGTATGAAAAATGGATCGGTGCATACCAGATAAGTGAGGTGTTGATTCTGGAAACGGACAAGCTCGATTACATCAACGATCTAATCCATCGTCTCGACGTGATGGAGCGAATAGAGGCCGTGCTGCCGCCGGAACTGGGCAAGCCGCGTACGTAACGACTAGTTGCCGAAGGGCTCTACATAAACGCCAGGCACCGCCACACCATCGACCATGGCAGGCAAGAATCGACTCATTGTAATCGTTTCGACCAGCGCCTGCTGGCACGGGGCGGTTGGTACAATGCCGTTGCGATGAGAGGTGTCCACGTTACTGGCCTTGCCGTTTTCATCTACATGCGATTCGGTGTAGACGAGCCACTTCGCGTGTTTTGGACATGCTGATTCCCATCTTTCATTGCCAAAGACGCGCTGTGCTGAAATATGATCTTCGCCGTATTCCTCGACCATCTCCGGCATGCCGGGGTTTAGCAAAATACGAATTGACTGGTCGGTTTTCGTTTTAGAAAAAATAACCTGAAACAGCAGCACCACCGTTTCGGCTTTCTGATCAATACGTGCAGGTGCCAGACGTGCTTTCTTTGCGGCTGTCTTAACCGCAAGAGCGAAATCCGGGTCCCAGTTATTTTTAATAAAACAGCTGGCGTCCTTCATTTTGCCATTGGACTTTACAATGGAGGTGCATTGAAGCTGTACTGCTGCATCGCCGTGGGTCTCTGGAAACTCGATCAATCGAATCAGGTACTTCTCGGCTGCCGGGTCGCCCAGCGTAGCGGGCTGCAGCTGGGCTTGTGCTGAGCTCGCAGCCGAAAATAGCGCGGCAAGCGCTATCAGGCAATATACAAGTTTACGTCGGTACATTATTCAAACTCAGGAGTGCCGCAGGGCCTGTCCGGCAGGCAGTGACCTTCTCTGCGTTACTCGCCGACTGCCTGAAACTCATAAACGGCTTCGACGATTGGCGACAACGGTTCGCCGTAGCGACCAAACCAGTTGTGATAAATACGCCGAATGCGAGCGTTTCTATACAGTTTGGCAAGTGCACGATCGACGACCAATCGAAAATCAGTATCGCCTCGTTGAAGCATCAACGCATACGGTTCAAATGAAAATACGTCAGAGCTGATCGTGTATTTTGCGGCGTCACCGGAAAGTAATACCTGGCCGACGATCATGGTGCGGTCGGTAGCATATCCATCGACCTTCTTGTCATTGAGTAACTCCATGCCTTTGTCATGCGTTTTTATTATGCGCAGTGTGAACGCATACTCGTTGACCTCACTTAATTTTCGAAGCGTGTCGTGGGTGGTTGTGCCTTCAATTACGGCGATCGTCTTTTTCTCGACGTCGGAAATAGTCGGGATTGGAGACTCGGCCAGGGACAGGATCGCGCCGCCCGTAATAAAGGTCATCAGTGAAAAATCCACACGTTCGCGTCGCGACAAGGTAACGGTCGAGGCTCCACATTCGATGTCTACATCGCCGTTTTCAACGGCGGACAGTCTGTCTTCTGGCAATACCAGCGAGACATAAGTGATCTTCATTTCTTCAAGACCGGTCGCCGCCTTGACCGCCTTGGCGACCGATTTGCACAGAACGATTGAGTATCCGTTTGGCTCACCCTTGGTGTCGAGGAATGACATTGGTATTGCGTCTGGTACGAATCCAATTCTAAATTCGCCAGAGTCGGCTATGCGCTTGAGCGTGCCATTCAGTTCCTCGGCGCCCATTGCCGAATTGACTGTTAACAGCGCCGCTAGAATAAGTGCCAGTTGTCGCATTGCAAACTCCTAGATTGCCAGTTATTCCGGAATGGTGTTTAGCTGATACATGGCGGCAAGTATCGGTGATGGGCGGATACCGATTCTGCCGATCCATTTGTTGTAGATCTGAATATGCTGCCCACTGCGAAACAATTGTGCAATAGCCGTGTTGACGACCAGGCGGAAATCCGCGTCGTTTCTTCGCACAACGAGACCGTATGGTTCGTATGAAAACGTTTCGTTCATCAGAGAATAGCGATTCGGATAAAGTGCTTCAATGACCTGCCCGATCAGAACGATCTGATCGGATGCAAATGCATCAACACTGCCTTTGTTCAGGCGATTCATGCCTTCGTTTCGATCGACCACGATAACGGTTTCGGCATCGATCAAGTTTTGCTTGAGATACGCTTCCAGCTGCCCGGTCGTGGTCGTACTTTCTACAACGGCCACTTTCTTGCCGCTTAAGTCGGACATGCTTTGAATGCCGCTATCAGCAAGCGACAACACGCTGCCTCCGGTAACGAATGTCGTCAAGGTAAAATCGACGTCCTTCTGGCGCGACATTGTTATTGTTGTAGATCCGCACAAGATGTCGATCTCGCCGTTTTTAACGGCAGACAACCGTTCGGAGGACGAAATAGGAACGAATTTTGTCTCTATATCGCTCCTGCCAAGGTGTGTTTTGACGGCAGCAGAGATGCGTTTACAAAAATCTACCGAGTAACCGGATGGCTGACCGTCGGCATTATCATAGGAAAGCGGGCTGGCATCGGAACGATATCCAATGACGAACTCTCCGGTCCGCGAAATTTTGTCCAGCGTGCCTTCGGCCTCATGTGCGAAGGCGTCCCGGTCTGGCGTCGTGAGCATTGCGATGATCAGCAGTCCGGTGGCGACGTTTTTATTAATCATTCTTATCTCCAGTCACAAGCGCTTCAGAGTATCAGCATGCAGGACTGAAGCGTTAGTCAAAAGTGTTGCCTGGCGCGGCTTACAGGGGAGGGCGAGGCTTTATTCCTGCGCGGTCTAAAGCGTCTTGCGATATTCGATTCTGATATTAGAGAAAAGATACGTTTCCAGAATATCGATAATATTCGAGTAACTAAGCAGAATTTTCAAGGAGATAAAGAAAAGTATACAAAAAACGGGAAAAAACAGTAAAAATAGACGAAAATCGTTAAAAATCCTTAATTGTCGATACCTGAGTCGAATTTCAGCTGCAATGGAGTCCCATTTTCACCTGTCAGTGTCATTGTACGCGCGGCAATAACGTAGGCGGTTGCAGACTCGAGCTCTTGCAGAAATGCCATTTCCATTTTCATGACGGCTTGAGGGCAAGCCATGCGGGTCGTGGCCAGCGATCCGACCTCTAGCGTGCTGTCTGTCGCGACGAAAGTCCCGAAAAAGCGATTGCACCCGGCAAAACCGGAGATTTTGCCATCCGCGTGAAATCGAACGAACGTCTGCTGGTCGCTTTCGGCGGTGGCCGACGAGGCAATCCATGAGCCGGAAATGATCGAGATCCGGTCGCCATTGCCGTCGGTATTGCGTTGAGACTCTGCCGAGCGAAGGTTTTTCAGGGTTACGAACGCAAATCCCGCGAGGAACAGCATGAAAAAGAGAAATCCGAGGGCTTGTCGCATATCAACCGCTCAGGCGGCCCTGCTGATTCGATTTCGACCGGAGTGTTTGGCCATGTAAAGCGCGTTGTCCGCGCGGCTCATCCATTCTTCGGCACTTTCGTCTTTATGATGTTGTGCGACACCCAGGGATATCGTTACGCTGCTCGAGGGAGCAAGGTCATGCGCCTCGACAATGGTACGCAGCTGTTCGGCAAGACGTGCCGCGTTCTCCAGGTTCAGGTTCTCAGCAACGATGACAAATTCCTCACCGCCAATACGATAAATGCTGTCGGTCACGCGAATTCGCATACCAACCAGCTCTGTAAGCCTGATCAGAATTTCGTCGCCTTTTGCATGGCCATGAACATCATTAACCTGTTTGAAATGATCCAGATCGAGCATGAGCATTGAGCAGTCATTGTCGTTACGCAGTCTTGCGGCAATGGTTTCTTCAAGTTTATGTTGCAGCGCGCGTCGATTGCCGACCCCTGTCAATGGGTCCTTGGTTGCCAGATGCATAAGCTCGTCTCTCTGACCACGGGTGATGGTCGCAAAAGCATACGCGAGGGCGCAGGTTACGCTTATTGTGATCAATAATGAGATCAGCTCGAAAGAATCGAATTTGCCGATCATTGTCGGCGCCATGCCGGCGACGGCAATGAGGGAAACCAAAAGAGCCTCTCGACGTTCCATCAGGAAGAAAACACCGACCAGGACCGGGTATACCCAATATACCTGGGTTTCTCCTTTCATATAATTCGTCAACAGCAGCCCGGCCACCGCCAGCAGGGCAAGAGAAACGCTCGCCACGCGTGCATTGTGTGTCTTGTACAGAAACCAGGAAAGGCCGGCGAGACCGACGACGAGGCCTGAGTCCAGCAGTGCGATCAGGTATTCCCCGTTCAGGAAACGAATGATCGCAAACGGGAAAACGCCTACGGCCCCGACGATGCCAAGCATCAGGGGCAGAGTTTCTTCGACGGCGGGTTTGCTGGTTTTCACGTTAAGTTCGGTTGGCATCAATAGCTTCGAATGGGAATACAGAGCTTACTAAGTCCTGCCGCAATATTCCGTATTTGGTTCACAATAATCAATCAGTCCATTGTGGATACAAAAAAAAGGGGCCAATGCGCTGGCGCTGGCCCCCTCTCATTTCTTGCTCGGATTACAAGCTACTTGGCCGCTTTTCTGTCCTTCGCTTCTTTAATGACGACTTCAGCAACGTTAGCCGGGCAAGGTGCGTAATGGGAAAACTCCATGCCAAACTGCCCACGACCGGATGTCATTGTTCGCAGATGTCCGATATAGCCGAACATCTCGCCCAGCGGTGCTTCGGCGCTGACCCGAGTTCCGGTAACGCCGGTATCCTGTGCCTTGATCATTCCGCGTCTTCGGTTCAGGTCACCAATAACGTCTCCGACATGCGCGTCTGGCGTAAATACGTCAACTTTCATGATGGGCTCGAGAAGTTGTGGCGACGCTTTTGGCACGGTTTGCCGATACGCATTTTTGGTCGCGATTTCGAACGCCATTGCCGACGAGTCAACCGCGTGGTACGCGCCGTCGAGCAAGGTAAAGTTTACGTCGAGCAACGGATAGCCGGCAAGTGTGCCTTCATCCATGCATACGCGAAATGCTTTCTCAATGGCGGACCAATATTCGCGGGGAACATTGCCGCCTGTTACCTTGGACTCGAATGTGTATCCGCTGTTTGGCTCACCCGGTCCAATGCGGTATTCCATCTTCGCGAACTGGCCGGAACCACCTGTCTGTTTCTTGTGCGTGTACGTGTCTTCAATGACTTTGGTAATGGTCTCGCGATAGGCAACCTGTGGCTTGCCAACCTCGACATCTACGCCGTGCGTACGCCTGAGTATGTCCACCTTGATATCCAGATGTAGCTCGCCCATGCCCTTGATGATTGTCTCACCGGAATCTTCATCGGTAGCCACGCGGAAGGAGGGGTCTTCCTGAACCATTTTGTTCAGCGCAACACCCATTTTCTCGGTACCGGCTTTGTCTTTCGGCGAAATTGCGATCGAAATCACGGGATCCGGGAACACCATCGGCTCCAGCGTGGCTGGATTGTCGGCATCGGCAAGCGTATGCCCCGTTCGGGTGTGCTTCATGCCCAGCAGAGCGATAATGTCGCCCGCTTGAGCGGAATCCAGTTCCTCGCGCGAGTCGGCATGCATCTCGACGATACGTCCGATACGCTCGGTCTTGCCCGTAAACGTATTTAGAACGTTGTCGCCTTTTTTCATCCTGCCGGAATAGATTCGTGTGAAGGTCAGGGCGCCGTAACGGTCATCCATAATCTTGAATGCCAACGCACGCAAGGGACCGTCCGGATCGACTATTGCGAAGCCGCCGGTTTCGTTGCCTTCGAGGTCGATCTCCGGCTGTGGTTTGACTTCGGTCGGGCTCGGCAGAAAGTCAACAACTGCATTAAGAACATTCTGTATACATTTGTTTTTAAAGGCAGAACCACACAGTGTTGGAAAAAAGTCCAGGGCGATAGTGCCTTTGCGGATGCATGCTTTGAGCTCATCAACAGACGGCTCGTTGCCGTCAAGGTAGGCTTCCAGCAAGTCGTCGTCTTGTTCAAGCGCGGTTTCAACCAGTTTCTCACGCCATTCCTCAATCAGCTCGGCCATGTCTTCTGGCGGATCTCCGATCGAATAGTTGCTTGGATCGTCCGAGTCTTCCCAGGTCCAGGCTTTGCGCGTCAGCAAATCGACGACGCCAATAAAATCATCCTCAATGCCGATCGGCAATACCGTTACGAGTGCATTTGCGCCGAGAACGTCCTTAATTTGTTTAACGACCCGGAAAAAATCTGCGCCGATTCGGTCGAGTTTGTTGACGAAAATAATGCGTGCGACCTCGGAATCATTAGCGTAACGCCAGTTCGTTTCCGATTGCGGTTCGACACCGCCCGAACCACAAAAAACGCCAATGCCGCCGTCGAGTACTTTCAACGATCGATAAACTTCGATAGTGAAGTCAACGTGTCCCGGCGTATCGATGATATTCATGCGATGACCGTTCCACTCGCAGCTTGTGGCTGCCGACTGGATGGTAATGCCGCGTTCCTGTTCCTGTTCCATGAAGTCGGTCGTGGCCGCGCCATCGTGGACCTCACCGATCTTATGGATTTTGCCGGTGAGCTTAAGGATACGTTCTGTGGTGGTGGTCTTACCGGCATCGACGTGGGCGAAAATACCGATATTTCTGTAAAGGCTAAGGTCTGTCATTTTCTCTTCTCAAAAGGGGCGGGATCGTCCGCCGTGGTGCTGTCAGGGTCATCGGGCGCGCATGATACCGGCGGATCAGGGCAGAAACCAGTGCAATCCGCGACAAATTTGCTGCCGCGATTCCATGTGATGGTGTTTGTCCGGATTTAAAGGCCAGGTTCAAGAAAATTTGGCGTAATCAGTGGCTTGAAATGGCCGGGTCAGATTCCAGGCCGCAGTTTTTCGCGGGCTAATTCTGCCTGCACAATGCTCATTTCCCAGCGGGTTTTCTTTAAAAAGGCCAAACCGAATAAAAAGCCGCCGACGCCGCCGGTCACGTGGGCAAGCACATTGACCATCCCATGGTCGTCGCTGGTGATCAGTTGGTAGATATCGCCGCCGATAAAGTAGATGGCGAGAGCCCATACCGGGACCGCGATCTTGCCGATAAAGATCAGGAACCAGTAGCCGCACAGCATCTGTCCACGAGGCAAAAGGAACGCGAACAGGCCGATCATGCCCATGACAACGCCAGACAGGCCCAGCGTTGTGAAATGCTCTCCGGAGGCCAGGCCTGAGAGCGATGAAAAAATACCGGTGAATATGGATATCGAGACAAATGTCACGATGAACATGACGGTGCCGACCATGACCTCGACCGCGGCTGCGAAGGCTGCGAAAAATATCACGTTAAAAATGACATGTGGCCAGTCAGCATGACCAAAGGCGGACATGAACATCTGCACCGGGTTCCAGGAGGAAGTCTCGTAAGCGACCCATGCATCAGGGTCCTCCGGCACGCGCAGGTGATATCGATACACCTCCTCAGCCAGCATATTGCCGACATACGCTCGAGTTTCCTCGGCGTCGAAGCCGGTTATTGGTCGCATACCGGTCACTATCTCCTGAATGGTCGCCTCTTCATCTTGCGACAAGGCGATGCCGTGAACGATCGTTACGCAGGGGTTCTCGCTGTCAGGGGCGATTCGTCTGAATACCATTTTCTTGATATTGCTTCGCTGCTCGTCGCAATGCGCGTAAATTGCCTGTGCGTATTCCTCCCGATCCATTTGCTGCTTGGCAAAAATCGCCAGGCAAACGACGCAGACCAGTATGGTTAGCCACGGTACGCGGCGCAGCGGAAAATTTGGTTTCAGGGGCAGAAAAAGCATGCCGGCAAAGCTAACCCATCGTTGGCCGCCGAGCACTGAACCAGGGCGGATAAGCAATAACCGGACTTGAGAACTTCTGGCAATTGTGACGTGAAGCACAGATGGTTAGAGTGTACGCAGGATCTACAGGCGCAGTATGACCGGAGAAAAAGTATGCAGGAAAATCGGCAAGCTCATGAGCACACAGACTTCTTGCTGGACAAGTTGGATTTCAGTAAGAGGACGTTTCGTCATGACAAGGAGACAACACCGCTTTTAGATGGGCAGGTGAGGCTGGCGATAGACAAGTTCGCGTTGACAGCGAACAACATCACCTATGCTGTGGTTGGCGATCAAATGCAGTACTGGAATTTTTTCCCCAGTCACGAAGACGGTTTTGGGCGAGTTCCGGTATGGGGTTTTGCCGATGTCTCAGAGTCTGAATGCGACGGTCTTAATGTGGGTGAACGAGTTTATGGGTTCTTGCCAATTTCGACGGACTTTATTGCGACACCCGTTGCGATATCCGCCGGTGGATTCATAGACGGCGCCGAGCACCGCCAGGATCTGCATCCCGTCTACAACCAGTACACGAGGGTGAGTGGCGACCCTTCTTACGTGCCGTCTCTTGAGGCGCAGCAAATGATTTTGCGACCCTTGTTCGTAACCTCATTCCTGATTGAGGATTTTCTGCGGGACAACGACTATTTCGGTGCAGACAGGATCATTTTATCGAGTGCATCGAGTAAGACTGCAATTGGCACTGCGTACCAGATAGTGCAATCGGAGACACGCCCCCGGGAGCTGGTAGGCCTGACGTCGGAGGGGAACAGGGAATTCGTGGGCAGCCTCGGTTTATACGACACCGTGATCGCCTACGATGACATTGAGAGCCTCGTACCAACGACCGCGAGTGTGTTGGTGGACATGGCAGGTAACGATGATGTGTTGCAACGATTGCACGCCCACCTGGACGATAACCTGAAATACAGTTGTCGAGTCGGTAAGTCACACTGGGACGCCGGTGTCATATCGAGTAAATTTGCCGGGCCGAAACCTGAGTGGTTTTTTGCGCCGGCGCAATTCAAGAAACGGGCAGGAGAACTCGGCACCGCTCAATTGATGCAGAAGTTCTCTGCGGCGTCGATCGGCTTTGTCGCGTCCACGAATGGCTGGATGGAGATCGTGGAGCGTCACGGCGAGGCGGCAATCGAACAGACGTTTGATGAACTTCTCGCGGGCAGCGTCTTCCCGTCACAAGCGTTTATCCTGTCTTTTTGACGCATTTCGAAACAAAAACAAGCCTTTTGGCAAGAATGCGATCAAAATAAGCGGTTCGCGCACATTATCTGGAGATCTCTTTGCTGTCGTTTAGAGTCAAGCGTATATCGCTTATCGTTTTTATTGTTGTTGCAGCAATGTTTGCGGCCACGAGTCTTTCGCGGTTCAAACCACCACCCCATAAGAAACCGTCCGGCGAAGTGGAGTTGCTGGTCGAGGTTATGACTCTTGAATCCGGCAGCTACAATTTTGTTATCGAAAGTCAGGGCACGATTCGCCCGTTAACTGAAACGATTCTGAGTGCGGAGATATCCGGGTCTATCGTCAGTGTGTCGCCCAAGTTTATTGCCGGCGGTGTGTTTGCCGCCGGCGAAGAACTCATGCGCATTGACCAGACCAATTATGTTGGTGCAGTGGATCAGGCAAAAGCATTATTGAATCAGCGCCAGATCGAATTTGACGGCGCCAAAACGCTGCGAACCAAAGGATACAGGGCAGAAGCAGAGCTTGCAGCGGCGGAGGCGGCGCTTGCAACGGCGAGGGCAAATCTTATTCGAGCAGAACGCGACTTTGACCGGACCCGTATTCGACTTCCCTTTGAGGGCATGGTCCGCAGCCGTGCTGCCAATCTTGGGCAGTTCGTAATCCCCGGCAAGGAGCTTGGTGTCGTTTTCGCGACGGATATTGC